>Ga0209296_1003766_pt1 | contig 10229 bp, 13 predicted proteins | sample S_130206_EF_Meta_FD_187319 | JGI IMG/M metagenome (GOLD analysis project Ga0209296, IMG submission 187319) | Freshwater microbial communities from Lake Simoncouche, Canada to study carbon cycling - S_130206_EF_MetaG (SPAdes) (version 2) | ecosystem: Environmental > Aquatic > Freshwater > Lake ...
TTCCACTTGTCCAGGAATGCCATTCACACACCATTTCACTGGCAAGGATTTCATGGGATACAAACCGCCAATCACATCTTTTTGTGCATCCAGCATGACCAACAAATGCCAGGGTTCCCAGCCAATGTCAGCGTCAATAAACATCAAATGTGTGCTTTCTTTGGTGTGCAGGAACTTGGCTGTGAGTGTGTTACGTGCGCGACTGATCAGGCTCTCATTGGTCATGGTTTCCACTGTCCAGTCAATATTGAGTTGACGGCACAAGTTGGCCCACTTGATATAACTCATAAAGCATTGCTCTGTGAGTTGCCCACCATAGCAAGGCATACAGATATGCACTCGTGTGGTACGCAAATAGTCAATGTTTACTTGAATATTTTGCTGATTGGTTGTTGCAGGATCGGTTGGTGGCTGGGTAGTCACCGGTGCTTGGTCTGACATGGGTTCTCCGTTAAAAATTATGTTAGTATTTAAAGATTATAACAGCGGTGTTATTTTTTACGACCTGTTTCGGTCATGGCAGCAATACCTGTGCCAATGCCTGCAGAAGCTAAAGTATACTTTAAGGTATCGTTCCAGCTTCGGCCATTTACTCTAGATACCATTGTGGGAATCACTGTGTTTAATACAGCCTGCAACAAGATGTTGGTCTGTTGTGGGCTAAGTCCTGCTCGCGAAGCACTGCTCAAAATACCGCCAGCCAACAGCGCACCCACGGTGGTTATCACACCACCTTGAATGTAAGGATTTTTATTGCCTTGCACAAGAACATCCATGATTTTCTCGCGCATGGTAGGATTTTCTGTTTTCCCTAATAATTCTCTAGCAATTTTTTTATAGTCTTTAACTGGCTCCGGATCAACATCGCCCACTCGGTTTTGATAAAAATCAATGGCTGCCGACGTGATAGGATCAACTTTGTCTTCTTCGATGTAATCGTGATCTTCATGTAGGCGTTGGCCGTACTGATTTTTGTCCGTTGGTCCTACTACCAAATATTCAGGATGCATGTTGGGATATTTTTGCATCAGTCGATTGATTAAGGGTTGCACAGTTGAATAAGGAATATTATGCGCTACATTCTGCACTTTGCCTTGATGCTGTAGTTTGGGAGGAACGTAGTATAAATTAACTCGGATTGAAGGATCAGTAAAATGCAACTTAGCTTCGTCTACAGGTTGATTGTATCTGTCTTGATAACTAGCATGCATTCCGCCAACGGACTCGTAAGTGGCTGCCCATCCTTGATTTTCTGAGACTTCTGTACCAATAGCATTGTCCAACATTTGCACAACATTAGCAGCCAGTTTAGGACTGCTTTGGGTCTTAGGGTACAAACTCATGACCAATGCAGTTTTTCTACGCTCATCTAGACTGGGCCAAGCACCGCGTATCTCTGTAGCTGAAGTCATGCCTGGGCCAAACTCCACTGTGGGCAAGTAGGCCATGTAAGCATGTTTTGCAAATGGTTCTAGTTTTTTTGCACCCAACAAGGGTTGCAGATATGATGGTTCGCCGTTCTTTTTGATGCCGCCTGCTTGCGGTGGTTTTGTTGAGTCTTTTTCACTGCGAACAAATATCAACTGATCTTTTTGGGGATTGTATGGTGCTGTGATTTCCGCGGCCTGAAATGGGCTCTTGACTCGCATAAATCTGCCTTTGTCTACTCCAGCCAACTGTGCTAGTTTTTCTTTGACTTGAAAAGGGAATGGTCTTGTAGTGGTATCATCAGTGGCAGCAACATACACGTCAGCGTCAGGAAACGCTCGTTTTGCTGATTGATACAGGGCCAGGTGTCCTGCATGAAAAGGATGAAACCCGCCGGGCATGATTACTACAGTTGTCATAAACTGTATTTAGCGTTACATGTTTTCCAACAACCACAGGTAGATAGGTGTAGTAAATTCAAAACTTATTGTGCCATTGCAGCCTGCAACACCATGAAATGTGTCTTCAATTTTGGGCTGGGTGCCATTGAAATCATGAGTGTAAACACATTTTTCTAAAAATAGTTGGTTGACATCTAAATCATCAATTACCACATTGGAAATTTGCAGTGTAGCATCTTTGACAATATTACCAGCTTCGTCTACCTTGGTATGGTCTGACGTTTTGCCCAACATCACAATTTGCAATTTGTGCTCGCCATCATCATCATTGATATCATGAGAAAAAGAAATCTTTTCTTGCACATGATTGTTGCTCAATAGCACAGTGTCATCCAGCCATATTTCTACGCCCAACGGACATTCAGCGTCAGACGTTTCTATATCAAATGATATTTTTACAGTTTCCAATTAGAACCTCGGGAAAGTTTAGTAAGTGATAGTTACAGCGTTGATTGTGCCGCCTGAAAATCCTTCAACACGCACACGCATCCAAGTAAAATTGCCTGTGACAGTGGCAGGTTGATAATCTGTGAGTGGAATGGTTGAACCATCACCGTAGATGTATGTTGTAAACCAATTGGCTTCAGCAGGATCATCATCCAGGCAGGCTTCTAAAATCATGTCGCCTTCAAATTCTGTCACTGAAAATGTGATGGTTTGCACGCCTCCACGACCACGATAGTAGTTGGCGGCTGTGGCAGGATCACTGCTCCAGTCCTGGCTAGAGCCGTCATAGTTGCCTGCGGGCGTACCATAAACAGTGGTGCCAAGAATGGTCTTTGTTGTCATTAGGCTTTGTCCGCTTCTACAACAACACCTGCGCCCACCAGCTCTTCAGCCACTGATTGCAAGGCAGCAACGATGTCGGCTGTGGCAATATCGCTGCCAGCATCGGTATCTTTGACCAATTTTGAGAGTTTGATCACAACTACTTCTTCGTGTATTTTAGCCATAGTATACTATTTAGTCGTTTCAATGGGCAGAGTCTTTCTTACAATGCCCGGCATCACCAGACTCAGCATGGTGCCTTCGTTGGGGTGATCGTGATCCACAAAGTAGTAGCTTCGGCTGTAATTGGGATTGATCATGTAACGATGTCGCCCAGTGCCCAGCCAAGTCAGCAACGAGCCACAAGGACGCAGTGTACCTTCTCTTGATTTTAAAAAATTCAGCAACATTTGTCGTTGATCATAACTGTACTTGCGTTCTCGCAAATAAGTTCTATAACCGTATTTGGATTCTCGCAACTGTACCACCCCTGCTGGCCGGGTGATCACTGCCTGACGTACCAAGTGCAGATGAACACCATCATTGCCCAACCGAGCAAATTGATCAGCCAACTTGAGATTATTAGTGTACAGACTCAACACATTGAAACTGACCACGGATTTGTATTCGCCATTTTCCTCCAACAAGATGTCGCGAGTTTCACGCAGGGCATTTTCTTTGGTTGGACTCCAAGATCGAAAATCCTGACTGAACCGATCGTGCTCACTCCAATGTTTGGCATTGCGAATGGCTGCTTCAAATCTCACAGTTTTTAAATCGCGCAGACAACTGGCCTCAGAGATATGCAGTGTCACACACCACTCATACTGGTTGTAATACAGGCTGCTACGATCGTCCGGGACAACTTTATACAATGATAATCCCCTCAGAGTTCACAGTGGTCACAGCATCTTGTTCAATTTGGAATTCCACTGCATTATTCTCCAACACAGCAGTAATTGTGCAGTTTTCCAGTCGATCAAACAACATCCGCTTGCTGAGTGGCACACGGATCAGTTCATCGATCTTACGTGACAGTGGACGTGCGCCCATTTTGCTATCATAGCCCTTGTCAGCCAAATAGTCAATCACAGGCTCAGTCAGCACCAGTCTGATGTTTTTGTGTGTCATGCTGGCTTTGAGTTCATCCACAAACTTGACCACAATCTTCTTAATGGCCAGTGTGTCCAACTTGGTAAACTTGCAGATTTTATCAATCCTATTACGCAGTTCTGGACGGAAGAAGTCTTTCATTGCACGATCTTCTTCTCCTGACTTTTCCAACGAGCCAAAACCAATGTTGTTGGCATCATTGGCCTGCGCACCCAAGTTACTCGTCATGATGATGATGCAGTTTTTCACATCCACTCGCTTGCCATTTGCTGAAGTAATGTGTCCTTCATCCAGCATCTGCAACAAGATGTTGGTCACATCCGAGTGTGCTTTTTCGATCTCGTCAAACAGAATGATGGCATAGGGATTCTTGCTGATGTCAGAGATCAGTTTGCCACCACCCACATTGCCATCTTCAAAGCCCACATATCCTGGGGGCGCACCAATCAGGCTTGACACTGTGTGCTTTTCCTGATACTCACTCATGTCATAGCGCAACAGTTTCATTTCCAAGTGCTCGCTCAACAATTTGGCCAGTTCAGTTTTGCCTGTGCCGGTCGGGCCAAGGAACAAGAAACTGCTGATGGGACGTTTTGCGTTGCCAATGCCAGCAAAGTTAATGTACACACGTTCCAGCACAGCATCCACTGCCTGATCCTGGCCATACAACTTCTGCTTGATGTTGCTTTCAAGATCCACAATCTTTGCTGATCGTTCATTCTGTAGTCGATCCACAGGCACCCCTGCCACACGGCTTACCTGTGCTTGAATCATTTCTTTGGTGACCGTGACTGTGCCTTCATCTTTCACACGCTCTCTAGCACAACTCGCATCCAGCAAGTCAATAGCCTTGTCAGGATTCTTACGATCGTGTATGTAACGATTGGCCAGTTCCACAGAGGCCATGATAGCGTCTGTGTCAATTAACACATCATGGAACTTTTCCAGTCTTGGACTCAGGCCAATCAAGATCTTTTCTGTGGTGTCCTGATCAGGCTCGTCAATGCTGAGTCTGTAGAATCTGCGCATGAGTGCGCGATCTTTCTCAAATGATTCGTAGTACTCTTCCCAGGTAGTCGACGCAATCACTTTTAAATAGCCTTTGGTGATTGCAGGCTTCAACATGTTGGCAAAGTCTAGGCTGCTGTTTGAGCCGGACCCTGCACCTTTCATGGTATGTGCTTCGTCAATGAACAAGATACATTTTTTCTTTGTTTCTAGTGCGGCAATAACTGCTTTGAACTTTTCTTCAAACTCACCGCGATACTTTGATCCTGCCAGCAATGATCCAATTTCTAAACCCCACACTTCGTGGTCTTGTATGAACTTGGGCACACGACCAGCAATGATTTCCTGTGCCAATCCGTCCACAATACAGGTCTTGCCCACGCCAGGATCGCCTACCATGAGCACGTTGGCTTTGAAGCGGCGTGCCATCACAGTGATCATTTCGTGCAGTTCAGTTTGGCGTCCGATTAGCGGTTCCAACTGATCATTCTTGGCCTGCTCGGTTAAATTGGTGCAGTACTCGTTCAAGATGTCATTGGCTTGATTTACATTCATCTTGGATGCTTCTGCGGCAGTGTAGTTCTTGCCATAAAAGTCAGAAAATTCAGTTTTCTTCACACCATATTTCAGCAAGAAGTAGTGTGCATGGCTGTTGGTTTCGGCCATGATGCTCAAGTACAGGTCCAATGTTGTGAGTGTTCTGCGTCCTGTGAACATGACCTGCACATTGGCACGATTGAACAGTCTTTCTAGCGTTTGTGTTTTGCGTGGTTGCAGGTCTGCATCAGCCTTGACAAGATGTTTTAAACTGTCAAGGTATGCGTCAACTTCCTGTTCCATTTGTGGGACTTCTGCACCAAACCGGTCTAGTGTTTTGCGAAACGGGGCATGCCTGATCAAACTCAGCAACAAATGTTCTGTGATCACATATTCGTGATGTTTGTCTCGAGCAATTTTAACTGCTTGTTCTACAATGTGTTCAATTTCGGGATTGTTTTGCATGTGGGTCCTTGAGTTGTCCTATGAGTTATTATATGCTATTTTTATATTGAGTGCAACCTGGGCTGTGCCAAAATATTTATTCTTGATGCTTTTGGATAGCATCTATAATTTCGGGTGGGATGTTTTCGGGAATTTGTGCCTGCACCCGAACCATAATGTCACCTGTTTGTCCTGCTCGATCCCGTAGTCCCTGTGATTTTAATCGCAACACAGTTCCAGGCTGTGTTCTAGCAGGCACTCGGGTGCTTAATGTTTTCCCGGTCAAGGTGTCTATGGTGAGATCACCGCCCAAGATCAAGTTCCAAATGTCAATCCGGACTTCTTGTGCAAGATTCAACCCATCACGTTGCCACACACGGTCCGGCGTTATTTTGAACTGTACCACAAGATCTGACCCACCAGGTCCGATACCTTCATACTGCACATTGTCCCCGTCATTGATGCCCAGGGGTATTTCAATTTCCACGGCACTCACGCCGGCCTGTGTGCCCAGACTCACTGTGCGCTTGCCACCTGTGGCCACATCCAGCAATGAAATCCACAGCGTCATTCTCACATGACTGCGACGAGGATGTTGGTGCTGTTGACCAAACTGTTGCCCAAACATTTGCCCAAAGATGTCATTGATGTTTACACCACCTGGGTGTCCGTGGAATCCTGAAAATTGTGGTCTGGGATTGTCATACTCAGCACGTTTCTGTTCATCACCCAGAGTGGCATAGGCCTGTTGAATGGCCTGAAACTTTTGAGTGTCGCCACCCTTGTCTGGGTGATGTTGACTGGCCAGCCGACGAAAGGCTCGTTTAATATCGTCAGTAGTGGCAGTTCGGGGCACGCCTAGTGCGGCGTAGTAGTCGGTCATGAAAAAGGTCCTGTATGTTTAATTATACAGGACCCAGGGCTGCTTGTCAATTATTTCTTTTCAGGTACTGGGGTGCCTTCGAGCTTTTTATGAATTTTAATTTTTTTGCAATCTTGCTTGGCCTTGCCTGCTTTGTCTACAACTACTTTGCCTGCTTTGTCCAATCGGTCTTTGCATACTTCTTTGATTTGGGCTTCTGCATGGGCAAGGTTAGATAGGAACAGCAGGCCAATGCCTAGTGCAATGGGCAACAGTGAATATAATTTATTTTTCATTTGAGTCCTTTTAAATTTCAGGGAACACAGGATCTGGAGGTGCTTTCTTACCGTTGAATCCTGTGGTGACTGCGGCTGGCGCAGTGGAGATAACTGTGGCAGCCACAACTGGAGCCGGTGCTGGTAATGGTGTGCCTGATGCTGTGGGTGCGGGGTTTTGTGCGGCTCCTGCCAGTTTCTCTTGTGTGCGACCAAAGGCAGCAATACCTAACACAGCACCCATGGCCACGTGGAACAAGCCAGCGCCTTGCAGTGTGAGTGGTTGCCATTGGGTGATTGTGGTGTGTTGAATCACTTGCAACACTGACCACAGCACTGGAAACACTGCCATGTCCAGGGTACAGATACCCATGTACATCCATCCCATGGCTGGACGCCATTTCTTCTGCATCCAATCTTCGTCTTTCTTTTCTGGTTTTTGTTCTTCTGCCATGTTGGGCTCCTTTTGAATATTTATGGCTTTTGGGCTCAGATAACTGCTGTGTAATATTTAAACAGTTTGCATTTAAATAATAACATGGCTAAACCTGCATCTGATCAACTGTACGAATATCTTTCCAACGTAAAACGACCTTGGCTGTTTCTTGTGTCAGTTTTTAGTACACTTCTAGTTATCTCTGCCATAGTGTTGAGTGCTGTGTGGTTTTATACTCGTCGTTAATGCTGGCGTGGATGACGCTCAAACCATTTTTCCAATTGTTCTAAATTCAAATCTCCATCAAAGTGTTTCTTGAATCCCCGATAAAATCTTATCTTTTCAGGATTGCCTGCAAAGCGATGCATGACTTGTTCTTCTTCCAATTGGGCTCGCCGGAACTCTGGCAAAAACTCTTGATATGTGTAATACCCAAACAACACAAAGCAAGACACAAACAACACAATGGCAAAGAATGCATTCAGGTACACATGGAATATGATCAGCACAGCAGGTACGGCAAACACAGCAAGTATTGTGCCCAAGATCAACAACAGGGTTTTAATTACGGGATTCATTGTGCTCTGCTTGACGACGTTGTTCCAAAAACTCTTGATATTGTTGTAGTCGTTGTTGACGCTCAAACCACTCTTGCTTTTGTACTGCTGACAATGTGTCTCTATATTGAGTTGGGTTGCCCCAACGCTGTTGTGCATCATAGGCAATGTACATGAACACGCCCATCATTACCAGTGTCACTACAACAGCACCAATGCCCAAGGCAATTTCAAACTGATATTTCTGCATGCGTTGGCGCTTGCGGTAGGCTTTTTCCAGTTCACGAGTCATGAGCACTTTTTGTTCTTTGCCCATCTCTTTGGTCATGCTTTCCACTTCAGTGAACAACGCACCCAATTCAGGCGGGCTTTGATAGATCATGAGTTCGCGCAGTTCTTTGCCCATTTGTTCCAGTTGCTTTTTCATCAGCACACGTTTTAGAGCACGTTTGGCCAGGCTGTCCCCACCACTATACACTTCAGTTTTTGATCGTTTTTCTTCATCTTCCAGCACTGCTAGACACTTGAAATAGTTGTCGTAGTAAGCACCCAGGCTGTCACCAATTTCAGTGTAGATATTGGTGCTGTCCTCACTGCGTCGGTTGAGTTCAGTTACACGAGCTTTTTCTTCGTTTAGTTGTTTCACAGCCGCTGCTGGAGGTGGCTTGCCATCGTACTTTTTGTGGAACTGATCGTCAAGATCTTTCAGCACACCTTTTACATCGCCCGCGGCACTTTTGATGTCCTTGTACAGTTGACATCCTTTTTTCACGGCAGCAACAGCCGTGTTGGCCAAGGCAAATAGTGTTAATGGATCCATTGTTATTGCTCATGCCACTACGTTGGTGGCTTGAGTATTTAACAGATCCTTGTGCGAGATCTAGTGGGTGTTAGACAAATGGTATCCACAGCCAGATACCCTGGCTCAACAACACTGTGCCAATCACAGCCACCACTTCGCTGATTCGGTACATGGTGTTGTTTACACTCAAAATGCTGGCACTCAACAGCACAATGGCCAGTTGAAATGCCAATGACGCAAATGTCAGCCATGGGCTATGACGTGCAGCTTCATCACGTGCTGCTTCGTAGGCCTGCGCCCGAGACAACAATTCTTTCTTGCCCTCACCCTTGACAGGGTCTGATTCATAGCGTTCAATCTTGGCTGCTAATTCATTGATGCGTTTGGGATCTCGAGCATCTTGCAACTGTCCTTCGGCAATGCTTTGCTTGATACTTTTGCTTTGATAGAACGCATAAGTGTCCGTGGCCTTCAGCATGTTCTTCAACACAGCACCTGAATAACTACTGGAGAAGTATGTGGTCACAGCCATGAACAGGGCCATGATCACAATCACCAGTCCGGCTTTGTCTTTGATTGCTGCTTCACGTTCTGAACGTGATAAGGGTTTTGGTTTTGTTTCTGCTTCGGCCATGATTTACTCCTTTAATTTTTTGTCTTTGATTTTGCGGTCAGTAGGAACCTTTTCCTCAATGATGGCAATGTGCATGCGGTTTTCACCAATCATGTCACGATTCTTTTGTATTTCTTTTTCAAGATCTTGACGCAGTTTTTCACAGGCCAGTTCAGCACCGGTGTTTGATGCCTGCTTGTTGTCAGCAGTGACCACAAGGCTGATCTTGCTGTTCAATATTGTTACTTCGTGTTGTAAATTGCTGAGTGAGTTCATCAAGTATACCACACACGAAAACAACAACGGCAACAGTGCAAATGTAATTTTTTCTATAAAACCACCCTTGGCTTCGTTGGCTGCCATTTTTTCTGCTAAATGTGTTGTTTCCATGTCATGCTCCCATAATGTGTAATGCGTGTTCGTAGTGCTTGATACGATCTTCAAGACCGATGTAACCACCATTGATCTTTTTAGTCATTTTCTTGATGTCGCCGGCGTCGGCTTCTACATTTAGATTGTTGCTCTCCCAGAACCAGCAGGCACTCTGTGCGGCACCTTCAAATGTGGCCAGGTATTCTGCGGCTTCTTCTGGAGAGATTTCCAAGCTGGCAGCAAAGTTTTCATAGTTGCTCTTGCCGGTCAACTGTATGAGTCCACGTCCACAATAGCGATAGCCATCACCAGAGTGTTCGTCTCCGTTGCCCATTCTATTGGCATAAACTCGGTTGGCAATCATTTCAGGCTTTTTGGCATAGGCATTGGCCAATTCATCCGTGGGAAAGTATTTGCCAAACACTGAACGCAGACTGGCAGCTTTGTAGTTCAAGTTTTCTTTGATGAATCTAAACCCGCCTGACTCATGTGCGCACTGTGCTATGAAGGCAGCAATGCGATGAGGTGTGTTGATTTCATAATCTGGCAGCAA
>Ga0209296_1003767_pt1 | contig 10229 bp, 16 predicted proteins | sample S_130206_EF_Meta_FD_187319 | JGI IMG/M metagenome (GOLD analysis project Ga0209296, IMG submission 187319) | Freshwater microbial communities from Lake Simoncouche, Canada to study carbon cycling - S_130206_EF_MetaG (SPAdes) (version 2) | ecosystem: Environmental > Aquatic > Freshwater > Lake ...
TCGCCCGCGGCTGATTTGATGTCCTTGTACAGTTGACATCCTTTTTTCACAGCCGCAACAGCCGTGTTGGCCAAGGCAAATAGTGTTAGTGGATCCATTGTTATTGCTCATGCCCCTACGCTGGGGGCTTGAGTATTTAACGGATCTTGTGCTAGATTAAGTGCGTGTTAGATAAACGGTATCCACAGCCAAATGCCTTGGCTCAACAGCACTGTGCCAATCACAGCCACAACTTCGCTGATTCGATACATGGTGTTGTTCACACTCAAAATACTGGCACTCAACAGCACAATGGCCAGTTGAAATGCCAATGACGCAAATGTCAACCATGGCGAGTGTCGGGTGGCTTCATCACGTGCGGCTTCATAGGCCTGTGCCTTTTGCAACAATTCACGTTTGCCTTCGCCCTTGGCAGGGTCTGATTCATAGCGAGCAATCTTGGCTTCAAGTTCTGCTCGGCGTTGAGGGTTTTGAGTTTGTTCCAACTGTCCTTCAGCAATGCTTTGTTTGATACTTTTGCTTTGATAGAAAGCATAGGTGTCGGTGGCCTTAAGCATGTTTTTCAGCACAGCACCTGAGTAACTGTTTGAAAAGTAAGTGGTCACAGCCATGAACAGGGCCATGATCACAATCACCAAGCCGGCTTTGTCTTTGATTGCTGCTTCGCGTTCGCTACGTGAAAGGGGTTTGGGTTCTAGTTCAGCCATGTTATTTTGCTCCTGCTTTTTCTAAACGTCTAATTCGTTCCTCATGCACAGCAATCATTTGTTTGTTTTCTTGTATTGCATCACGATTCTTTTGAATTGCTTCTGTTAGGTCTTGGCGTAGTTTTTCACGTGCAAGTTCGCTACCGGTGTTTGATGCCTGCTTGTTGTCCTGTGTAACTACCAGACTTACTTTGCTTTCTAGTATGGTCACCTGGTGATTGAGTTGTGCTACAGAACTTAACAAATACCCCACACCTGCTATGATCAATGGTAGTAGAGCAAACAACAGTTTCTCTACAAATACCCCTTTTGCTGATTCTTCTGCCATGTTATTCTCCTTTAATATCCAAATCTTGTTTTGTATTGATTGTACAGACCCTGTATGTCTGCCAATGTCAGTATACCATTGTAGGCTTTGACAAACCCTATGTCGCCAGTTTGTACTTCTGAACCTGATGAACGACTGAACAGTCTCAGGTTGTTGAAACCACCGCCACCAGCATTGGTCACAGCAAATGCTGTGCCAACTGGTTGAGTGTTGGTTGCAGTGTACAGTTGTCCCAGACTTGTGGTGGTGTTGAATGTGGCCCAGCCAAAGTGCCACACAAGATCAGCACCTGAACTAGGCAAGTTAACTGAGTAGTTGGGATAGAAGGTGTCAGGATTGCCATTGTACAAGCCCATGAGCCAGTCTTTTTGTGCTTCGACCTGTGTGTTCAACAATCTACCAGAGGCTGTGGCAGAACGTTTGTAGGCCATAAACACTGTGTAACTTTGCCCTGTGGTCCAGTTAGGTCCACCATAGATGTAGTCTGCACTTGTGGTGCCTGCGCCGGTCATTCTAAACACACCACCATTGTCTGCAGCCCAGGCTATTCTACTAGTGGTATTGGCCACCGATATTGTGTATGTACCAGTGGCATCTTTGGTACCATTAACTGGCACCGCTGAGTAGTTGGCGGCATCCAAGTCGTAGACCAAGGTAGCAGATGGCACAAATCCGCCACCCATGGTGACTCCAGGTCCTATTTCAATTCCTGGTCCTATTTCGATTCCCACTCAGGCTCCCATGATGTGTAAGGCGTGTTCGTAGTGCCGGATACGATCTTCTAAACCAATGTATCCACCGTTGATCTTCTTGGTCATTTTCTTGATGTCGCCAGCATCGGCTTCCACGTTCAAGTTGTTGCTTTCCCAGAACCAGCAGGCGCTTTGTGCGGCACCTTCAAATGTGCCCAGATATTCGGCTGCTTCTTCAGGAGAGATTTCCAAGCTGGCAGCAAAGTTTATGTAGTTGTTCTTGCCAGTGAGTTGGATGAGTCCACGTCCGCAGTAACGATACCCGTCCCCAGATTGCTCGTCACCGTTGCCCATGCGTGATGCATACACTCGGTTAGCAATCATAGCAGGCTTTTTGGCATAGGCCTGTGCCAGTTCGTCTGTGGGAAAATACTTGCCAAAAATCTTTCTTAGACTTTCTGCTTTGTAGTTCAAGTTTTCTTTGATGAACTTGAATCCACCTGACTCGTGTGCGCACTGTGCTATGAAGGCAGCAATGCGCTCAGGTGTGTTGATTTCATAGTCTGGTAGTAACTGATCTAGTGCTTCATACCAGTGGTCAGCATGGGGTATGCCGGGCACCATTTGTTTTAATTGACCGATTGTTAGTTCCATTTGTGGCTCCTTATTTTATGTTGTTGAATATTTGTTGTTGTTTTTGATACCATTCAATCCAGGCATCTGTTTTCACAGCACATTCATAATACGTGCCATAGTTCACTGACACAGTTTTACTAATGTCACTCAACTTGGCATCTTCTTGTAATTTTTGTAATTGTGGGCAAGGCGTCATAGCCACGTTGCCTGGTGCTTCAGGAAACCGTTGTGTCACAGGCACCACGGTGCTGCATCCAACAAGTAGCAATGATAACAGTACAGCTCTCATCAGCAGTTCCAACGACGACGGGCTTTGCATATTGCTTTGTCAGGAGTCTTGGCGCAACTAATGCTGTGCATTTTCATTTGTCCACGACTGCGGCTGCAATAACTTTTTCTGCGCTTGCTGGCTTTACTGCCTTTCTTTAACTTGCTAGGTTTGGTGGTCACAGCAGTTTGCAGTTTAGATCCAGGGTGCTCTCTGCGATAGGTGTTGACCGCTTTGCGACTCATGCCATCAGTCTTGTCACGATTGTTGGCTTTTTGCCAGGCTTCACTTTCCATAATAGGCTCTGAAGTCACAGCAAAAGCATACAGTTCATCTTCTGTGAGACTATCAAGATCTTCCCAGATCATTTCAGCATCCACACCATTGTGTTGGGCCAATCTCTCAATGATTGATTCTATAAGATCAAACTCTTCCTCAAGCTCTGTACTTTCATTCTTGGGCTTTTTGTGTGCTTTCTTCATTGAGATAGCAATAGCCGCTTGTTGTGCGGCATTGGCCGCTTCTGTTAAGATTTCATTAATTTTCATTTGGGTGCCTCTGCTGCATCATTGTGCGCTTTGATAAATTCTCGAGGAATTTCACACTGACCACCAGGCGCAAACTTTGTATCATATTGTACAATTTCCCGGTCAATGTATTTGGTGATGGTTTCGCCACGTGTGCGAATTACCTGTGTCTTGGTCACAACCTTAGTGACAATCTTGACATTTTCTTCTTTGCTTTGTGCTTCAGCAGCCGCTACTCGAGCTTCTACTTCGGCCACACGTTCACGCCATTCCTGCTCAACAGCATATCCACCACGCCAGTACACACCCAAGACCAACAGTGCGATGCCCAGGACTTGTGCGGGTATCCGGTATTGATCAATGACGGGTATGCGTTGGATAAAGAATGCTGTCACAGTCAGCAAAACTCCGGCCAACAGTACAATGTTGCAGATCCAAAGAATCAGCGTGTCAGGTAAGAAATGTAAAATCCACATATAGGTATTTATCGGCCCAACAAGTGTTCTATCTCATTGGGAATCCAGGGCTGTTGCTGGCGTTCTGGATGCCACATGATACCAGCAGTGCGTCCCATGATCCAAGATTCTACATAGCCATCAGGATCATGTGCCAACACTGTGGCACCTGGTGGAGTTTGTTCTATACGCAGTTTATGATAGCTGTTGACTAGGTGTTGTTGTTCATGATATGTGACTGCATGATAGCTGTCTATGTGACCATCTACAGGCACCACAGTACCGCCCAGTTTCTCAGTCAGCAATTGGCATCCATGACAGATGCCTATCACTGGTACATTGCGAGAAAACATGCGACTGACCAATTCATGCTCTACTTGATTACGTACAGGATGATCATCACCACCCGTGATAATTAGTGCGTCTAGGTCCGTGATGTCTACAGGAAGTCTGTTTGCAATTGGAATGAGCGTATGTCCCTGCAAAAACTCATACCATGAGTGCTCCAGGGAATCATACGCTCGACCTCGATGCAACAGGACTCGTTGTGTGAGTCCTATCTTCATTACCAACCGTAGGCGTCGGCCACTAATTGCTTGCCTGCTTCGGCAGCCACAGTGTTCTTGCATGAAATGTCATACAAGTCCCGGCGCATTTTAACCACCAGAGCTTCAACACGTTGTTGTGTGGCTTCATCTTGTGCTAATTTTTCCAGTTTCCAACCACCAATGTTGGCGTGGAAGCCTTCGTCTCGGGCAATCTTGGCGTAACTAGTAGAGATGAACTCGTCTTCAATGCAGTCGGCCATTTGATTCCACACAGCTTCTGCACGGCCTTCAGCAACCAATTGATATGCCGCCAGGGCAACAGCATCGTTTTCTGCGCCATACTTGGCCAACAAGCCAGCACCTTTGGCAGTGGGTTTGGCAGCTTCAGCAGCGATGGCAGCGGCTACGTCTAGCGGCTGACCAGTCATGTGCTCAATGACTTCTTTGACCATGCGGAAATGTTTTGCTTCGTCTTGTGCTTGACGAGTCAATAATTCTAGTTCTTCTGTTGGGGTGTCAGCAGGCATCTGAGCAATGGCTTGGCTGATTTCAACCATGTTCATGCGCTCGTTGACCATGCGGCCCACAAAGTGCTCGACCAATTCTTCTTGAGCAGGCTTGCTGTCAAAGTATTCTTTAACGTTGTGTTGACTGGCCCGAAACAATGCTTGATTGTCTTCGACTAGTTTTTTAACAAATTGTTTTGCGTCCATCGGATTCTCCTTAAGTGTATCGATACACGAATATTTATATTATTCGTTGGGGTTGATTTGGTTTGCTAGGGGTAGGAATGTTCGTCTTAGTTCTTGGGCATGTTGCCTTAAACCATCTGGATCTAACTCTCGGCTGTCCACAAATACCAAATTTTGATCCATCCACTCTTGATATTCTGTAGTATTTATAGCCCGAGCAAATAAATCAGCATAGTAGTCCACAATCACACGGTCTGTGCGTGGCGGAAGCACAAGATTCCAGGCTGCAAACACATTGATACCTGGAGCAATTTTTCGTAATAGTGGGATCGTTGGCATTTGTGCAACTTTACGATCTCCGGTGATTCCAATGGCTCGGACTCGGCCTGCTTCAATTAGTGGACGAGCCACAGCCAAGGGCATGATACCAAATTCTGTACCGCCGGCGGCGCTGGCCACACTTTGTAGGGCCTGTGCAGGACCATTGAAAGAAATGTGTTTTACTAGACTGCGATTGCCTGAAGTTTTCATCATCAAGTATTCGTAAGTGATTCGGTGTGCTCCTGACCCCACAGCAACAAACACAGGATGCTGTGTAGTTCGTAGTAAAGTAGCAAACTCATCAGGTGTGTTGACTGCGCTGGTTGCAATGGCCACCAATACCAAGGGGCTCTTGCCTATTGTGAGCACATCTTCAAAACTGTTGAAGTCATACTTTTTGACATCTCGCTGCCAAATATCTTGTGTGACATACAAACTCATGTGATTGAAAGCAGCAATAGTATGCCCATCTGGTGCCACAGTCATTAGATGATTCATAGCAATTGCACTGTCTGCACCTGCACGATTCTCAACTACAAACGTGATTTTTTTATTTGTGCGGTTGACAATTTGTGCAAGTTTTCTAAATGCCAGTTCGTTGCCAGCACCGGGTGCATTGCCTATTACCACTGTGACAGGGCGTGTGGGTTCCCAGGCTAACACCATCACAGGCAGCATGAGTAAAAGTACGAGTAGTCGTTTCATAAAATTTTTCCTTATTTCAAAAAATACATGTAGATCAGTCCCGGTATGATGATAAAGAACTGGGGCACAAAGTTCAACATCAATGCCTTTTCATTCCACCGGTATCCCACATAGATCCAGCCTGCGGCTCCAATCATTTGTAGAATGCTGTTCCAAGGCGTGATGCCTAAAACATGTCCTACCATGGCGAACAGGATTGTGACAGCACTGGCGTACTTGATATACCAAACATGATCTCTCATTTGAGCACCGTTACTAAAATATCTGGAAAAGTTTTTGCAATTTCAACTCTATGTCCAAATGTACTTTCAACCCAGTCAGGGGTAAAGTGATGCCAAGTGGCATTGCGACTGTGTGCATATTCTAAGATGCACTGATTCTGTCGGGTAATTGCTGCCAACATGCCTGTACTGTCTTGGTAGGCATCATAGCAAGGGTACCGGATTTGGAATCCGCCGGCTTCGTGCCACCAAGCATATGATGCCATGTCTGGGCGATACACTAACATGACCCAGTCGTTAGGAAATGCTTGTGCTACGTCAGGCAACATGAGTGCCCAGTCATGACTTTTGACCAGGCGTGTGCCACTAGATTCAGTCCAGGCCGAGTCAATATATTCAGCATCTAGTCGGCATTCCAGTTCCATGCCCGGACCAAAGTATGCGCCTTGGTGTCCGGTGTAACTGTGATGATTATATGTACGAGCAGGTGTGCGGTCTGTGGAGTTGAAACCTGGAATGGTTTCTAGTGTTTGTGCAATACCTGACCAGCGTGACCCGGGCACGCCTGTTAAAAATATTCTGTTGGGAAGCATGAGTATAATTAATTATATGGATCAACACACCCTAGACAAATATTTCAGCACACACTGGCATTCAAACATAGACCAGTATGAGTATTCTGGATGGGCATTGATTCAAAAAATACATCTAGGAGAATCGGTATTGGATGTGGGCTGTGGCACCAATCCCTTTAAAGGCCGTATTGCCAATTTAACCGGGATTGATCCTGCATTTGATCAGGCCGACTACAAGTGTACCATTGAAGAGTTTGAGAGCAACATTCAATTCAATGTGGCATTTTGCCTGGGCAGTATCAATTTTGGCTCAGAAGAAACTATACTGCGGCAGATTGATCATGTGGTCAAGTCACTAACTCCCCATGCTAGAATCTACTGGCGTTGCAATCCTGGACGTCAGGATCACGGCAATGAGCATTGCCGGGAGATTGATTTCTTTTCATGGACTCCAGAACTGCTGCATCAATACGCCAGTCAGTTTGGGTTTGCTGTTGCTGATCTACAGCCGGATTCAAACAACAGAATCTATTGCGAGTGGGTGCGTTGATTTAAAAACAATGGGCTGATATTGCGTTAAAGATTTTGGTACATCACACACCCATTCGTATTCAAATTTTGAAAAAGGCACAGGTCCCGTCCAATTTTCTTTCCAATATTCAATAGGTGTGTCCGGTGTTGTGTATTGGTATCGTTGGGGCACTAGGTCTAATTTGGGCATTTGGTTGTTGGTGTATGCATCTCTAGTGATGACATTATGCACAAAATTAGTAGCGGCACCATCATAAAACTGTGCCCAAGTCCCGGTGGTCAACTCTTCCATGTCAATGTTGGTCACATCTGGCCATTGGATTAACCGTAAATTTATACTGTTCCATTTGGCAGCAAGTTTGTAGGGATTGGCAAACCACTGGCCACGATCAATTGTCAATTTGCTTCCTAGAATATTTTGTACTTGTTTCAACAACACACTGAGATAACTCCTTTTTGCGTCTGAACTACGCCCAATGAAACTGCCACATCTTATTCTAAATTCATTAATTTGGTATTGTGTTGATAATTTGTATATTTCTATTAAGACTTCTGGCAAGTCATCAAGACTTTGCAAAGTGTATCCCACGTAGTCAATGTTGTAGCCAATTTCCACAGCATTGGCCAGGCCAGCCAGCTGCTGATTGTGTACTTTTTTTCCTTGATAACTGTGATGATTTAACCCAAGGAGTATACCCGATAAGCCTGCATCAAAGTATCGTTTGGTAAGTTTTCGGTTGCTTAATGCCACTCCATTGGTGAGTGAACTGAAATGCACAAAATTTAGGTCCCGGACTGCACTGCAAAGTTCAGCAAAATTATTTCGCAATGTGGGTTCAGCCCCAGCCAGATTAACAGATACAGTACGGGGAAATTTTGACAGTTGATCTAGAATTTCTTGGGTGGATTTGTCTTGTTTGGCATTGTCTGGCAAATGATAGCAATGCGGGCACTTGAGCTGGCATCGATCTGTAACATCAATCAACACATTATCTTGTGTGGACAATGTGCTGGTTGGGCTTAAGGAATAGTAAAACTCAGGGTCTGTTTCTACTACACTGGTGATCTCACCATGATGTTCACAGCGTTTGCGCATGAGAATTTGACCTTGATCTTCGTAGACCACAGCAGGTACGTGCCGATAACAGTGGTCACAAAGACTCACAGTGTGATGTATAAAAAGCATACAGTATCTATCCCGCAGCGGGGACTGGGTTAAATTAATCCAGCAGCAGCCTGCAAGGCCTTCATGTCAGGCCGGGTCTCGTGAATTTGTTTGACAGGCAACCCAGCAGCAGTGCGCCATTCGTTTAGATCTGACTCATGTGTTCGACGATATTCATCTGGTGTCAGCGGTACAATTTGTGCAAATGTTTCTTCCGACCAAGGCTGGGTCCGGCCATTGTAGCGCATGGTCCAGTCACTGTCTTCATGTTCTGTAAGTGTTTCAAGATCGTTTATGAGTTCGGCCACGTACTGTGGTGCGGCACTGCGACGGCGCATTTCCACATACACTAGATAACGACTGGGTTTGATCTCACCTGGTGAGCGGTCAGCGTCCAGCACAAAGTCATAACCTTTTTCAAACCAGGCCACAAGGTCCTTGGCTGCTTGTTTGTCACGCACAAAGAAACTGATCACAATGATGTCTTCATCATCGCCCATTTTGCTGGAGAATTCGTCCACGTGAATAGTGGGTTTCATCATGCCTTCTAGGTCACGATACTGTAGCCCCTCAAGCAGCTGGGACGGGTTGGAGGTCTTGTTGTAAGTCTTGTTGTGCATTTTCAGCCTTTGCATCACTTTGTGTGGTTTCTTTGTCTAGATCCTGCTCGTAGGCTGCGTCTAGTTCATCCAGGTCAATGTCCTGATCTTCCATTTCAATTGAGCCTGTGCGTATCTCGCTCATGAGTCGCTTGGGCATGATTATCTCCACCAGCCACACAGGTTTCTCAATGATACGGGCTTTCTTGGTGCCGGGAATGTAATCTGACGGATCATTTATCTGAATGGGAATCTTGATCTTTTGTTTTTTGTATGTGACCTTGCAATCAAATGGCAGCAAGCGTTTGCCGCCTCTGGGGTCAGGCATCATTTTTTCCGGCCACATGAATGTTACGCCTACGGTGTATTTGCCAATGTCTGGGCCAGCAACTAACTCGCCAATTTCCCAGTTTTGAAATGCATAGATATCCATTTCGTCCAGCACACGTTCAAAGTCCAACAACGTGGTCAATGAGCCATCGCTCATGTAGATGTCACGGATGTTGTCGGCCACCTGCCAATAATCTTCGTGATTTTTGAACAGTTCTTTGTCGTTGATGCCGTGTATGTTCTTGGTTTGCATGATAGTTTATTTATGGGCCCTGTTATCAGTATCCAAATCTTGCTTTGTACGTGGCGTACAAGGATTGTACAGTGGCCAAGTCTATCACACCGTTGTACACTTTGATAAAACCTATGTTACCCGTTTGCACTTCTGAACCTGATGAACGACTGAACATTCGCAACTGATTGAAACCACCGCCACCAGCATTGGTTGTAGAAAATGCCACAGCGGATGGCTGAGTGTTTGTTGCAGTGTACAGTTGTCCCAGACTGGTTGTGGTGTTCCAGGTGGCCCAACCAAAGTGCCACACAAGATCAGCACCTGAACTAGGCAAGTTAACCGAAACGTTGGGATAGAATGTGTCAGGGTTGCCGTTGTAAAGACCCATGAGCCAATCTTTTGATGCTTCACTTTGAGTGTTTAACAATCTACCTGAAGATGTAGCAGTTCTTTGATAGGCCATGAACACACTATAACTTTGCCCAGTGACGTAGTTAGGGCCGCCATACATGACATCAGTGCCCACATTATTGGATTTAGAAAATATTCCATTATTGGTTGCTGACCAAGAAATACTACCGCCAGCATTGGCCACTGTTATAGTGTATGCTCCAGTGCCAGCAACAGTAGAACCAGTTGTAGGCACTGCTGAGTAGTTGGCGGCATCTAGGTCATATACCAAAGTAGGACCACT
>Ga0209296_1003770_pt1 | contig 10225 bp, 3 predicted proteins | sample S_130206_EF_Meta_FD_187319 | JGI IMG/M metagenome (GOLD analysis project Ga0209296, IMG submission 187319) | Freshwater microbial communities from Lake Simoncouche, Canada to study carbon cycling - S_130206_EF_MetaG (SPAdes) (version 2) | ecosystem: Environmental > Aquatic > Freshwater > Lake ...
CCAGAGATGGCTGCCCAGAACGCACTCCGGTCCGCCGGTATCATGGAACAGCAGCAGGCTTTCAACCCTGTGGCTAACCTCTTTGCCAACACTACTGGAATGCTCGGTGCTGCCCAGAACGCCGGTTACTACTCCGGCGGTCCTGGTCTAAAGCCGTTCAAGGAATTTGTTGGCCTTGGATCTAAAACCCAGAACCGCGTCGTCGGAAACTAATTTTATGTGTACTCCTCAATTTCAACAGGCCATTGCCGGCGCACAAGCCGCAGGCATCATTCCAGGTCAGCAGGCTGTCGCTGCCGGCCAACTGGGCGCGCAAATGGGGCAAGCCCAACCGCAGTTCGACCCGCGTCAGAACGATCCTCGATATGCCGGTGCAATGGCTTCGCAGATTTCAGAACTTTTTGATCCTCGTACCGGACAGCGTATCCGCCAGGTTGGTCCTGCCAGGGAGATTCCAATGGTTCCTATTTCCAAGGAAGAGTTTGATGGTCCTGTCGTTAGCGACAGTATCCAGAGCATTGCTCCGCAGCCAATGATGCCCCAGAAGTATACCCCTATGGAGCGTATCCAGCGCCAGCCTACTGTTGGCGAACTGCTTGGTATCAAGCCCGGTCAATACGAAGAAGTCGGCGGCCCTGGCCGTTTTTAATCTATGTGCAGCCCCGCAATCTTCGCCCTTGCCTTAACGGCGGCAGGATCTGCCGCCCAAGCCGCAGGCGCGAGTCGCGCAGCCAAGGCAATGGCCGGCGCGCGTACCGCTGAAAGTATCCGACAGAAGGGATTCCAGGACCAGGCTAATGCTGTTGTCGATGACTCACTAAACAAGTCCGGCAAGGACGCCACAGACAAAGGCATGGCGGACGCGGCTGCTCAACGTGCTGCTGCCTCTGATGCTGCCGTGGCTGATGTTCGCGCGCCTATCGAGGCTACTGGTGAGAACCTAGCCGGCGACCAGACTGCCAATGCAATCATGGCGACGGAGGGAGATATTGCCGCTAACAAGAATCTTGGCTACGCAACCCAGCAGGGTCGGGCAAAGGCTAACCTTCTGTCATTCAACGACGTCACCTTCCAGAACGCCATCAACAACATTAAGGCCGGACAGAAACTAAACACCGTCGGCAACTTCATGCGCGGTTCGTCTAATGTTCTTCCTATCGAACTAGAAGCCGCATCACGCCAGGGCGAAGGTCTAAAGACCCTTGGTACTGCCCTTAACACAGCAGGTTCCGTTGTTGGTATGGGTGCTGGTGCTGGATGGTGGAATGCCGCACCGGAGGTTGCCGCAACCCCTAGCCTAATCACGGCTGCACCAGTACAAGCCCCTGGTCAGATGATCGACCTTTCTGGATTTAATCTACCACAAGGATACAACGGATTAAATTTCCGTCTTCCCAAACCCTTTAAAATCTAATGTCTAACAAAGTATCTGTCCAGGGCGACCCATACTGGGCGAAGGCTGCCGAAAACGTGGCTGGAATGTTTAACCCGGAGGCTGAAGCCAAGGGTGCTACCATGCTATCTACCGCTCGTTACAACAACGCCCGCGCTGCCGGACAGGAAGATCAGAATACGGCACTTACTGAAGACGCCCTACGAAAGGCCGGTTACTCTGAACTTGAAATTGCGGCTATGCGCGCTGCTCGCGATAACTCTGTCGCTTCAATCTTTAAGGGCGTTAACGAAAATCGCGGTCGTGAAGCTATTAATACTGGAGATTATAAAAAGGCTCTTGTCCTTACCGGCCAGGGCAATGCTTTAGATAACCTTGCTAAAGGAGAAATCTCAACAGCTGCTGTAACTGACCCTTTGACTGGTAAGATTGATACTAGTCTTGCATCCGTGTTTTCACAGGGTGTTAAGAATGAGGGAGGAAATACTTACATCTGGGATCCAGTTAATAAGACATACAAGGTTCTCGATGTTAATCCGCAGGGTCAAAGCTACCTTGCAAGTGCTGGAGCGAAGACTGATGTCGCTGGTGCTACAGTCAACAAAATCAATACGCAGGCTACTGCAATTAGTAACTGGAGTGATGCAAAGATTGAGCAGTACGCTCGTCTGACCGATGCACAGATTGAAGATCTTGTTAATAAGGGTGCAAACCGCGATGCCCTAACTGCTGCCCGCAAACTATCTATCGAGCATATGAGCGGTCTTGCTACCGAAAAGAACGACGCGCTTATCGAAGGCATCAAGGCCAAGACAGAAGGATTTAACGCTGAATCCGCCGCTCGCATTTCTCGCACTAATTCGCTCATCGACCTAGACAAGGTTAAGGGACAAGTCGCCCTACTCGGCGACCCAATCAAGAAGAACCAGGCGCAGGCTACCCTTTACGCGGCCATAGAAAACCACTATTCCAAGGATTTCTCGGAGAACCTTGGAACTAACAAGTGGGAACAGGTTGATCCTGCCCAGAAGAAAGCCCTGTCTGACCGCGCGCTTGAATACATGCGTCGTGGCGATGACTTTGGACTAGCCCTGGCAAAGTCTGAAAAAGATCATGGTTTGACTGGGAAGATGGTAAAGGGAAAAAAGTCTCAATTCTTTGGTCTTCGCACGTCTCCAGATGGAAAGATTTCTTTTGATGGGTTTACGACTCCGTCTGCCCTGGCCGACGCGGTCGCCGCTGGATCTGGTGCTGCCGCTGCTCCGACTGCACCGGCCATCAAGGTTCCAGAGAAGAAGGAAGAACCGAAGGTAGTAGCCCCTGCTGCCACCCCTACACCTGCCCCAGCCGCCAAGAAGGAGTCAGTACCAGCCGGCGATATCGACCTGTCCACCAAGACCTATGCCCATGACCTGGGTATTAAGCCAGAAGACCTATTAAAGTATTCCAAGGCTGCCGGTATTACCGTCAAGGAATACCACGATAAGATTAAGGCTAATCCAGCTGCGCTTGAAGCCCTCAAAAAGGCAAATAAACCGGCTTCAACCCAGGCCGCCCCAGCAGCAAAGACTCCGGTTAAAAACCCTGCCCCGGCATCGGCGGCTGCGACGGTTGATATCTCGGCTATCCCGGCTGGTGCGATTGCCAAGCTGAAGGGGAATCCTTCTCTTGCCACGGACTTCGACAAGAAGTATGGTGTTGGTGCTGCCGCAGCTGTGCTGAAGTAGCATTAAATGGCTAACAATCCCTTCGACGATTTCGACCCGCCTGCACCCAAGAAGCAGGAAAATCCTTTCGACGCCTTCGACGCGCCGGCAGCCCCTGTCGTAACCAACCAGCCTGTCGTACAGGTCGAGAGGCAGACGCCTGTAGCCGCTGCTCCATCGGTCGCCGATGCGTTCAAGTTGGCGACGCCAAACGACCCTCAACTTACTACTCCTGGCGCGGGGGTGTTACTCCCACAGCCGCAGATGCGAGGCATCGGTGGTGGTCAGCGTCAACTCGGCCAGTCGCTTGATCCTCAAGCACCTGTAGTTGGTCAATGGGAAAGCTTACTAAACGCTGGCTTGTCATCCTGGTACGGTAAAGACATGGCTATGGCAGAAAATAACTTCTTTGATCTTGTAGCAAGAGAGTATGATCTTCAGAAGGAAATCGAAAGACTTACCCCAAAGAACGGAGAATTAATTGGTCCGCGTCCAGAGCGTAAAGGTCCGGCACCATTAAAGCCTCGTTCTTCAGATCTTCTTAATACGGCTAAAAGAAATCTAGCTTCAGTACGAGAGCAGCTTGTTGAGGCAAAGAAGTATAAAGATGAGATGGAAGCCCAGATGGCTAGAATCTCTGGTCGTACGGCAGACGTGCAGGCGTTCCAGGCTGCTGCAAATGAAGAAAATATTGGTGCTGCCGCAAGAGTATTGAAAGGCGACTTTGGAACTAATACAGCAGAAATTGGTATTAATATGGCTTTGGAATCTGCATGGCCTAGCGCAAAGGGTGCTATGATTGATGCCGGTAAGGCGGTTGTTTCTTACTTAACGGCAGCACCTACGCTAGGTGCCGGACCGCTGTTAATCTATGGTGGCGGAGCTGCTGCGCAAGGAGGCGTTGCTGGACGCGACGCTTACGTTGGTAATAAAGCCCAGAACTTTAAGGAATGGCTTCAGCAAAGCGGCGTAGATCCGAATGACGAATCGGCGGTTATTGATTTACACAGGAAGAATCCTGTCGCCTTTAAGAAAGCACTTTCTGGTGCTGACTTAACTGCCCTTGCAGCAGGAGCTGCTGAAGGTGCTGTTACTGGTGGATTTAGTCTTCTTCCTGGTGCAAGTGAAGGTAAGACATTGCTAAAGGGCAAGGGTATGCAATGGATCATAAAGCATGGAAAACCGTTGCTCGTAGAAGCGCTCAAGGAAGGTACTGAAGAAGCCGTAGTTAGCGGGGCTTCACAAGCCGCTTCTATTGCCGCAGGAGATAAACGGCCTTTTAGTTGGAAGCAGGTTGGATTTGCTGGTGCTGGTGGATTCCTAGCCGGCGGAGCAAGCGATGTTGGTATGAAGGCCGGTGGTGGCGTGCTGAAGGCAGGCTACCAAGCCGCTCGCGGTCAACCCGCACCTACTGCCCCTGGCGCTAACCAACCTACGCCTGCTGCCACTCCGACTCCGGCTCCTACAGCTGCCGCTCCAGTTGCACCTGTAGCACCTGCGGTTGATCCTGCCGCTGCCGTTGACCCGGCTGCCGCTCCTACTGTTGACCCTACCGTCGATCCGACCATCGCCCTCCAGGAGAAACTCAACGCGGCAAATGAACTAAAGTCCCAGGCTCAAGCGGCTTTTAATCAATCCCTTTTCGACAAAGAGGTAGCAGAAGCTGCCTTGAAGGACGACCCAGAGAATGCTGAAAAGCTGGCAGCTGTGCAGGCTGCCGAAAAGGCTGTTAACGATTCTGCCATTGCGTACGGAAATGCGATTCAAGAATCAAATGACATTACCGCTCAACTAGAGGCAGTTCCTGCACCTGCGGCTGCACCTGTTGCCGCCCCCGCACCAGCGGCTGCCCCTGTCGCTCCTGTCGCACCTGTTGCACCTACGCCAGTCGCCCCTGCTGTACCTATCGCCGGTGAGGTTGTACCTCCTCCCGCGTCTACGCCAGCACCTGCACCAGTTGCTCAACCCGCTCCTGCTCCCACGCCTACCGCCGCTACGCCAGCTCCGGCAGCCGCACCGACGCCTACGCCTACGGCAGCCGCTCCTGCACCAGCCCCCGCACCTACCCCTGCACCAGCAGCGACGCCTGCTCCTGCTCCCGCACCTACGCCCACCCCTGCGTACGATGGCGGCGACCCTCGCCAGGATCCTCGTTTCGACGACCTGCGGGCAGACGTTAAGACTGAACTGCGTGTATTGTTCGCACGACTAGGAGAGCAGGAAGCTAAACTGGCCGAGATGAAGGCAAAGAACTACAAGACCGAGCAGAAGGAAGAGCAGATCCGCCGAACCAAGGCGGCTATTGCTTCCAAGCTAGGAGACGCTGCTCCTGCGGTTGCACCTACGCCCGCGCCTGTAGCTACCCCTGCCCCTACCGCACAGGCTGCTCCCGCTCCAGCTGTCGCTCCTTCGCCAGCACCTGCGGTTGCCCCAGCTCCTACCGCACAGGCTGACGCCCAAGCAGCTCCTACCCCTACGGCAGCCGCTACGCCCGCTCCAGCAACCCCCGCTCCTGGGGCAAAGCCAAAGTCTTCCTTCGTCGCCGGCCTGCGTGAAGATGCTGCCAAGCTAAAAGGTCAGCAAGTGTCTTCCGCACCTGCCCAAACCGTCCTTCCATCTGGAGATACCGCTGTCGCAGATCCGCGCAACGACCGCCGATTTGAAGCCCTAAATCGCAACCTAAAGCAAGACGTCCGCGTCCTACATAACAAGGTTATCAACGATCAGAAGGCGCGTGAGAAAGCGGTCAAGGAAGGTCGATCGACCAAGAACCTGGACGACCGCATTTCTAGTAACAAGGAAAAGGTTGAACGCATTCTCGCTGGTCAGCCAGCCGCCAAGCCTAATGCTCCAGTCAACCCCAATGCTGCTCCTATCGACCCGACTGCCGGCGACCAGACATACGACTACCAAGAAACGCCGACTGCGCCGGCTTCTAATACCTCACAGGATCAGAATAACAATAATTCCCCTGTAACTACTAATCCAGACATTGCTAACGATGTTGCAATGCTAAATAAAGATCAAATTTCAAAACTTGAATCTTGGGCAAATAGGACACTTGGATTAAAAGATGGACAGTCTATATTTGATGTAACAAGAGCATTCTCTCCAGGTCCAGATGTAATGTTGGCGCTTGCTACAAAGATTGCATACATGTCAGCAAGAGGTATTAAGAATGTTGGAGTAATTTCTGCAAATCTTGTAAAGGAATTAGGAGAGGGTGTTCGTCCGTTTATTGCTGAAGCTATTAAGATGGCAAGGGACAAGGATATAAAGGCCAAGGTTCAAGAGCAGATTGCTAAAGATCGCCCTACTGGACCGATGTCTCGCGAAGAAGCAAAGAAAGCCAGGGAGTCTTTTAAGCCAAGAAAAATCAACACCTTTTCGTTTGAGTACACATACGAAAAGAAGAAGAAGATTTCTAAAAAACAGGGAGGTGGAACCAAGATGGTAAAGGTTACTAAAAACATTAAGGTTGCCGCTGAAAATATTGATGACGCTACAAAGAAGGCAAAACGAGAAATCAAAGAAAAGCTAAAGAAAAAACCCTTCGAGATGGGCAATGGCATCATCGCCGGCACATTTGAAGCATCTGAAGTTATTCCTGGTGCTTTTGTTTCTCCAGACATGGCGGACATAGTCAAAGACCCAAAGAATCCGGCAGCATGGAGACGTCTGTTTGAAGCGGCAAAGCGTGCAGCTGTTCACGCTAAAAGCCTCAAGTGGCTTGGAACTGATCCAGATGGATGGAAGGAAAGTATGGCTATCGTAAAACATGGAGGAGCTGGACTTATTCCTCCAAATCCAGCACAGCTACATGAATGGCTTAAAAACCCGGAACTTCTTCGTAAGATGCTTGAAGAGGCAAACGCGAAGAATCCACAGCTACTAAAGTCTGCAATCCAGGGTCTTGATTCACTCAAGGACGCGCATCAAGCTGCCAAGGAGGGCCGCATTCACCCAAAGATGGTAGCCGCGCATATGGCGTGGGGGATTATGTCTAGAATGCTTGATCCATTTAATCAAGAGGCTGGATGGATCCGAGTGTTTAGTCGTCCGGAAATACTTCGACAAATCGAAGCAAGCGTCGATGGAAAGTACGCACTTACTGAAGAACAATGGGATGCTATGGTATCTGAAGCTATGACTGCCCTTGATGACGAGAGTGTCGCTGGACGTGGTGCCACGGCAAATGCAAACGCGTTCCATCTTATGCTTTCAAAGTGGAATGGAAGATGGACAGAACTTGCCGATATCGTAAACAATAAGAATCTAAATGCCGCAGGTCGCCGGCAGGCTTTCTTTGAAGGCGGATTTGCCGGCGCAGGTATCAAACATAAAGTTCTTTCCTTCGTATTGGCTACCCTTGCAGACCTTGGAGTAGTCGTCATCGACCGATGGCAGGTTGTTAACTTTTGGATGCCCCACCTTGAGGCCGCAGCAGCAGCTCGCGCTGAAGCTGGTGGAAGCCCAGATATCTTCAGCTTCGATAAGAATGGAGTACCAGAAGATACAACCGGGGCTTACTCCTTAATCGGTAGTATTCTAAATGACAACGCCGTTGCGGAGGGGGCATATCAGATTATCGAACAAGCCCTAACCAAGATCGCAGAAGATAATAAATCTTGGCTTAATCCGCTGCTTGGTCGCGATCCAAACGTAGCCCTTACTCCATTTGAGATGCATTGGGTTCTCTGGAACGTAATTAAAATTGAGCCTGTTGGACACAGCAGCCTTGACTCCACCACACAAGCCCTCAAAGAAAACCTTTATGAACAACCAGACTTCGCCGAAAAATTCGCCGGCATCACAAAGCGAACTGAAAAATACGTCGGCGATGGAAAATTCGACGTCTTTGAAGCAAGCTCAACCCAGCGTCCAACAGTCACGACCCGCGACGCAAATGTCGATGGAGGAGGCGTTCAGCCAAGTGTCCAAGAAAATGCAGGCGGGAATCAAGATGGACCTGTCGGACGACGAGACGCCGGAGCAGGATCAGACGCAAGCGTAGCCGGACGAGACGCCGGACGAGGAGCAGTCGTAACCCCGGAAGGCGACGTCGCCAACCACCGCGACGCAGACCTGGCGAAGCGTGGCTTCATCACCCAAGAAGCCACCAAGATGCCGGCAGACCTAGCCGGCGCCAAGCTGGTCATCGAGCAGTCTGGAAGCACAGCAGACAATCTTAACAATCAAAACTTTGGCAAGGGCCGTGTAGTTCTAGACGGAAGAACAATTGCCGAATTCGACTTCCACGACTACGACGGAAACCGTAAGCTTGACCACATCCACGTCCAAAAGAAGCACCGTAATAAGGGGCTTTCAAAAGTAATCCAGGCAGAGATTATTGAGCGAGGAAAGCGCAGCGAAGAAAACACCGCAGAAACGTACAGCGCGACCGTCAAGGATCCCCTCGATCGCCCGACGGCTGGAATGGTTTCTCTTCTTGGTAAAGAAAATGTAAACGACAATGGACCGGATTACGCTGAATCTGCTCGCGGAGAATCTTATGCTTTCAAAGATCCAGACAACGGAGAATGGATTACAAAGACAAATGAAGTTAATGCAAACATACCCAATCAGTACACGCCAGAGCAGCGCAAGCTGATTGCCGACATCAAGGCCGCTGCACAAGGCGACCCTGCAACCCTAATGGAGCGCGTCACCAAGCTTCTCGACCAATGGGAACGCGATGTACTTGGCGATCCAGACAAGCCGATGACCAAGTTGCTGTCGCTCAACCCACAGGCTTTGTCCGCCTGGGCGTACCGCATCTCCAAGCTGATCGTCAAGACCGGCATCAAGTTCGGCGCCTGGGCGAAGAGCATGGCCGGCAAGATGACCAAGCAGCAGATGAAGGACATCTGGAATCGCGCCAAGGTTCTCGCTCGATTCCCGATGTCCATCGTCACCATGCGGTTCCTAGACAGCCGTGCTGACAAGATGTGGGAGCATGTCTCCCAGAATCCCAATTCGCCTACCATGCGTAAGCTGGCGAATTTCATCTTCACCAAGGCAGGACCGGACGCCGACGCCGAAGTCACGACCATCGGTCCGGACGGAAAGCCTGTTACGGAAGCAGTCCGCAACTCAATCCCGCAGCGCATCAAGCAGATCCGCGCGCAGTTCGCTAACCAGTATTCAAATATCATCAACCGATTCGCCAACGAATTCGCGAAGATGAACGCCGACCAGCGTAAGGAATGGGACAAGCAGTTCCGCCGCTACGTCATCGGCCTAGACCCTCTTCCTTCCGGCGAACTTGGACAGGCCGTCCTTGACTTCCGCAGCATGATGAGGGACTTGCTCAACTACCAGCGTAAAGCCGGCATGGATATCGGCGACGCCGGTGATGGCTACTTCCCTCGCATCTGGTCTTCCAAGAAGATCCAGGAAAACCTCCAGGCTTTCTACGACGCCGCCAAGGAGATGTACCAGAAGCGCGACCTGCGACTTCTCAACAAGGCAATCGATGAAGTCAACGCCGGCGTTGACGCCGAGGCTGCCCGCAAGAAGGAACTTGATCTTGAAGCGAATCGTCGTGGAGGAAACCGACGTATCAAGCCGGACGCCGAATATCAGCAGGACGCCCGCGACAGGGCTGACGAGCAGATTGCCAAACTACAGGCAGAGCATGACGCCAAGGACGACGCCCACTACCAGAAGATGGCCGAAGACTGGGCTTGGCGCGCGCAGAACGGACGCCTTGACGAAGTCCAGCTCGGAGACTCCGGCATCCGACAGGCAACCCTTCCGGATCATGCCGACCCTCGTACCTTTACCGACGAGGAAGCCGCCATCGCCGACGCCTTCATGGACGATGACATCGACAAGACGGTCACTCGTTACGTCTACTCTTCCGTAAAGAAGGCAGAAATCGCCCGCGCCTTCGGAGCGGACGGAAAACAGTTCAGCGACATGATGGTTGCGTTGATGAAGGAAGGATTGAGCCAGGACGCACAGGAAGAAGTCGCAGATCTTATCCGTGGTTCCCTGGACGTAGGTAACAGCCGGCTCAAGGGATTCCAGGCTAGGTTCATGGACTGGGCTAACCTTGTCGTTGTATCCGGATACCTCACGTTGAGCTACATCAACAACCTTTTCCTTGAACCGATTTCCTACG
>Ga0209296_1003771_pt1 | contig 10225 bp, 11 predicted proteins | sample S_130206_EF_Meta_FD_187319 | JGI IMG/M metagenome (GOLD analysis project Ga0209296, IMG submission 187319) | Freshwater microbial communities from Lake Simoncouche, Canada to study carbon cycling - S_130206_EF_MetaG (SPAdes) (version 2) | ecosystem: Environmental > Aquatic > Freshwater > Lake ...
ATGCACGCCCGCTAATACTCCCCAAACCGAATACCACACAGTCTTCAGTTTCGCCTTGATGTTCTCGTAAGTCATATAAATACTCCCTTCGTATTTTACAGTATATGGGTGGTATGTTTGCATTTAAATAAGACATAATCAACCATAAATATCTCCCCAAGTTTCACCGGATTCATAATCTACTTTGTTTGGGATTGCCAAAGTAACGGCACCTTCCATTATTTCAACAATTTTTTTTGCTTGATTGTCATCTATAACAGAAATATCTAATTCATCATGTATTTGTATATGTGGAATAATTCCTTCATTATACAAATCTAACATTGCTTTCTTAGTCATATCAGCTGCTGACCCTTGAATCAATTTATTTAAAGCTTTGTAAGTCATTGCTCTTCTAATTCTTCCACGTCCATAAGTTCTTTCTGCTTCTTCAAATGACATCGCTGTGTGCATACCAAATGTTGCCGGTTCCCATTTATTAAATCTACAACGACGACCAAGTAATGTTCCAATTGATCCTGATGTTTGTGCAAATTGAGATGTCTTATTCATTAATTCTTTTACGAATGGAACGTTATTATGATATTGATTAAATAATATTTCAGCTTCTTCTTTTGTATTTAAACCAAGTTCAGCTTGTAATTTTGCTTTTCCCATTCCATAAAATAATCCAAGATTAATTGTTTTAGCTTGAGTTCTAGATATACCCGCCATGTCAGCAACTGTTTTATGAAAGTCTACAGAATTATTTTTAAATTCACTTACAATTTTTGTAACAGATTCATCAAAACAAATTGGTTCAGTTGTCGCTGCATAATGTACAACAAGTCTTGGTTCTTGTTGTGAGTAGTCAAAACATCCCCATTTATGATCTACTTCTGGTAAGAATAATGATCTTATCATAGGCCCTAGTTCCTTGTTTCTCGCAGGGATTTGCTGGAGATTAGGATTAGCATATGAGAATCTACCTGTAACAGTTCCACCTTGATCTGATCTTATTGGATTGATGTCAGCATGTATTCTTCCTTTATGTGTAAATTTTAAAATTGTATCTATAAAAGTTGTATGAGCTTTATTTATTTCTCTTGCTTTTGCAATCATTTGGACTATAGGGTGTTTGTGTTCAGATAAAAAATTCTTTGTAAAGGATGGCGCAGATGATTTTTCAGTTCTTTCATAAGGTAAACGAAGTTTTTCAAAAACTGTTGCAATGGACCTTGCAGCCCAAATCTGGGGCTCTATCCCTGTTTCTTGTTTTACTTTTAATAATATTTCTTGCTCTTGGCTTGTTAATTGTTGTTTCAGGAGTTTTGCTTTTTCTATATCAACTCGGACTCCTTTAAATTTCATATCAATTAAACATGGAAACAATTGTGTTTCTAAATCAAATACATTTTGTAAATTTTGTTTTTGTATTTCACGTGATAAAACTTTAAATAACTCTAATGTTAGTTTTGCATCTTTTTCTGCATAATTACCTACATACATTGCAGGAAGTTTATACATTTCAGATTTAGGATCTATTCCCCAGGATTGTGCAGCTTCTATTAAAGCTTTCTCATCTTTTACTTCACCTAAAAATTCATAAGAAATACTATTTAATGTATAAGATAATCTATTTTCATCAATTAATGATGCCATAACCATTGTATCTACAATGTGTCCATTAATTTTGATCCCCGCCGCTCGAAGCCAGCACACGTCATACATTCCATTGTGAAATATTTTCACATTAGATAATGCACAAACTTCTTTAATCCAGCTTAAAACTTTTTCTTTTTCTAAATTACCACCACCTTCATGAGCAATTGGATAGTATGCGGACCATCCTTCAACAGCTACAGCAATACCAACAATGTTTCCATTACCAATAATTGCACCGGATCCTCTTGATTTAAGATCGGGATCTTTAGTTTCTAAATCTATAGCAATATATTTATAACCTTTTAAATCAGGATAATTTTCTGGACAAATCCATTCTTTCTGAGCTTCAAACATTTATGCTAATACCATAATTAAAAAACAATATACACATAAGACTGTAAATAATCCTAAATCAAACACTGCCATTTTTTTTCCTTTCATTTGTCGTAATCTCTTTCTACAATCATTTGTATGTAATGAATTGCTTTTAATAAATCTTGTTTTTTACCTTTATCTTGATGTCTGCAAATATATTTAATTGCATTACCTTCTGCGAACAGTATCTTATTTTCATTAATAAATCTAGAAGGTTGAATTTTATATTTTTTATAATGTGAACCTCCCACTTGTTTAAAAAACGCGTCGTTACTCATAGTATTGGATCTCCTGGTATATAGTTATAATGATCTTCTATATCGGGTTGCATGATATAAAGATTTTCTTTTGCTCTTGTCACACCCACAAAAAACAATCTGTGTTCTGGATCAGGATTTCTTAATGCAGAATCATATATAATCTTTTCTATTCCTGTATATAAGACTACATTTTCACATTCCTCACCCTTTACACCATGTATTGTGGATACTTTAATTCTTGCAGGTTTAAATAAATCATCTCCATTATTTAATAATGATTTAATATATAATTTTGTATCTTCTTTAAAATTTAATTGCTCCCAGCTACCCGTCACTAGAAGCCCATGATTTAACATCAAATCATCTAAATCAACAAAATCTACAGTATCCAAAGATTTTCCACTTGAAAATTTATATTTAACAAGATCTTTTTCTACAGTTAAAACTTTATAAATTGATTTAGCTTCTTCAGCGCCAACAGTTGCACCTTGATTTAATCTTATCCATACTTGATATGCTTCTAATAATTCAGGAGAAAGTAATATATTTGTTTTACTTTGAAATCTTAGATTTAATGTTGTTAAATGAGCCTTGATTGGATTTAACATTTGATTAGTTCTTGCAATAATCATCCATTCTCCCTTAGTAAAATCAATGTTATCTAAAGTTTGATCTTCAAAAATTTGCCCTTCAGCATCTCTTGGTAACCAACTTTTAATCATTCTATTTTCTACATGTTGTAAAATATCTAAAGCTTTTCTATGTATAACTCTTGGACATCTTCTTGATTCAACTCGTGCATCCACTTCACCACTTAAATTTATAAATATATTTGGATCAGCACCTTGAAACGTATAAATCGTTTGATCGTCATCCCCTGCAATGTATGATCGCTCACATCTTGATTCAATGTAATTGAACATTTCCCATTGCAGAGGATTCAGATCCTGTGCTTCATCCAAAAAGACAACGCTGAGTGGGGGGCATTTATCTTTCTCAATGAACTGTTTAATCATATCGGAATACTCAATCATTCCTGTTTGTTTTTTATATGATCTTAAATCGGCTTCAATTTGTTCTGTTAACCATATATCTATTGTTTGATGTTTATCTAATTCTATTGCAGCATCCATAATAGATATTTTTTTACATCTTGAATATTCAATTACTTTCATATGATCATTTTTATAAGTCACTGTTTCTGTGTAATGATCAAAATATGTATCAAAAGACAAATCTTTGCATATTTGTGAAAAATTCTTAAATGCATTCCATTTTTCATCTTTTAATAATTGTGTATTAGTATCTATATTTAACTGCCTTGTTCCAAGTGAGTGCATCGTACATATGTATGGAAATTCTTTTACTGTTGGAAAAGCATTTAAAATTCTTTTCTTTGCTTCATCCGTTGCAGCATTACTAAAGGTTAAATAAGCAATTTTATCTGAAGAAGTTTTATATTCCTCAATTTCCTTCTTTAAATAATTATTTATTAAATGATATGTTTTTCCTGTTCCTGGAGGTCCAGGTATAATTATTCTTTTCATTTGAATGCCGGATCTTTCATTTTAGTTTCTATAACAATTGGTTTATCAATTTGTATCGATTCAACTTTCCATACACGTATTGTTTTTTTATTTATTTTTGGAGATGCTTCTACTGCTTTAAAAATAACTTCTAACATTCTTTGTGTTTTTGCTTTTGGTAAATCCCAAGACTTACTTCTTTTTAAAAAAGAATTAAAACTTTTATATTTAAAATAACTATAACCATTTTCTGTATATGGAATTCCCCTATTAACATCTTCCATAGTTTTTCCAGTTGCTCTATTTAAAAAATCTCCTAACAACTCTTTTAATTGATAATCAAGTCTAGCTGCTTCAGGGACTTCTAATGTTTTGTATGTTTCCGCATTAGACATAATTTTATTTAATATCTTTCTCCAAATTATTTTACCTATTGGAAGTAATACTTGTCCTAATTGATCCATAACTTCCACTGAAAATTTTTCAAATTCATGCAAAGTTAATTTATCTACTTCAACCTGTTTTCCATCTATGTGCACAATGTATATAGGTGGATGTGATGGATATTTTTCTATTTTTTCTATTTCAGGTCCTGGAATATTTTCTCCAACACCAAACTTTCTTTTTACACAAATTTTTGATTCACAAAAACTTCTAATAGGTTCTTGTTTACATTTATAACGATAATCTTTATTTAATAAAGATTTAATAACCGTGTTTTCAAGATTATTATCATCTATTGGTGGTTCCATGTATTTTGAATTATAACTATGTAATTTAGTTTTCCATTGATCTGGAAATCTTTTTCTTAAATAAACACCTACATTAAATAAAGTATCATTTCTTCCACCTTGTTTAACTTTATTAGACAATAAAGTAACTAAACATGGAGGTGCTTCTAATAAATCATCATCTTCACTTATTATACTTGCTTTCCATTGTATTAAATCTTTTTCTGATAAAACTTTTTCATTATGCAATTTAAAAAACTGTTCAACAGTTAATGGATTTGCATTATCATCTAACGCACATCTAACTGATTTATCTCCAGCATGATAAGGAATATTTAACCAACTACCTATTTGATTTTTTTCTGCTTTTATATAATCTTGTTTTGGAAATAATTCTTTACCAGCATGACCAAGTATTGCGGCCATTGTTTTTAATTTTTCTCTAATTAAAGATGCTGGAACAAATTCTTTTACAAATAAAAATATATGAGCACCACCTGATTTGGATTTAAATACTATTAATGGTAAATTTTTTTCTTTTATTTTCTGTACTAGTTCTTTATGATTTAAATCATAAACATCTATATCTAAACATCCCCATTTACATTTACTATCTTGTCTAATTGGTACAATCCCCAATGCTGGAAATTCACCATTTAAATGTTTTTGCCATAATACATCAGTTACAGGTTTATGTACTATTATTGAATCTGCTTCATTTTTTCCATCATCTCTAATTTCTCCGGTCATTTTTGTTTGACCATAAGCGGTTTCTAAACCCGCAAATATATCTTTGAATCTTTCTAACATTTTCCACTCTCATGTTTGGGGTGATATCTCTATCACCCCAGTTAACAGTTTTATTTACTTGCTAAGCTTTGATAGAATTGTTTTGCTCTTTCATACATAGCAGGATCATTTACAGGACCAACTTTTGTAATGTTGTATCCATACCATTGATTTCCTTTTCCAGAATTCAATACGGTATTAAGTTTGTAAACATGACTAAATGACGGTGGAGTATATAAACCATTTTTACCCTCCAATGTAATTTGCATCATCATGGCATTCCATTTTCTACTTATTTTACCTTGAGATGAACTCATAGATATTAAAGCAGTTTCTGTAGTACCATTGCTATCTAATATGATCACAAAATGTTGACCAACCGTAAGGATGTAATTACCATTTGGTAATCTATCTTTACCCATTTGATCTTTTGTAGTCTTAGTCAGTATATCCGAAGTATCTGGATAGATTTGTTCAGGCCTTCCTGAGCCTGTTCCAAAATCTGACCATTCTTGAAACTCCAGTTTATAATGACAAGGAATAACATCTATTCCTTTAGAGCCATCATATACTTTTTTAGTTACAGTATTTAACAGCATTCCTGGTTCAGCGCCTTCAATATAAGCTTGATTTCGCTTTTGTCCTTCCGCTGATCCATTTTGTAAAAGTTTTAAAATAGGTAAAGCTACACTTGTATGCTTTACATTTTCAAAACCTGCGTGCGCATCACTTTCAAACAATATTGATGAAGGTAATGGCGCGGCTTTCTTTACAGCTACTTGTTTCTCGTTACTCGTTTCCATTTTCTATTATCTCCTAGTTATTTTTGTCTGGTTACCTGCAAACGTTTTAAATAGATCAGAGGGCATATCCTGTCCAGATTCGATACGCTCTCTGACCACAGCCTTGAGTGTCTGGGCATGAACACCAACCTTCTGGACTGGTTCAAAACCCTGACCTCGTGCAAGGACAGCGTATTGCGCCGCCTTGTTGTCTTCGCCACGACCAAAGGTAACAGTGATATCATTTTTAATAATATCACCTAGACCGTTGTTACGAAGCCATTCAAAAGCCTTCTCCTGAACATCAGGAGAAATAGATGCACTGTAAAAAGGTTTTACTTCTACAGACTCACCATCTTTTAGCTTTAATTTTGTAATGTGCATTTCCTGCATCATAATAGGAATTTCTATTTGAGAAAGTATTCTTGCTTGTTCTTTTAATTTATTAATACTTTCTTCTGCGTTAGAAATTTCATCTTCTAAATCTTTTAATTTTAAAACTTTATCTGATAAAGTTTTAGCAGCATCAATTTGTGTAACTGATTCTACTCTGTCTTGTTCAAAGTTTATTGTGCTTTCTACCATTTTAATTCCTTTCTAAATTTCTTTAATATATAATCCCTTAAAATACGTTTGTCAAGTGCTTGATTCAGATTTTTGATACAAGTCAATTTCAATTGGATAATATCTCCTTTCTTGTTTATCCCATTTTAATAATTTATACTTGCCATTAGTAATATCAGATACAACGGAACATGCAACACCTATTATTGCAGGATCACCTGTAAGTAGTAAATAATCTTCTGAAGTGTAATCTTTTAGCAACTGTCGTAACTTAAATACAACAGGTCCTGCACTTAATATTATTTGTGCATTTTCTGGAAGTAGAACTTTTAGTGAACCATATTGAGAAGCACCAATAATATTTATTTTTGGTCTCCCTTCCCTTGTGCCTGGCACATCTTGAATAACGTAAACTTTATTTTTTTCCATTCTTGACAATGTGTATATTAATGTAGTATAGTAATCAATAGAAAGAACTAACTATTATATATGAATTATAAGTTTAAGACAAAGCCATTTGCACATCAATTAAAGGCATTAGAAATGTCTTGGGATAAAAAAGTATTTGCTTATTTTATGGAAATGGGGACCGGTAAGTCTAAAGTATTAATAGATAATATGTCAATACTTTATGATAAAGGCCTTATAAATGGCGCCTTAATCATAGCTCCTAAAGGTGTTTATAAGAACTGGTTTGACTCTGAAATACCAACTCATATGGCAGATCATATAGAGAAAAAAATGGTGTTATGGGAATCTACAGCAAGTAAAACTAAAGAAAAAGAATTAAACATATTATTTAAATCAGATCATGATCTTCATATTTTGATTATGAATGTAGAAGCATTATCTACTAAAAAAGGAAAACAGTTTGCAGAAAAGTTTTTAAATTGTCATAAAACTTTAATGGCAATAGATGAATCTACAACTATTAAAAATCCAGGAGCAAATAGAACAAAAAATATTATCGCAATAGGAAAACATGTTACGTATAAAAGAATATTAACAGGATCACCCGTAACTAAATCTCCATTAGATTTATATACTCAATGTTGGTTTCTAGATCCTTGGTTATTAGATCAACAATCTTATTACAGTTTTAGAACTAGATATGCTTTAACTCGTAAAATAAATGTAAGTGGTAGACAAGTTGAGATAGTAGTTGGTTATAGAAATCTTGGTGAACTATCAGATAAAATAAAACCTTTTTCACACAGAGTTTTAAAAGATGATTGTTTAGATTTACCACCTAAAACATATATGAAAAGAACTATTCAATTAACAGAAGAACAAAGAAAAGTTTATAAACAAATGAAAGATATAGCATTAGCTACATTAAATGGAAAATTAACTACAACACATAATGTGATAACTCAATTAATGAGACTACATCAAATAACTTGTGGTCATTTTAAATCGGATGATGGTCAAACACAAAAGATAGCAAGTAATAGATTAGATGAACTAATGGATGTTTTATCTGAAATGGAAGGTAAAGCAGTTATATGGGCCCATTATAGATATGATATAGAAGTTATTGTTGAAGCTATTAAGAAAGAATATGGAGATAAATCTGTTGTTACTTATTATGGAGATACTTCTACAGATGATAGACAAAAAGCAATTAAATTAATTCAAGATCCAGAAAGTCCAGTTAGATTTATTGTAGGCACACCACAAACAGGTGGATATGGAATTACATTAACAGGTGCATCTACTATGATTTATTATTCTAATGGTTATGATTTAGAAAAAAGACAACAATCAGAAGCTAGAATTGATCGTATTGGTCAAGAAAAACCTATGACTTATATTGATATTATAGCCGAAGGAACTGTTGACGAAAAAATCGTCAAAGCCCTTCGAACTAAAGTTAATATCGCCACAGAAGTTATGGGCGAGGAATTAAAAGATTGGATTTAACCAATCATTTTCTTCTTTGTTATAAGGCATCATTTTACTTCTACTTTAATACCTTCAACTTCTTTTGGTTTTTTAAAACCAAGTTTAATTTTAAGTAAACCATCAACCATTTCAGCTTCATCAATTACTACATCAGATGCTAACTCAAATTGTTTAATGAATTTTCTATAAGCTAGTCCTTTTTGAACATAGTCTATATTTTTATCTTCAACTTTACCTTCTACAGTTAAGATACCGTCTTTTACTTCTACAAGAACGTTTTCTTTATTGTATCCAGCAAGTCCTATTTCTAGACCATATTTACCTTTTCCATATTTTACCACGTTGTAAAAAGGGAATGAAGGTACTTTAGACCAACCATCAAATATATTATCAAATATATCTGTAGTGTGTTTTACGAAATGATTATGGAGTTCATCCATTTTAATCATACCGTTATTTGGGAATAATGAATTGAATGTCATTATTATCTCCTTTGTTAAGCAAGTTAATAGGTCCACCCACATGATGCAACCTGTTAGATATATAATGATTTATTTTAAAATTTCAAGGTTATTTTCTCTGTCTAAAAACTTATATTCTATTTTTGTGGTGTTAAAATCTTTTTTTATTTTATCGCATATTGTTTCTGGGTCAAATTCGCCACACGAATAAACATCAAATTGAAGCAAGGCTGGGTCAGGTTCATCCCAAACATGCATTACTATATGTGATGTTTCAATGATTGCAGCTCCGGTAATACCACGATTTCCAATCATATGAGAGTACTTAACATAAGGACCCATCATTACTTTCATTCCAATTTCTTCTATAAATTTTTCTAACCAACGCCTAAGAAACTCCTCGTCCATAGGAGGACTTACAGCTTCAGCACGAACTATTAAATGTTTGTGTACTAATAAATTATTACTCATTGATGCGTCATATAGTTTTTTAAAACTATAATCAATAGTTTATTTTATTAAACTGAAAGCTAGTGTGAGTAGTATTGCTATCGTTGAACCAAGTCCAGCAATGATCCACCAAGTTAATTTATCAAACTGTCTTTCAAATTTAGAATGATTGCGGCAAGACTCATCTGTTAGATGTTTGAGATCTCTTTTAATACCCGATATATGGCCATAAAGAGCTATAATATGTTCACCAGTTGTTTTTGGATCTTTACCGTTTGCCATTATGCTAATCCTCTCTGTCTTAATCTCATTTGTTTTTCAGCATCTGTTAATAAACCAGTTTCAGTTGCTGTCAAGCCTGTTTGTTGTCCAGGTGCTACAGGAGGTTTTGAAACTATTTGTGGATTAGGTTGTGGTTGCGGAGGTAATGGTGCAACATTAGTTGGCCCCTCGCTTCTAGGTCCTAGTAAAGTTTTCTTGTCTCCAATTAAATAATCTTCAAGCTTAATATAGTTACTTAAATTTTCTCCAAGTGGAACTCTAGACATATCGCCAATCATTTTTTGTAAACTATATAATGTATCATTACTTAATGTTTTAGTTATTTCAATATTATCAAAGTTAGTAGATAGTTCTTGATATATTTTTTCTGTCTTTTGCATTAAAGGTTTACTAATTGTATAAGGTCTAAATAACCCTCCTTCTAAATATTTATAATGATTTAAAATATCTCTATCT
>Ga0209296_1003772_pt1 | contig 10222 bp, 11 predicted proteins | sample S_130206_EF_Meta_FD_187319 | JGI IMG/M metagenome (GOLD analysis project Ga0209296, IMG submission 187319) | Freshwater microbial communities from Lake Simoncouche, Canada to study carbon cycling - S_130206_EF_MetaG (SPAdes) (version 2) | ecosystem: Environmental > Aquatic > Freshwater > Lake ...
ACTTGGGAACTTGATCATTGTCTGGACCAATACTCTTTACTTCTACGACTTCGACTTCCTTTGTCGAATTACGATTATTTCGAAAGACAAAGGGACGATTCTCTGACATTCTTTCCTGACTAATACAGACTCTCTCACCACCTTGAATGATGAAATATCCGCCCATATCCTCTCCACACTCTCCAATACGCGATGGGTTAATATGCTTCTGATCGCCCAGAAGACAATAATCACTACCAACCATGACTGGAATCTTGCCGAAATGTACATTTGGAAAGAGACGCTTCTTAATTGTCTGGCGTCCTCCCTGAGTATTATCAATCTCAATATATGTTACGTTTACGTCGACGAATAGGGGTGCTGCATAAGTCAAGTTCCTCAACCTAGCATCATTTGGCATCATGGGTAGGATAGCACCATTATTCTCGAAGATAGTAGGCTTCTTGAATTGTGGATTACTGAATTCCAAATGTACTTCATATTCTCGATTAACGGGGCCAAGTTGCTGTGAAATTGACTCGTCCTTGTGACCCATCAATGCATTTGCTGCGGAAGTACTCATTCCTGTTGCAGATGCAAGAGCGGAACGAGGTCCACTAAGAGGAATCTCAGGACTTCCGCGAATAATCACGGGATTTACCATTGTAATAATTTCAGGAATATCTACATTCATGAAATGATTCACACTTTCCAATTGATGACTAATAATCTGTTTTCCATCGGCTTGGCCGAAATACAAATCAAGCGTATGGTGCCAAACCTTAGTATCGTTATTGCTCATTTAGGACTTATAGTAACGGGATAAAAAGGAATCAATTTTATTTGTTTTAGGCCTTGGACCTTTTGGACCTTTTGGACCTTTGGCCCTTTGGCCCTTTCGCCCTTTGGACACCTTATTCTTAAACAGAATTTCCGTATCCACAGCATCCCAGTTAATCTTAGACTGTTCTGCAAAATTTCGTGCTCCTATAAACCAACTGTAATGACCCATAGTATATAGAATATATTTAATCAAAGGTAAAATACGCCGTCTGTTGCTTATAGAGTTCCGTTGCCCAAACTATGTAAATATCCGGAAGAGGGGCATTCAGTGACCACTTTACCTTGTACTTCTCTGGTGTCTTCGCCTTCTGCTCATAGAATTCCTTCCAGTCGATAGGACTCTTACAGCATGCTACACAGAGTGTCGCATGGAGGGTAGTAGCATCTTGAGTTAATTCTCCTCCCTCTGGAGTCCAGTGATAGTGGGGCTTGTAGGCGCGGTAGTTAATTCTCCCATCGCGATGGACGAATCCACAGGAACAGCAGACTTCTAGCAACATAGATTCCTACCGTTAAAATAAAAAGAATAGTTTATGCCCTTACGCCAAGAAATGCGCATTGAGTCCAGGGGCTTCGTAACGCTGGCAGAAGAAAAAGATGTCGCGCGTAGGATTGGGAATCTCAAGAGGAATTCTCACATAGGTATTTTTCGTAGTATCCACGGGATCTATGGTATAATGTTGTACAATGGGCACCTGTAAATCTGCAATGCGGAATCGGTTAGTTTATGCATTTACATTCTTGAAGTACGTTTTCTGTTGTTCATAAGAAATCAGTGGGTGAATTGCATGAACCTCTTCTAGTGCACTCAGATACATCGACATATCAGAATCATCATGATTTAGATTCTTTGCTGCACCAAATTCTACCATGAGAATGAGAGCCTTCATAAAATCCTTTGTATAGGGAAGTCTGTTTGTTTTCGTAAAAGGCATCTGTGTACCATTACGCACAATACAAGAATAGTGATCGGACTCACCTATCATAAATCCCCAGTCTGTAACTACAACTGTAGATTGAATTACTTTGGGAATTAGTGTCAGAATATTGTTGTATGTGAAATCCGAGAAATAAAGGTGTTCCCATTCGACAGTGTAACCCATTTTGATACTATTGACTCTATATAATTATATTTATAATTTTCAATTTTTTGGCTGCAGTGCCGGTTTGAAATATTCATTTGGTGTAAATTAACAAAATGAATACTAGATGCTATTTAACAGTACTAGAAAAAGATCACATCTTCATTACGGAACAGCGGCCAAGGCTAGACAAACTCTACGATATCTGAAAAAGAAGACTCTTGGTGAACAAAGACGCTCTGCTCAATCAATGTATCAACGAGCAAAATATCACGCCCAACAGACCAATGGAATGAGGGCTGCAATGAAGGTGTATGCCAAGTTCCTACGAAACCGCAGCATAAATTCACATTCTCCATGAATTTACTACAGGTTTCGTAGGGGTAGGTTTATACGTGATTTTATTATTGGCAAATGAAGGCATATATCCGAGACGATGTGGTAAGCCAGATGGAAGAGGCAATTCTGGTAAAGGGACTAGACGATATTGTCCGATTACATTCCATGGTTTAAATTTTGGTACAGGTGGAGCCATTCTATATTGAGAGTCTATTTTGCTTTAATTATCTTTGTATATTTAGTATGACTGAAACTAGAGTTCTTAAAATTAGTCAGGATGCATTTAAAGGGACAAAGAGAACAAGCCGTAAATTCACAAAGCCACAGAAAGGGGGATACGATGATGCCCCTCCTCCAGGAATATCTACTGCTAGTCTTCCTGCTCAACCACCTTTGATTGCTGTTACTTCTGCTGCTGCTTCTGCTTCTGCTTCTGCCTCTGCTTCTCTAGCAACTACAACCCCTACATCCCATGCAGGAGGCACGCGCAAACCTCTTCAATTAATACCAAAGAAAGAAAAACTCACCCTGGTAAAAAGTAAACGTAGCTTGGATAAAAAGGGGCATTCACAGACAAGAAAGGTTGTTCGTATTCAAATGGGCAATTTAAGAAAGAGTTTACGACGTGCTAAAGATATTGTTACCCAGAGTAAAGAAAAGCCAATTGAAGAGATTGAAGAAATTCTTACCACTGCAGGTATTATTCGGAAACGTTCAAGTGAAACACCAATGAGCGAAGGAAAGAAGAATACCTTACGTGGTATATACAGAGATTATTTACAACTCCGGTTAAATGCGTTGTAAGAGATGTCTACTCATATACATCTGATTCTTTACAATATTCACCAATAACTTTCATCATAGGAATAGTTCTACATCCAATAGCCCACCACGGAGGTCGTACCCATATAAATTCAATACCATCCCGTCTACATATATTTAGGCAAATATTAAAGTGGGATTTTATATCCTCTTTTGTAAGATCTCCACTGCCAATATATGTCTCCATTAAATATTTTTCAGGAAAACGAGTATCACTAGATTCCTGAAGTGTATTGTAAAACCTTAATATTTCATCAATTGGTCCGATAGTTAATATATCAAGAAAATATACACTTGGAATACCACAAAGTATGGTGATTTTTTCACTATAGAGATCTGCACATGAATATAAGAATTTATTGTAGTTTAATGGAAACACATCCGTGCGTGTATGACACACATATCTATAGCCTAGCCTTTGCGCTTCTAATGCTCCCATTCGAGTGGCATGTATTTGAACATTTGCAGAATTTTTATGCTCAGGGTAATCACTCAAAACAATCTTAAAATTATTAAGACTGAGAAGTTCAAGTAAATCTTTATCTTGATCGTTCCACGTAGAAACTAATTTATCATAAATACCTACATATGATTTAATAAGATTGTCTACAAGCATTGAATTAAGTTGCCCAGTTATCACGACAATTATGTCAGAATACATATACATTTATCTTATATTACCTGTTACATCTTATTTAAGACAAACCTAAACGCGAGCAGTGAAAGAATATTAGGTTGGTGGATTCAATGATTTCTCTTTACCAAAATTTATATAAAGAATACAGTGCTAAATACGGGGCAAATACCTGTATTTTTCTCATGGTCGGTTCTTTTTATGAATTATATGACGTTGTTGATTTGAATGGAAATACAATGACATCCATATGTTCTGCAGTAGAACTTATGAATGTTGCATTGAAGGAAGATACAAAGGGGGCAAATGGGGAAATAGTATTAAAGGCTGGTTTCCCTGAGAAGACACTTCATAAATTTTCACAAGTATTGACTCAGAAAGGTTGGACAGTTGTTGTCGTTGATCAAGTAAAAGATGCATGTGATAAGGTAATTGATAGAATACCAGTGCGTATTCTTAGCCCAGGAACTCACCATGAAACGGCAACAAGGGAGCGTTTATCTGTTGCAGGATTATTTATTCAAGATACGTATGCAATGTCCGTTCTTGATATTCCTACTGGAGAAGTATTTAGTTTAGAAACACGGTCAACGTATGAAATTCTTCATATGATCCAAGTATATGGAGTAAAAGAAATTATTGTGAAACAAGATGGAACCTTAGATGAAGAAGCGGTTCGTTCCTTGTTTGGATTGCCTGGTCTGCCTGCATTGCCTTCACTGTCTGCAGTGTCTGCAGTGTCTGCAGTCCCTAAACTGCATATATCAAGAACACCTTTAGAGAAATCATATTCTTCTGAACTTTTTCGAGAAGAACTTTTCCAACGTTCCTTTCAAACAAAGTCACTTCTTCCTATTTGCGCCACACTATCTCTTCCTTTTCCACGAAATGCAGCTGTTGAAAAGGGACTTTGCACACTATTACAGTTTATAAAGGAACATTTTCCCCTACAAAGTATCCCTATTATTCGTCACAGGATGCATTTAGCAGATGAATATTTACGCGTGAATAATAATGTCTTGGAACAAGTAAATTATATAACAAGCAAGGGTAATTCTGTTCTAGATTTACTTGAAAAAACGAAAAGTGCTATTGGTGCAAGAGCACTTCGTGAAAGGATGTTAAGACCAATTACATGTGAAAGGGAATTGGAAAAACGATGGGGAGATATTGAGTGGGCTTCACGTATACGAACAGATCCAGCAGAATCATTTCGTAAACATGCGATTGATAGGGATCTGAAGGGGATCTATGATTTGCCTAGAATTCATACAAAAATATCTGCTGGATCACCAAATTCATCGGAAATTCTACATCTATTTCAAAGTTATACGCATATTGAATGTCTTATTAATCATTTATATACAAGCCCATTTGCATGCCCTGAAACTCTTTCTAATGCAATACGCTTGTATAGAGAACAGTTTAATGAATCCTTTGACGAGGATAAGGCATTGCGAAGAGAAAATGGTGAACTAGTTGGATTTTTATCGGCGTCTGCAGGATCTGTAACAGCAGGTATTGAGTCTGAGATTCAATCACTTCTATCTGGCTGGAGGAAGACGTGGGAGAAATTCTGTGCATCGAATGGTATTTCTGTAGATGGGTGTGAATTGCAGCGAAAATCGGATGGGGAATTTCAATTCGAATGTCCTAGATCAATTGCTAAGACGGTTATTCGTGAAAAGGATTCTATGAAAGGACTTACATGTGAGGTAAAAAAGTCTGGGCCGTGTATTATTCGCTGTTCTTTCTTAGATTCCACTGTGACAAAGATATATGAATTGGATAGACAATTGCAAAGTTCTTTACGCTCAGAACTTAGAGTTACGTGTGACAAACTATGGGAGATTCTTGACCCTATTCAAGATGAATGGATGAAATGGATCGGATATATTGATTCTACATTTACCCTTGCAACGATTGCTATTGATAATGTATGGGTACGTCCATCTATATCTGACCGATTGAGCATTAAGGGGATGCGACACCCTTTAATTGAATCAAGAAATACTCGTCTTGCATATGTAAAGCATGATGTTACATTAGGAGCTGGCAAAGGTGGATGGTTAGTGTATGGCGTGAATGCAAGTGGAAAATCTAGTTTAATGAAGGCAGTTGGTATTTGCGTACTTCTTGCTCAAGCAGGATCCTTTGTTCCTGCTGATTCTATGTCTTTACGTCCATATACTTCACTCTATAGTCGTATATGGAGTCATGATAATATATGGGCTGGTCTATCATCCTTTGCCGTCGAGATTGGAGAATTAAAGGATATTTTAGAGGGGGCGAATGATAGGAGTTTAGTTCTTGGCGATGAAGTATGTAGTGGTACTGAATCTGTATCAGCGACAGCATTGGTAGCAAGTACCTTGGAAACTCTTGATGCTAAACGCGCACATTTTATTTTTGCAACACATTTACATGATCTATTGAAAGTACCTGGATTGCCTCGTCCTGGAATTTCTGTATTTCATCTTAGGGTTATTCGTACCTTGGAAGGAAAACTTATTTATGACAGAACTCTTTTACCTGGGAGCGGCTCATCAACGTATGGGCTAGAAGTTGCGAAAGCAATGGGTCTTCCTTTTACTTTTATGGAAAGAGCATATTCTATACGCAATGAAATCTTAGGAGCAGGGAGTGTCCAGAGTTCATGGAATTCAGAGATAGTTAAGGAAACATGTGAAATATGTAAATCAACAATTCTGAATGAACTCGAAGTGCATCATATTCAGCATAGAGAACATGGGGGAAATAACACTGCTAGGAATCTAATTGTATTGTGCACGCTGTGTCATGATAAACATCACGCCGGTCTGTTGGAGATACCTTTATTACACGAAACATCGGATGGACCTGAGCGCCTTTCGACTGCTCCTTCCACTACAAAGAAAGATGAGAGGCATGAGAAATCCAAACATGAGAAACCCGATAGAAGTGTTGATGAAATAGACACTATTAAAACAACGCTTCATAAATTTAAAGGAAGACCTCCGGAACGAATCTCTGCTGCTCTTCAGGAAGAGGGAATTAACATTAAGATTGCAGAATTGAAGAGATTTATGCGTAAGGTCTAATTATGCAGTGGGATTCGCAGGAAGAGGAGTTCCAGGAGGCAGAGCAATGTAGGTCATCGGGCCTGCTGCACCCTGAGGACCCTGTGTACCGGCCTGTCCAGGCAGTCCAGGCTGTCCAGGCAGACCAGCCGGACCCTGCGCACCATCTACCCCATCACGACCATCACGACCAGCAGGTCCAGACTGACCATCGCGACCAGCAGGACCATCACGACCAGTAGCACCATCACGCCCAGCAGGGCCTTCAGGGCCAGGGGGGCCAGCCACGCCGGCTGCACCTGCAGCAGCAGAAACACTCATACTCTGCATTGCTACCTTCTGCTCTTCAACCACAACCTTCAACGCGTCAATGTCACGACGTAACCCCTCAATCATCAAGCGCAAAGGATTGCCTCCCTGGTAATTTAAACCACTCATTGTAAGTACAGATGTCATTCTGACCATTAATGTATTCTTTCTACTAAATCTTTACGCACACCCGGAAGGTAAAATTGATTTCGGCGGGACTCCCAGAAGGAAGGTCCTAGAATGATTATTCCTATTCGTTGTATGAGTTGTGGTACAGTTATTGCTGACAAGTGGCGTTACTATAAGGAACAGATTCAAAAGAGAAAGGGTTTCTCGCTTAGAGATGAGTCTGAAGATAGATTTTACATGGATGGAACAAATATTCCGAATACTGTTGAACTAGAGATCATGAAAGCAGTCCGCTTAAATAAGCCCTGTTGCAGGCGGCATTTTCTAACACATGTTGATTTGATGGAAAAGATATAAATGATAAACAGATGGAGTTATTCTTACCAGGACTTCTAGTATTAATTATTTCTGCATTATTTGTATTTATGGTTCTTCCAAAAATGGGAAATGTCGTATTATCTGTTGTATGTGGATTGAGTTTAGTTGCCGTATTACTGCACCACTATAACGTATTTGCACCAGAATATAGACTAAGTACTTGGCAAAATGGTCTGGCTGCTTATACACCATTCATTGTCATGTTTTTTGCAGTTCTGATTATTATAGGAGTCGCAGTATCTCTGTTTACAGGAAAATCTGTTACAGAAACTTTACAAGCGCCGATTGAAACTATACAATCCGGCATTAGTGCATCCGTTCAAGCAATGCCAGCTGCTTCTACGGCAACAAATCCTGTAACATCAGCAATTAATACAAGCATTAAAAATAACAAATCTCTCATTCCAGCCCTTGGTTATAGAGCATCAAACGTTTAATCATACTAAGTAGAATGCCCCGCGTTACAAAAAAAATACCAAAGCACAGCTTACAGATGCAAATGCAGAAGCAGAAGCAGAAGAAACATGTGCCAAATATACGAAAAGACCTTGAATCCTTTCATGCTTTTTTACAATCTCCACGTTCTGATGCACAGGTAAAGAAGAGATTCAAGGAAATATTTGGGATGAAACTTTCTGAAAAGAGATTAATTGAATTGTTGAAGATGAAACACAATGAAAACGGTCAGCACAATCAACACAACCAACGTGGTGGCATGGCGCCTCTTGATTATACGTTGGGTTCTCCCGATCCACGCCTGTCAGCAGTTCCTTACGTGCAAAGAGGATTTGGCTTTGCAAATGGAAGCAGCTTAACGGAAGGAAGCCCGAAAGAGTATCTAGGTTCTACTCGACAAATGGGAGGGAGAAGGAGTACTAAGAAGCAGAGAGGTGGCGGTGTTGCAGACTTTGCAGCATCTGTTTCTGCACAGCCCTTCTTATCATCTGCACCCCTCAGTATATTACAGGCTGGAGCGAGACTTGCTACAGGGCAGATTGGCCTTCCCTCCTCTCTTCCTGAAATAAATCCCCTATCAATACACCCACCAACTTTTGTCCACGGTGCTCAGTTGATACGTTAATATGTAGTATATAAAGAAAACCATTTCAATGATGCCTTGTGTGGTATGATTGAAACGACTAAAGAAACCACAAGAGAAGATAGAGTTATGGCATTTCCTAGAAAATTACTCGACACGTATTTTAATACATTTGACTATCCCTTTACAAGGCATCATATAGATTCATACGATCAGTTCTTATCCCAGGATGTTCCGGCAATCATACGATCAAATAACCCCTTTCTTCTCGTCAAACAACTTCTTCATAAGAAAGAAGGAATTTATAAATATCGGGTTGAAGTGTTCATTGGAGGATTGAATGGAACTGATTTAGAAATAGGCACTCCGACACTTACTTTACAGAAAACACAAGAAATAAGAGTCCTTTTTCCAAATGAAGCTAGGCTTAGAAATCTCACCTATGCATCAACTGTCTATGCTACTATATATGTACGTGTTACAATTGCATCTGATTCTCTAACAGGTGAAGCAACGGTATACGACCATACATATCCATCAAAAATCCCCATCTTTCAAATCCCCATTTTGCTTCATTCCCGCTATTGTATCTTACATGGTAAACCAGCATCATTTTTGCAAGAAGCAGGAGAATGTCACAGAGATCAAGGTGGCTATTTTATCGTCGATGGATCTGAGAAACTCCTTGTAACCCGTCAAGAACAGGCCTTCAATACCTTATATATTACTCCTCAGAAAAGTGACCCGAAAATTTCTACCTATGCAAATATTACCTGTTTATCCCCTGTTACACGTCAAGTGAAAGTTGTTTCTTTTGCATGGATGAGAAGCACAAATACATTACAGGTGAATATTCCTTTTGTTCGTCTTCCTGTACCTATTTTCGTGCTATTTCGAGCCATGGGGGTTCAATCAGATAAAGATATTCTTCGCCTTATTTTCCCCGATTTAGAGTCAGGTGAGGCGCAGTTAATGATACCTTATTTACTACCCAGTATAGCGGAAGCCGTGCCCTTTCTTGATAGTTTCTCGGCAATACAATTCATTCGTGTAATGACGAAAGGCTTTAGTGTTGCTCACGTGTATGATATTTTATTCAATAAAGTCTTTGTCCATATAACTGATATACACGGTGGAAGCCGTGTACACTTTTTAGCAGAATGTGTGCGTCGTATTCTTCGTGTACAATTAGGCCTCGAACAGAAATCGGATAGAGATGATACCCGAAATCAGCGATGCTTGACATCTGGACTTTTGATTCGTATGTTATTTAATGGTGTTTACCCATCGTGGAAAAAGGCTGTTCGTCTATCGATTGATAAGACATATGAGTATAATAAGGCTACCTATAAGGATCAGAATTTCATGAAGATATTTAAGGAAGGAAATGTGGACGATTTATTCAATTTATCCATTTTAACGGAAGGAATAATGAAAGGATTTAAGGGAAAATGGGTTACTGGAGGAGCAGGAGGTGGTGGAGCATTAGGGCACAGCGATGAAAAGACAGGTGTATTACAGGCATTATCGCGCATCTCCTATTTGGATTTTATGAGCCATTGCCGTCGTGTAACATTGAATTTTGATACAGGAATGAAACTGACAGGTC
>Ga0209296_1003773_pt1 | contig 10221 bp, 8 predicted proteins | sample S_130206_EF_Meta_FD_187319 | JGI IMG/M metagenome (GOLD analysis project Ga0209296, IMG submission 187319) | Freshwater microbial communities from Lake Simoncouche, Canada to study carbon cycling - S_130206_EF_MetaG (SPAdes) (version 2) | ecosystem: Environmental > Aquatic > Freshwater > Lake ...
AGCTTACTAAATTTGGAATGGGTTTTCTAATCCTTGGTCTTGCAGTAACGCATAAATAATGTCAGACAGTCAGATCGATATAAAAGAAAGAATTAAGCATGAGTTTATAGCATGCTCCAAAGATCCCGTGTATTTCATGAAGAAGTACTACATGATTCAACACCCACAAAGGGGAAGACTTCTATTCGATCTTTATCCGTTTCAAGAAAAAGTTTTAACCTTATTTCAAAAGTACCCGGAATCCATAATCAACAAGTCAAGACAATTGGGTATCTCTACTCTAGTGTCGGCATACTCTTTGTGGATGATGATATTTTCAAAAGATAAGAACGTTCTTGTAATTGCAACCAAGCAGGACACTGCAAAGAACATGGTTACAAAAGTTAGATTTGCTTACGACAACCTTCCCAACTGGATGAAAATTGGAGCGGCCGCAACTTCTAACAACGCATTAAGTTTAAGACTAACGAATGGTTCTCAAATCAAAGCTGTATCTGCAGCCGGTGACGCAGGTCGTTCGGAAGCCGTATCTTTGCTAGTGATTGATGAGGCCGCGTTTATCGATAATATTGAAACCATCTACACAGCTGCTAAGATGACCTTGGCGACAGGCGGTGGATGCATAGCTTTATCCACTCCTAACGGTGTTGGTAACTGGTTCCACAAATCTTACACAGAAGCACAATTACAAAAGAATAGTTTTCTACCTATTTCTTTACCTTGGAATGTCCACCCTGAAAGAGCACAAGACTGGAGAGACAAGCAAGACACTGATTTGGGAGCTAGAATGGCTGCTCAAGAGTGCGATTGCGACTTTGCAACCTCAGGTAACACCGTAATTCCTCCAGAGATTTTAAGTTGGTACGAAGCAAATATGGTATCCGAACCTATCAATAGAGAAGGCCAGGAAAAAGCACTTTGGATTTGGGAATATCCTAAACCAATGAGTTATTATATGGTAGTAGCCGACGTAGCGAGGGGAGACAGTTTGGACTACTCTGCGTATCACGTTATAGATACAGAAACATTAGCGCAAGTAGCTGAATTTAAAGCCCAGACAGATACCAGAGTGTATGCCAACGAGTTGATAGCGATAGCAACTAGATACAATCAAGCTCTATTGGTTATTGAAAACGCAAATATAGGTTGGGATGTAGTTCAGGGTGTGGTTGAAAGCGGTTACACCAATATTCATTTTAGTCACAGATCGGACAATTCTGCGGACTTTGATAACTACCTAAATGTACACTACGGAAACTCTACTCTAGTCCCTGGATTCACAATGAGTCCTAAGGTAAGGCCTTCTGTACTAGAAAAGATGAGAGATTTTATAGAAAACAAAACGGTAACTATAAGATCGATTAGATTATTAGAGGAGCTTCGCGTATTTATATGGAAGAATGGTAAGCAACAGGCCATGTCAGGCTACAACGATGACTTGGTAATGGCTTTTGCAATAGGAATGTATTTGAGAGAGACTTCTTTGAGGTTCAAAAGGACCGCTCAGAGTTTGACAGAAGCGACTTTAAACTCTTACACAAAAGTTGGAGACGATAGTCCAATGTATCAGTCCTATACCAATTACGGTAACAACCCATGGCAGCAAGAGATTGCAACACCAATGGGAAAAACAAATGAAGATTTAACTTGGCTTTTATAATAACATAATATGGCAGACAACAAACAAGACAATCTATTTTCGGCCCTTAGAAGGCTATTCTCTACCGATATCATTATCAGAGATTCCGGTGGAAAGAATTTAGACGTCATAGATACAGAACACATCCAAACATCGGGTGTGATTCAAACAAACTCCTTAATCGATAGATTCCACAAAGTCTATACGACTTCTACTGCGTATGGAGCGAATCTTAACCTAGCCCAAAACTACCAATCAGCTCGTGTACAAATCTACGCTGATTACGATGCAATGGATACTGATGCCATCATCGCTTCTGCGTTAGACATTATTGCAGACGAGTGCACTTTAAAGAACGATCAAGGTCAAGTACTACATATTACTTCGGCTGACGAAAATATACAAAATTTACTTGAAAACCTGTTCTACTCTGTAATGAACATAGAATTTAATCTATGGTCTTGGATTAGAAACATGTGTAAGTACGGAGATTTCTATTTAAAATTAGAGATCGCAGAAAAGTTCGGAGTTTACAACGTAATTCCGTTCTCTGCTTATAACATCATTAGACAGGAAGGTTACAATCCAAAAAATCCAAACGAGGTTAGATTCAAATTTGATCCAAACGCTGCATTAGGTTCTACGACAGGATTTACTTCTGCGTTTAACAATCAAGATCCAGGAATTTGGTTTGATTTGTACGAAATGGCTCACTTTAGATTCATTGGAGACGTTAACTATTTACCATACGGTAGATCTTATTTGGAACCAGCTAGAAAACTATTCAAGCAATACACTTTGATCGAAGATGCGATGTTGATTCACAGAATTACTCGCGCCCCAGAAAGAAGAACGTTCTACGTTAACGTGGGAGCCATCCCACCAAACGAAGTGGATAACTATATCCAACGTATGATCGGTAAGATGAAGAAGACTCCATTGATTGACGCACAAACTGGTCAATACAACATGAAGTTTAACCAACAGAACTTATTGGAGGACTTTTTTATTCCAGTTAGAGGCAACGATCAGTCTACTAGAATTGATACTGCAAAAGGTCTCGAGTACAATGCAATCGAAGACGTTCAATACTTTAGAGAGAAATTATTTGCTGCGTTAAAGATTCCTAAAGCGTTCATGGGCTACGAAAAGGACTTAACTGGTAAGGCAACTCTAGCTGCTGAAGATATTCGTTTTGCTAGAACAATCGAGAGAATCCAAAGAATTATAACGTCTGAATTGAAGAAAGTCGCATTGGTTCACTTGTACGCACACGGATACACAAATGACTCAATTACGAACTTTGATATCTCTTTAACGAACCCTTCAATCATATACGATCAAGAGAGAATCGCAATGTTTAAAGAGAAAGTTGACCTTGCAAACCAAGCAATGGAAAACTCTTCTTTACCAAGAGATTACATCTGGAAGAACGTATTCCACATCTCTGAGGACGAATTTGATGAGCTAGATGACCTTATTGTTGAAGATCAAAAGCGCAAGTTTAGATACAAACAAATAGCCGAGGAAGGAAACGATCCAGCAGAAACAGGCCAAGCATTTGGTACTCCTCATCAGATTGCAAGTCTTTACGGAGGCAAGGGTGACGGTCCTTTGGACGTTCCAGCAGGCTACAATGAGAAGAATCCTGACGAGCCTTTGAAGATTCCAGGAAGACCTCAGAAGTACAAATCTACCTACGGAACTGACGAAGCTCCATTTGGAAGAACTGGCGTTTACGATATGAAAGCCAACGCTGAAACTAAAGAAGACGACTTCAAAGTCAGCTTTAAAGGCGGTGCAATGAACATGGAGGGAACTAAAGCAGTATACCTCCAAAACAAGTCTGCTTTAGAGAAAATGTTCGGCAAAGAAAACTCAAGAAAGACAAACCTTTTTGAACAATCCGATCTTTTAAGTGAGGATAATATAATCGAAGGCCTAGATTAAAATATTTAGATATTTATTAGCAAGCCGATCAAACATAGCTATGGCAATAAAACATTCGAAATATCGTAACACCGGTATTTTATTTGAACTTTTAGTAAGACAAACGACTTCTGACCTATTAAACAATCAGGACTCGTTAGCGGTTAAGATATTAAAGAAGCACTTTACCAATACAGATTTGGGAAAAGAGTATAGCTTGTACAGTACTTTTGTTACGAGCCCTAAACTTTCTGAGACTAAAGCTGAGATTCTTATTTCAACCATTTTAGAACAATATAAGAAACTAGACCACACAAAACTAAGCAAACTCAAATACCACTTAATAAAAGAGATAAAGAAAAACTATAAATTAGACGATTTCTTCAAAGCAAAAATAGAAAATTACAAGCCCTACGCATCAATATACACTATATTTGAATCTCAGCATAGTCAATTATCAGATACAAAACAGATCGTTTTAAACAAGATTAACTTGTTAGAACACATTACAAAAGAGTCCATTACAGACCTTCAAGCTCCTCAATCCATTATGGAAGAGCTAATGAAAGAGGACAAAGAGATCAGAATTCTTACCTATAAGATTTTGGTAGAGAAATTCAATAGTAAGTACGAAACTCTTTCTGACAAACAAAAGAACATCCTAAAAGAGTACATCTCAAGCATTTCAGATAGCACTAATTTAAAAACTTTCTTAAACAGTAAGTTAAAAGAGATTAAAAAAGAGTTAACCGAGATTTGTGAGAATTTAGAAGACAAGGTTACTAAGATCAAAGTACAGGAAGTTTTAAAGTTCGTTAAGCCATTAAAAGAGGGCATCGCAGTTAAAGACGAGACAATCACAGGATTATTACAATACTACGATTTAATAGAAGAACTTAAAAAAGCTTCTAAATAATGAAGAACTTCAACAATCAATTTGCCACTCAAAGACTAAGAAACGAAGACAGCGTAACTGGAGGAAATGCTCCTGCAAATACAGCTGCCACTTTCAAAGCCGGAGATGGTATGCAATACGCTACTAAGAAAGCTTTCAAAAAGAAGAACGACGTAAAAGACGTAGAACCTAAGCTAGTTGCAGGCAAAGCTAATAACTACGTAGCAAAAAAATGGGGATGGAAACCTGCACCATCTGTTCCTAATAGACCATCTAAAGGCGGATTCCAATACAAGCAGATGTTTGAAGACATGGAAGAGGGAGTACTTCAACCAGTAAATTTGGACAAAGATTCTCTTTCTCCAATGGAATACCAACAAGCACAAAAATACGAGAACTTTAACGAAAACGATTGGACCTTTGACGACGTTTCTAAAAGATATATCAAAAAGCAAGTAGATACTAATGTTGCGCCAGTAAATGAGGCCTTAACGTACAATAAATTTAAAAGAGAAGCCGCAACAAGATCCAATAAGGATTCTTTGCACGAGGCATTAAAATTAATAAACAAAAAGTTACACGAAATAAACAGGTTAATGGAGTACTCTACCAACATGAAAATGGAATTGGAAGAGGATTATAGTCCAAGAACTGGTAAGGTTGTGAATAAGCTAGAAATACAACTAGCTGAAATTTACAAAAAGGTTAAAAGTTTAAAGTAACATGGCAAAAATAAAGTCAGCCGGAGGCAGTGAAAAATTAGTTTTCGGAAAAAGAAAATCAGGGCAGCCTGGCGGTAAAAAAAGTTATAACAAAAGCAGTCCAAGACCAAAAGCATATCGCGGACAAGGAAGATCATAATATTTATAAGCATGACAACAGCAATCTTATTCAAGAAACACAGAGCAGGAGAAATCAGCAAGGAGAAATTCTTGTACGAAGTTAGAAGGGACCAACAGTTACCTTTCATTACAAACATGACTTCTTACGACGACGCTATTAAGATACTTAAAAACAAGAGTATCGTTAAAGAAGCGAGTGCTCAAGACAACATACATCCTTACACTTTAAAAAGAGGCGCTGAAGCTGAATTGCTAAAGGGCGGAGAAATTACAAATGTAGCTTACGCAAAAGCGGTTGCAACTGCTACAAAGAAATTAGCAAAAGATCCAACTGCTTACGATGATTTACATATTTCTAACTCAGCAAAGATCAAAAAAGCTGACGCCAAATTAGGAATGACCCCAGTTAAAGGCGAGAATTTTGTTGATAAGAATAACGGAATGAAGAAGATTAAAGGCTTCCACGACGTTAAAGCAAATACAAAAGCTTCTAAGAAAGAGAATAAGAAAGGCAATCCAAAAGGCGTTAAGATGATGAAAGAATCTGTTCTTAGCGAAGATTTACAACACGATTTTTGGGACGATATTAAAGACGGTAAACTTCAAATTGGAGGTATGTACGTAGTAGACGTAGAAGAAGATAACGTTAGTGTATATTTCCGTTTAGCTGGTCAACCTGCACAATCAGGAGAAAAAACAACAGATATCCAAAAAGCTGTAGCTACTTACAATAAAGAATCAGGCCAATGGAACTTTTCAGGAGACATAAAGAATAAAGTAACTATGGATCCAGAATCAGAAAAAACTTTAGACTACATCAAAGGAAAACTTGGTGGAGAAAAAAGTGACAATGGTGGTTTACAAGAGTCTTTAAACATTCTAAAACAACTTCTTTTTAAAAAAAAAGTTAAGTTAACTGAGGATACTGAAAATATCTACGAAGATACACATCCGGTTTATGGATACGGCCAAGAAGTTCCTTTACCAGAATCTGACGTTAAAGAATTAGGCGCAAAAACAGCGGTTGTTAAAACTATTGTTGGCGGAACTTTAGAACTAGAAATAGAGAAAGAAGGCCAAGAACCAATGATAATTCATAGACAAGTTAACGTTATCAACAAAGCAAAAGACGATTTGGCTTTACAAGGTCAGACTAACGACAAAGTAGATCTCGATAAAAAATGGTCAGATTGGGATAAAAGAGGAGAAAAAACATTCGCAGGAGTTGTAGATTTCCCTTCTCAAATAGACGCGGATCGCCAAAAGAAAACTATGGGAATAGTTGAAAAGTTAAGAAATTTTTTAAAGAAGAATAAGAAAAAAGAAGTAGACGAAATATTAACGGCAAAAACTGGAGAAGCTTCTCACGATAACGAGGCTAAGAAAAAAATAAAAAATGTGAAAAATCCAGAAGCACAGCTTGCTTTAATGACTGCTTTTGAAAAAGGTAAAAGTATAGACGTATAACAATGGCAAAACAATTACTTATAGAGACTGCTTACTTTACTCCTACAGTTTCATTAAACGAGAGTAAAAGACACACGAATGGCAATTTAATAGTGCGCGGTCAAGTACAAGCTTGCGACAAACCAAACGCCAACAATAGAATTTATCCTTACGATACTTTATATTCTCAAGTAGAGAAATACATCAACGGACCAATTAGAGAGAACAGAGCTTTAGGAGAATTAGATCATCCTGAAACTTCGGTTATAAATCTAAAGAACGTTAGCCACAACATCTTAAGATTATGGTGGCAAGACAAGGATCTTTACGGTGAGATAGAAATACTACCTACACCATCAGGCAATATCTTGACCCAATTATTTGCAAACAACATTACAGTCGGCATATCTTCAAGAGCTTTAGGATCTGTTAGTCCAATTGGCGAAGGATTCGTTCAAGTTGAGGACGACTTAGATCTTATTTGTTGGGACTTCGTATCCACACCATCTACTTATGGAGCGTATATGAAACCAGCGGGAAGCTCACCAAGTCTTCGAGAATCAGTCGATTTCTCTTTGGCTAAGGCAAATAGATACGAAAGAGCAAGCCGTCTTATTTCAGACATTATATGTTCCCAGAGCGGTATCTGCTGCTTAAACGGTAACTAATTTACCTAATTCTGTATTTTTTGAATAAATTAATATATTTATTCCAATATGCACCGATTTTTAATTGCGGTCGCTACTAGAAATTTATCTATATATTGCTTCACATTACAATAAGCAATCGGAACTTACAATCATTTATTACAAATGGAAGACTTGTACAAACAGGCAATCCTTGATGCAAAAGCACTAAGAGCTAGCGCCATGGCTAACGCTAAAGCGGCATTGCAAGAGGCATTCCAGCCTAAAATCGAAGAAATGTTGCGTCAATCTTTATCAGAAGATGAGATGGACGAAGCAGAAGAAAAAATCGCCGGTAAAAAAGGCGCAGCTGCAACAGCGGCTAAAAAAGTATTCAAGACTCAAGTAAAAGAAAACGAAGAGGAACTTGATGAAGAAAAAGAATTAGACGAAACTGAAGAAATGGACGAGTCTGAAGAAATGGACGAGTCTGAAGAAATGGACGAGTCTGAAGAAATGGATGAAGTAGAAATGGACGAAACGTCTCTTGAAGAAATCTTAGGTGAACTTGAAGCATTAGCTCAGGAAGGTGAAAACCACGACGGCGAAATGGAAGAAGATTACACAGAAGAAGAAGTGGAAGAAGGCGCAGAAGACATGAACTACGAAGCAAAGTCTGAAGAAGACGGCGAAGAAGAAGTTGAAATGGATGACGAAGAAGAAGTGGATGGTGAAGAAGAAGAAAAAGTAATCACTATCACTTTAGGTCAATTAAAAGACATTTTAGCTCCTTATCAAGCTGACGAAGAAGGTGCTGAAGACGCTGAAGGTACCGATGGTGCTGAAGGCGACGAAGAAACTGCTGACATCAACTTAGATGAGATTTTCGCTGAATTAGAAGAAGCTTCAAAAGAAAAAGTTGAAGAAAAGAAAAAAGGTGACGAGAAAAAAGACAAAATGGACGAACAAGGTCAACTTGAAATTCCAGGAACTGAAAAACAATTGAAAGAAGCGAATAAAACTATTCAATATCTTCAAACTCAATTGAAAGAAGTTAATTTATTGAACGCTAAGTACTTATTCATGAACAAATTGTTCAAGTCTAAGTCTTTAACTGAATCTCAAAAGATGAAAGCTGTAAATGCTTTCGACAGAGCTACTACAGTTAAAGAAGTAAAAAATACTTTTGCTACTTTAAACGAATCTTTTTCTGTAACTAAGAAAAAATCAATCAACGAAGGTTTCGCATCTCAAGCTGCTGGTTTAGCACCTAAACAAACGATCGAATCTGATCCTTTTGTTTCTAGAATGCAAGTATTAGCAGGATTATCAAAAACAAAATTTTAATTCCATAACAAATGGCAAATTTAGTACAATCATTATTAAATGAGTCCGCTCAGAACGCTCAACAAGCTCAGTTTACTGTAGCTCAGAAGCTTTCTAAGAAGTGGGCAAAATCTGGCCTTTTAGAAGGTTTAGAAAATCAAGATAAGTCAACAATGGCTATCATCTTGGAAAACCAAGCTAAGCAATTAGTAGTTGAATCATCTACTTCAGGTGGTGGTACATCTACTGGAGCTACTTTCACAGCTGGTACTGGTGAACAATGGGCTGGTGTTGCTTTACCGTTAGTTCGTAAGATCTTCGGTCAAATCGCTGCAAAAGAGTTCGTTTCTGTTCAACCAATGAACTTACCTGCTGGTTTAGTATTCTATTTAGATTTCCAATACGGAAATACTAAAGACGCCTTTACTGCTGGTCAATCTTTATACGGTACAAACACAGCTAACTTCGGTAACGCTGCTGCTGGTGCTTTATATGGTTCTGGTCGTTTCGGTTATTCTATCAATAACTTTGCTTCTGCAAGCGTTATCCCATCTGCTATGGCGTCAGCGTCATATTCTGATTTGGATTTCAATTCAGACTATAGCGGTTCTTTCAACAACGGTATCGCTGGAACTTCTGCTACTATCAAAAAGATTACATTCTTAACATCATCTTTACCTAGTTTAGATGTAGACGGATGTCGTTCTTTCACAGTAACTTCAGGTTCAGTAGTAGCTGGTGATGTATTACAACAATTTACAAACGTAACTGGTGGTAACATTACCTTCTTCTTAACAGGATCTGCTGCAACAATTTCTGGTTCTGCTGCTCAAAACGCTTGGACAGTTATCTATAACAAAGCTACAGACTTTAACACAAGAGGTGATTTTGAAGATAGAACTGCTCAACAAGGTTTCTCTGTTCCTAACTCTGGTTCAGCTACTTCAATCGTTATCCCTGAGATCAACGTTCAAATGAAGTCTCAAACAATCAGTGCTAAAACAAGAAAATTGAAAGCACAATGGACTCCAGAATTCGCGCAAGATTTGAATGCTTACCATTCTTTAGATGCTGAAGCTGAATTAACAGGTTTATTATCTGAGTACATCTCTTTAGAGATCGATTTAGAAGTAATGGATATGTTAATTTCTAACGCTCCAACAGTAGAATATTGGTCAGCTAGAGTTGGTGATCAAATCAATTCAACTAAGACTGCGTTCACTAGTAATACAAACGGATTGTATTACAACCAAATGACTTGGTTCCAAACTATTGGTATCAAGTTACAAAAAGTTTCTAACATCATTCACCAACGTACTTTACGTGGTGGCGCTAACTTCATGGTAGTTTCTCCAGCAGTAGCTACAATCTTGGAATCAATTCCTGGATTTGCAGCTGATACTGACGGTGCAGCAGATACAATGAAATATGCATTCGGTGTTCAGAAAGTAGGTGCTTTAAACAGCCGCTACAAAGTGTACAAAAACCCTTATATGACAGAGAACGTAATCTTATTAG
>Ga0209296_1003774_pt1 | contig 10217 bp, 15 predicted proteins | sample S_130206_EF_Meta_FD_187319 | JGI IMG/M metagenome (GOLD analysis project Ga0209296, IMG submission 187319) | Freshwater microbial communities from Lake Simoncouche, Canada to study carbon cycling - S_130206_EF_MetaG (SPAdes) (version 2) | ecosystem: Environmental > Aquatic > Freshwater > Lake ...
CCTCCTCGACTTTTTGAAGGAGAGCGTTCCAGCCCATCCGGTCATGGGACCGGCCGAGATCCTTCTCCGCCGTTTCGGGAATCCCCAGGTTGGCCCCACGCATCCCAGCGTGCGCGATCTAGTTATGGACGTCTCGGGCGCCAGCCACCTCGACACCATCAACAGGGACCTCGATCTCGCCCGGGGCTCCGAGACGGGTCTGAGAGCCCACGCCCTGGCCACACAGCACCTCTATGAGCAGTATCGGACAGCGGGAGACGATATTCTGAAGAACCAGCTGGCTCTAAAGACGAAGCTGGAGAAGCTGGACCGGATCCAGGGGCGGATCACGAGCATCTTTGATATCGATCCGAATATGGCCTACCAGCCTCTTATGGAGGCTGCGGAGCAGTATCTGAATCGCATCTTTGAAGAGAATAGCATCGAGGAGGAATATAAGACTCTTATCAACTCCTACAAGACCTTTGTATCGCTACGGGACTCTATCCATCTTTTGAGAGCCCCTTCGGCAGTGGAGAACGAGCCGCTGTGTACGATTTGTCTTACGGAGAGCGTGTCATATGCCTTCAGCCCTTGTGGGCACACCTTTTGCCAGACGTGCGTTCGGCGCCAGGCGGGTCAATGCCCAATCTGTAGATCTGTTATACGGGATCGGCTGAAACTCTATTTCAGCTAAGCTCCGCTTAGCTTCAATAACGATATTAAGCACTATAAGTGCTTAATATCTCTATTTTTCATAAAATTGAATACTGAACCCTGGATTATAACGTAACAGAATGTCATTCGTCTATGTTATCATCGAGAACGGCGAGGTCTATCCGTCAGCCTACACGACCTACGAACAGGCGCGAGCAGCCGTCCATGATGTCTGGGGAGAGGAAGTTCAGAGGCAGCTCGACGAGAATGGCGATGGGGACACGTGCAGCTTTATTGATCTCCCCGAGAACCCCTCTGGCAAGACGTCTCTGTACGTTGAAAAGGGTGTCAATATCGAGGTTTGGAGATTACCTGTTCTCCCTAAATAAATATTCTCGCAAACTAGATGGAAATGAAGGGTGGTGCCGCGAGAGCAGGATTATCAAGGAGTCTTAAAAAGGGGAGGGCGCGTAATAAATACAGAACGCGGTACACCAAGTCGTATAGAACAGCTGATCAACACCGAATGGAAATGGCCCGCTTAATAACATTAGAGGCACAAGCGGCAGAAATGCGTCGTCGGGCAGATGAACTACAGGCCCAGGCAGAACTACAAGCTATGGCCGCGTTGACGCCCGCCGAACTTGCTGCGGCCCGCGCTAGAGCGGACCGCGAAGCCGAGGGCAACTTTTCTAACTCGGATGATTCAAACTCGCAGAGTGGTGGCGTGGGCGCGGGCGTTGAAACGGAACTTGAGTATCAACTAGATCATTTCGATTACCTTAAAAGAAACTTAAAAGCGATTACAGCTATCACAGATAAGCTATCATATGTATTACAGGGAGAAAACGAAGAGTTTATTAAGAAATATGACCTTGTTGATATTGTAAAGAAGAAGGGCGAGATATATCACGATTTGCTTAGACTTGAAAAGATGATTACGGAGAACAGTTTCTACAAGGACATGAGAAGTCTAAAAAAGGCGTCCAAGATTTCTAGGCGGCAGGCGCGCGCTTCTTAAGTTTGGGTTTAAGACCAGTCAATAAGGATCCCCTTTTTAAGATAAGACGTCGGGTCGCCTTCGACCCACTCCTCTACGTAGGTGACCTGACAGTCTGTAAATCTGTTCTTAAACTGCGCGATGAGATACGCGATGCCGATGCCCGGCGGAAATGAGAGGGGACCGTTCGATCTCATGACAACTGATCCGCCTATCCCGCTCAGCAGAGGCATTATGAAGGAAGTCTCGCCGACCGCTGCCGTCGCCTCTATCTGTCCGAGGTAGGTGTTAATGACCTGGTCGATTAACTGCTGGTTACGCTTTTCGGGAATGCTGAGGAGGTAGCTGCGGCTGACGGTGTTCATCTTATATGCTAACAGGTGAGGCGGTTTATCAATTTTTAAAACTACCTAGTTCGGCACAATCGTGAACAGATCACGCTCACAGTAAGCTGCCCTTAATGCCTTGGCCTCCACGGGATTAAGAGCGTAGACCTCGATGGCCGTTTCAACGATCTTGGAGACGAGGTTGGAGACGACGCCAGAGATGAAGCGGGTGCCGAGAATGATGCGTTCTTCCATAACGGCAGTTACAACCTTCCTATAGGCAATTTTGCTAAGGCGTTAGCCGCACTAGAAAGGTCTAAACGCTTCCTCACACTAACCTATAGAGAATGAGTGCTATTGAAGTATCCCGACAGGCAACCCTAGAAGGAGGTTCGGAGTCGACCCTCACGGATCAGCAGGAGCTCCAGAATCTGCGCCAGATTATCGTGAACTGGCGCCTTCTGGAGGGCGAGGTGTCCGAGCTCGGCTCCCAGCTCCGCGAGAAGCGGAAGCGCATGAAGGTCATGGAGGAGATGATTCTCCGTATCATGAAAAAGCACACCATTGGCGCTCTCGATCTCAAGGGATCGGGCGGCCGCCTTCTTTATCGCCGCCAGACGAGCAAGGCGACCCTGAATCCGAAGGTGCTCAGCACTCTTTTGGCGCAGCATCTGAAGTCCGAGGACGCGGCGGCGGCTGCTCTGAAGTATATCACGGAGCACCGCGAGGCGAAGGTGCGTGAGAGTCTGCTGTATGAGAAGGAGTAGGGCTGTCTACTAAAATTGAGCGGGGGGTGCCCAGGCCCAGCCGGTACCCTCCAAGATGTCGTTATCTACAAAAGACGTAAAATACCAGAAGTGGATGCGCGGGTCATCGTGCTACGCCACCTTTCCTGGATATGAAAACTTCTCACTTAATCTCCCAGGAAAAGTAACGATCAAGGCAGGAATCTGTATGTGGAGGCGAGATCCGCAGCGTTATCTGAACAACCGCTACGGACAGTCCCCAGTTCTTTACTATGCCCACATGTCGCACGTGGACATCGAGCAGATGAAGGAGATTGAGACGCGCATCCTCTGGGAGTTACAGCACATCTACAACTACGAGAAGCAGCACGGAAAGAAGGAGCACTTCATCATCCCAGATAATAAGGAGGAGACGATCAAGTTCGTGAATCTCGTCCGCACTCTCTATACTCGCTACTGCAAGTAATCAGAACTCGAGCCCTTCAGCAATATTTTTCTAAAGCCCGTCCATACTTTCATCATTATTGTAGAGCCAATAGTAGTAATGTCCGGTACAAGAAACTTCGATTCCTCGCAGCGAACATTCGTAACTCAATCCCGAACAGTCTTTGCCAATAGTCTTTCGCAACAGAGCGCCATAAACAGTGGCCTCAAGACTATCTCTTTCGGCAAGGGTGGCGTGGATAACAGCTTTTCTATTGCAGCGGACGCGGGCGGGGTCAATGTGACAGTGGCTGAATTCAACGCTATAGTGGCTCAAGAGACTCCCGGGCCTTCTGGGCCTTCTGGGCCTCCAACCCTCACTTTTACGTGGGATGGATCGGGAGGTACACAGCTTGATATATCGGCGATTCCTGTGGGCTATACGAGTCTTGCCTATATTCTTTGTGGCGGTGGTGGTGGTGGCAGTGGCCTCGTGATGAATTATGTTTCAGGAACGGGCGGTGGCTCAGGTGGATATCTAAGTGGAACCCTTGCCATATCAGCTGGCAAATCTATTAGTATAGTGTTTGGCAGCGGTGGTGAAGGCGGTTATGGCAACTATAGTGGGACGCCCGACCCCACAGTAAATGGCAATGATGGCAGTGGCACAATACTTACATATGATGCTACATCGTATAGTGCTGGCGGCGGCGGCGGCGCCACCAGGTATCCTCCTGCCGGCGGAGGAGGCGCAAGCGGTAATCCTAACGGGTCTGCAGGCGCTAGTAGTGGAGATGGTGGAACCGGTGGCGGCGGTGGTGGCGGTGGAGGCGGTGGCTGCATCGGCTGCGGTCCTGAAGGAAGTAACTTAGTTGCAGGCAATAAGGGTACAGGTGAACATGGAGCTAGCGATGGCAATGATGATACTTTCACTCTATCCGGAAACGGCGGCAACGGCGGCGACGGCTACTACCGCCTCATCTTTACATAACCTTGCCCGAAAAAACATATAATGTATTTCTCTCAAAGAGTTATGCATTATATCTACAATCTCTATCAGAATGTCACGTTGGGGCTCGACAGGCGTCTTCGACTCTTCGCAGCTGACGGCGGTCAAACAGACGCGCAACGTCTATGCCAATGCCCTGGCCCAGCGGACGGCCGTTGACAAGGCAGGCAAGCCCTTTATGAGAATCCAGAGCGCATCTGCTGGCGAGGGAGGCCCGGTCAACGGTTTTTCTATTGCTTCGGATACTGGGGCGCTCAACCTGACGCAAGCGGAGTTCGACGCTATAGTGGCCCAAGAGACTCCCGGGCCGTCTGGGCCTCCTCCAACCCTCACTTTTACGTGGGATGGATCGGGAGGTACACAACTTAATATAACCACGATTCCTCCAGGCTATACGAGCCTTTCCTATATTCTTTGCGGCGGTGGTGGCGCTGGTGGCTTTGGAGTGTATACTGGTAGTGGCGGTGGTTCGGGCGGATATAGAAATGGAACGATTGCAGTATCATCGGGGCAGAATATTAGCGTAAGCTTTGGTACAGGTGGTAGCACAAATACAAGCCAAGGAACAAACGGTGCTGATGGTATTGCTACTGTTCTTACTGTAAATACCAATACCGTATCAGCTGGTGGCGGCGGTGGTGGAAAACCTAGCACCAATTCTTTCGATGATGTATCTGGTGGTTCGGCTGGAATACCAAACGGTAGCGCTGGTTTTGATACTGTAGCTCAAGCTCCTAGTAACGGTGGATCTGGTGGTGGCGGCGGCGGTGGCGGTGGGTCTGATAATAACTATATAGTTGGAGGTGGTGGCCCAGGTGAACATAATGCAAGCCCAGGGAGTTCTGGTAATTCAGATACTGGCGACTCGTCATCAGCCGGCGCAGGCGGCGACGGCTACTACAGCCTCGTCCTCACATAAAACCCAACCCTAAGTAGAAAATGCTCGCATCAGCCTGCGGTGCCGCCATCCAGGGTTTCGTCAGTGGTTCCGCCGAGGTGAAGCGCGACACCTACGTCGACTTCGCCGCCACACTCCTCGCCTTCGTTCTTTCTATTGTCATCCTCGGCTTCTTCGGCAAGCTCCTCTGGAACGGCGTCATCGTCGACCTCTTCAGCTTCGCCAAGCCGGCCAAGTCCTTCTGGCAGCTCGTGGGGCTGATGGTCTTCGTCTCGCTCGTCTTTCCTTAGGGGGCTTCTTTAAAAATAAATAAGGGATATCCTATATCCGTTATTTCTTTGCGGCTTTCTCAGCCTTCAGCTTCTTCTGAGCCGCCGTCAGAAGCGGCGGCAACCCTTTCGCGGCCCGATCCGCGTTCTCTGCGGCCCGCTTGGCCCGAGCCCAAGCCCAGAACTCCGGTGTTCCGAACTCCGGCTTCTCTGAGGGCGCGTCTACAGCCACAGCCGCAGCCGCCTCTGTCTTAGCCTCTGCTTCCGCTGAAGCCAAGCGCATAACCCGGCACATCTCTAGGTCCTCCGCAGGAACCTCCTGGCCCCTGGCCGCGTACCAGATACGCACGGCATCCTCGACCTCGTCCGTCGGTGGCAGACCAGCCCACCCGGAAATCTCCGCCCGTGTCTTGACATGAATGCGCCTGGGAGGGATGGTCATGAGCATCGGCTCGGAGCCGTCGGCCATCTTGATTAGGACTGTCTTGGGACCCTTTTTGAACCCGAGTGACGACATCTTGCTCGTGATTTCGTCCATGGGTGTCATCGCCATGGTGTCAATAATCAATTTTATAGACACATATAAGAAATGTCACGCTGGGGCTCTACAGGTGTCTTTGACTCTTCGCAGCTGACAGCGGTCAAGCAGACGCGCAACGTCTACGCCAATGCCCTGGCCCAGCGGACGGCGGTGGAGAATGGCAAGCCCTTCATGAGAATCCAGAGCGCATCTGCTGGCGAGGGAGGTCCGGTCAACGGCTTTTCAATCGCTTCGGACACTGGGGCTATCAATCTAACGCAAGCGGAGTTCGACGCCATAGTGGCCCAAGAGACTCCCGGGCCGTCTGGGCCTACAACTCTCACTTTCACATATAATGGAATAACGGGTACACAACTACCCACTCCCTACACTGTTCCTGCAGGCTATACGAGCCTTGCCTATATTCTTTGTGGTGGCGGAGGCGCCGGCGCGGGAAGCCAAGGTTCCGGTGGGGGCGGCGGCGGCTCAGGTGGATTTCTACAGGGTAGCACTCCTGTGTCATCAGGTCAATCTATCAGCATAACATTTGGATTAGGCGGCCCTGGAGCTCAAGATGTAGAAGATATTTCTGGCGGAGATACTGAACTTATTGTAGGTCTAACACCATTTACGGCAGGTGGAGGAGGAGGCGGTCTAGCGATCGGCACGGGTGGATACGCTGGGGTTCCTACTGGTGTAGCAGGTAGTCCTGTCACATCACTTACAGGAGGTGGTTACAAGGGTGGAAACGGTGCAACCGGTGGTGGAGGCGGTGGAGGCGGTGGGTGTGGTATAAATGCTGCAACTGAACCCGCTAACCCTGGCAGTGGTGGAGGTGGTAGCAATGGAGCAAGTCCGGGAACTGCTGGAGTAGTGGACTTCTCAGGCAGCGGCGGCGACGGCTTCTATTCCCTCATCTTCACATAACCAGCCCGAAAAACATATAATGTACCCCTCTCAAAGAGGCCTGCATTATATCTACAATCTCTATCAGAATGTCACGTCGGGGTACTACGAACATCTTCGACTCTTCGCAACTTACGGCAGTGAAGCAGACGCGTAATATCTATGTGAATGCCCTGGCCCAGCGGACGGCTGTGGCAAATGGCAAGCCCTTCATGAGACTCCAGAGCGCATCTGTGGGCGAGGGAGGCCCGGTCAACGGCTTTTCGATCGCTGCAAATACTGGAGCTCTCAATCTGACCCAGGCGGAGTTCGACGCGGTCGTGGCCCAAGAGACTTCCGGGTCTTCTGGGCCTCCTGGGCCTCCTCAACTCATTTTTACATATGATGGAATATCAGGAGAACAGCTACCCGCTGACTACACCGTTCCTGCAGGCTATACGAGCCTTGCCTATATTCTTTGTGGTGGCGGGGGCGCCGGTGCAGGAAAACAAACCGATGGTGGGGGCGGCGGCGGCTCAGGTGGATTTCTACAGGGTAGCACTCCTGTGTCATCAGGTCAATCTATCGGTATATCATTTGGATACGGCGGCCTTGGAGGCACAGATGCCAATGACAGCTTTGGTGATACTACTGACCTTTTTGTAGGCACTGATGATATATTTAGTGCAAGCGGAGGAGGGGGCGGTCGAGAAAACGGCGACGGTGGAGACCCTGGGGATCCGTCTGGTGAACGAGGTGACGATAGAAGTTCACTTCCAGGTGGTTACAAGGGTGGCGACGGTGCAACTGGTGGTGGAGGCGGTGGAGGCGGTGGATGTGGTAATGTTGATGATGAAAATGGTGCGTTCGGTAATGGTGAAAATGGGGCAGCGAATGGAAGCCCTGGCGAAAATCTCAGTGTTGCAGGCAGCGGCGGCGACGGCTTCTACCGCCTCACCTTCACATAACCAGCCCGAAAAACATATAATATCCGCTCGAAGTGGCACTTGCCGGTAATCAGCGCTTGCCGGTACGGCGCGATGATCGCTTAATCTTTCTACGTGCCTTTCTTGATCTGTTACCCCCCGTTCGGGTCTTGGAGGATCTATTTGCATGTGCCTCCGCAAAAGCCGTCTCCTTAAGAACCTTCGCCGCTTCTTGAACTTCTGGTTGACATCCCTTAACAGATAATACTTTGATACCCTCCAGCTGCGTAATGGCCTTCTTTGTGTAGATCTGTGTACAGTAATTCATATCGAGCTCCTTGATTCCCTTTAGGTTCGTAAAGGCCTCATCCGTAATACTTCTCTGCGGGCAATACGACATGTCTAGAGTGTGGATGCCCTTCAGGTGCACAAAGGCGGCGTCCGTGATTTTGTTCTGGTCGCAAGCGGCCATGATGAGTGTGTGGATTCCCTCCAAGTGCACAAAGGCCGCGTCCGTTAGTTTAGGCTGACTACAGTTCAACATAATGAGCGTGTGTATTCCCTTCAGGTGCTCAAACGCCGCGTCCGTAACCTGCCTGCAAAACGCCATGTCGAGCGTGTGAATCCCCTCCAGGTGCACAAAAGCGGCATCCGTAATCTGCATGCACATGGCCATATTGAGCACCTTGATACCCTTCAGGTGCTCAAAGGCAGCGTTCGTAATCGCATCTTGATTACAGCCTGACATATTGAGCGTGTGGATTCCCTCCAAGTGCGCAAAGGCTGCGTCGGTGATCATTTGATTGCAGCCCGTCATATCCAGCGTGTGGATTCCCTCCAAGTGCACAAAAGCAGCATCCGTAATCTGCCGGCACCTGCTCATATTCAGTGACTTGATACCCCGTAGGTGTACAAAATCCGCATCAACTATATCTCGACGCCCCGATATATTTGCAGATAAAGCCTTAGGGTGTCCCCGACGCCATACTTCTAAAGAGCCTTTGATAACGGTTGATGAATCGTCAAATGGAAATTCTCTAACAACATTTCTAGTTTGCGAACTAACCGCACGAAGTGCTGCAAGACTATTCTTATTTAAAAGGGGCACCAACCCACGGCCGTGAGCATGTGGGCCGCGAAGAGCGTCTAAAGCATTAGATAAGTTTGGCCCCGAAGATCTACCAGCCATATACTATAAATAGCCAAATAAAATATAAATGTGCAAGTAACTTCTGCTGATAACCCCCTAAAGCCCCTCCAAATATATAATGTATGTCGCTCGAAGAGACACACATTAATATTAAGCCCGAGAGGCCCAGAGCCAACTCCCGAGCCAACTACGTCGAGCCAATGGACGCGGTCAGCATTATTATCGTGATCGGCGTGGCGACACTGATCGCCATCTGTGTAGCCGGACTCTTTATCGAGATCTTCTCAAGCTTTTGAGTTTTTCTTAGTTCCTTTGCGTTTAGCCTTCGCCCCCTTCGGGCCTCTCCGAGACTTAGAAGGATATAGCCCTCGCATTGCCGCCAGATTATCCGGATGCATTGTGAGCGGCAGCTTGCGGAAGTTTTCATACTCGGGCATAATCGAGACCGGCTCCATGCGCGTAATGGGTTGCGTGATCCCTTCGTTTGTAAATACCCTGTATCGCCCAGACCTAGCTTCATGTTTGGTATAAGTCTGAAAAAGAGTATTATAGATGCTATTCGCGTAGCCCATCATCATGGCAGCATCGTCTAGAGACTTCTGATCAACTGGATTCGTACTCGATAGTAGACATCCCGCAAGTATAAAGATGCCCTTGCTCTCTCCCGTCGCCACATAGACTTCTCTTATAATATCCTCCAGAAACCAGTTAGTTCGTGCATTATCATTTAAAATACTATTATTATTGCTAATATCTCTTATTTTAGTCTCACTCGTAATACGGTAGACCCCATTTGGATTATGATCCTCTTCACCTGGTTCGGGTTTAAAACTAAAGACAATATTCGGATACTGCGTGGGGTGCTCGGTAGTAGAGGCCGCACGAAGAACGCCATTAAAGCTGCTGAAAACGCGCACACCGACGCCGGGCTCTGTAGCGATATCGCTGACGCTATGTAGGTGAAAATAGTCGCGTATAAGCTGTTTGTTCCTTAAAATGGAGCCTGTATCGGAACAGAATGTTTCATCTGGCTGGGCGAAGGATAGAAGGTAGGTGTCGAGAGGCACTACAAAGGGGGGTCTAGGATCCTCTTTAAAGCATGGTTTGTGGGGATTGCAGATGGCTGAGTGGGCGAAGATCATATACATGGGTATATCATTCGTCAGCACGGGGGCCTGTGGCAAGGCTGCTACTGGGCGAAAGCCTCTTACTGCTCCTGGGGGCAGTGCGTTAGATTCGGTAGTAAGAGCCGCAGCCTTTGATTTTTTCACAGAGGCCTTCGGCGAAGCCTCTAAGCCTTCAAAGTACACTTTGAGGCTTGCAGGCTTCTTGGCCTTAGCAGCCATCTTAATAGTAACCCTTATATTCTCTTAGTCCAACGAGGCTGGGCGGCTCATATCCTCCTGGAAGACGTCCGACGGCCACGCCG
>Ga0209296_1003783_pt1 | contig 10191 bp, 1 predicted proteins | sample S_130206_EF_Meta_FD_187319 | JGI IMG/M metagenome (GOLD analysis project Ga0209296, IMG submission 187319) | Freshwater microbial communities from Lake Simoncouche, Canada to study carbon cycling - S_130206_EF_MetaG (SPAdes) (version 2) | ecosystem: Environmental > Aquatic > Freshwater > Lake ...
GTTGATACTCGTCTATTAAGACTTGGCAAATTCTGCTCACGACCGCGTCATCTTTCTCTTCAAAATGACTGCGTTGCGAGAGATGGTCTCGCAGGTCGGCGACATTGCCGTTTTTAATTAGTTCAAGCATCTTGAATGATTGAACGCTTTCATTCGCGGCGGTGGTCTGGCTAGCGTTAAACCAATGACGTTGGCGCTGAAAGGCATAAGTCGGCAAATCCACAAAAGGTGCCTTCATCACGCCATACACTTTCAGCCACTCGATCGCGACTCCCGCAAGGTAAAGTTGCGATAAGTTTTCGGTGATCGATTGCACTGCGCCTTTGTTTTTTCTTAAGCTAGGCATCAAATGCATGCGCTGGGCGTGTTCACTTTGCCCGACCATCCCCAGCAAAACGGGCTGAGGTCCAATTTCCATCACAATATCAAGTTGGTCGTTCAGTAAGCTATCGGTGATTTTGGTAAATTGAACCGGCTGACGGATGTGGTCTCGCCAATAGCGCGCGGTTTGTATGTCTTCTCGAGCTAGTGCGCCACTGATGTTTGAAAGCAAGGGGATCTGGGCGGGCTGAAACGTGATTGTTTCGGCAAAAGAAAAGAACTCACTGAGCATTGGCTCCATGAGTACCGAATGAAAAGCGTGCGACACGGTCAGCTCGCGGTACTTGATCCCTGACTGATTAAGCGTCGACTGAAAGTCTGTGATTGCACTGAGATCGCCTGACACCACGGTCTCTTTGGCCGTATTGAGCCCAGCGATTTCCAGTGTCCCTGAAGTATCAAGTGTTGTTAACAGCGCTCGAACGTCATCACCAGAAGCAAAAACGGCCATCATTCCACCGGTAACTTTCAGTTGCTGCATCAGGCGAGCACGCGTTGCGATGAGTTTTAGACCGTCTTCAAGCGAAAAGACACCCGCGATGCACGCGGCAACGTATTCACCGACACTATGCCCCGCCACAACGTCGGGTTTGATTCCCCACGACAACCAAAGTTGCGCCAGTGCATATTCAAGCGCAAAAAGTGCTGGTTGTGTATTGACAGTTTGATTCAGCGCACCGGTCTGATCCTCAAAGATCAGCGTGAGTAAAGGCTGTTCAAGAAGCGGGTCTAAGTAGGTTGCGCAACGTTGCAAAGCCTCTCTGAAAACAACTTCAGTGTCAAAAAGTTCTTTACCCATTCCTGGATATTGTGATCCTTGCCCTGTAAACAACCAGACGATCTTTGGTGCCTGGCCATTCAAATTCAGTTTTTTATTTAGAGCCGAGTGTTGTTGCGGCTGACTTGAAAAATGGTTCAATTTTTCAAGACACTCAGTCTTTGAACTGGCAACGATCGAGAGCCTGTGTTCAAAATGGGTACGGTGCAAGCTCGCCGCAAGGCAAAAGGCTGTGAGGTCTTCGTCCGATATTTGTTTGATTTGTTGCGTAAACCGTCTGACTTGTGCATCGAGCGCTTGAGGTGAACGTGCGCTGATATTCAGGATGTGTAGAGGTCGATGGCCTAAGCTCTCTGAGTCGAGTGTTGCTTGAGCGCTTGAAGGGGCCTCTTCTAAGATCACGTGGCTGTTTGTTCCACTGAATCCAAATGAACTTACACCGGCAAAGCGAGCTTTGTCTTCGCAGAGCCATTCTTGGCGCTGATGGGTGATTTGAAAGGGCAGGCTATCCCACGGAATGTGAGGATTTTGTTCGGCACAATTTAGATGTGCGGGTAAAACTTTATGCTGCAAGGCCAAGACCACTTTAAGCAGTCCGCTGATGCCTGCTGCGCCCTCCATGTGACCGACATTTGTTTTGACTGAGCCAATTTTTAAAGGATCTTTGGGAGTGCGTACATTCGAAAAAATCTCGGCCAAAGCGCCAATCTCAATCGGATCCCCCAAGCTGGTGCCGGTACCGTGCGCTTCAATGTAGTCGATCTGATCGGCACTGACGTTGGCATTTTTGAGTGCTTGCCTGATGACGCGTTGCTGAGAAGGGCCATTAGGGGCGGTCAGTCCGCTGCTCGAACCATCTTGATTGACGGCGCTGCCCCGAATCAAGGCCAGCACACGATCGCGCTTGACGTCGACATCAGATAGCCGTTTCAACACAACAAGGCCGCAACCCTCTCCGCGGCCAAAGCCGTTAGCGTCAGACGAGAAGGCTTTGCATTTGCCGTCTGGTGACAGCATGCGATTGCGAGAAAAATCTATGCTAGTTTCAGGCGTGAGCGTTAAATTGACTCCGCCCGTGATGGCGAGATCGCATTCCAGGTTACGTAAACTTTGACAGGCCAAATGAACGGAAACTAGAGACGATGAGCAAGCTGTGTCAATGGCAACACAGGGGCCCTCGAGCCCAAGCGTGTATGACAGACGACCAGACGCAACACTGTGGGCCATGCCAGTCGTCATGTAGGCATCGATGTCTGTCTTATCTCGTGACATCGATAGCAGGCTGAAATCTTGATTGCAAATGCCAATGAATACGCCCGTTCGACTTCCTGCAAGCGATTCAGGAATGATATTGGCGTGCTCGAGGGCTTCCCAGCACACCTCAAGCAAGAGATGTTGCTGGGGATCCATATTTTTCGCCTCTCGCGGAGAGATTCCGAAAAATTCTGGATCTGACTCTTGTACCTGAGAAAAGAAAGACCCTTTCGTGGTGATGATCTTGCCAGCCTCGTCATAATTTGGGCTGTAATAGGCTTCACTGTTCCAGCGACTTTCAGGGATCGTTGCGATCGTGTCCTTGCCGGACATTAGCAACTCCCAAAAGTCTTCAGGAGAATTAATGTCGCCCGGAAATCGGCAGCCTAGACCAATGATTGCGATCGGTTCAGATTGTTGCTTTTCTAGCGCGTCGATTTTTTTTCGCGCGGCCTGCAAGGCGAGTAGCGCTTGCTTGACGGAGGTAAGCTGACTTTCAGAGGCGGACTGTTCCATTGCAAATAAACCGAAAAAGAGTCCACGTATTCGCTAGGTTGCGCACTTAAGTTGAATAGCCAAAACAGGTTTCTTCATACGGACAGACCTTAACATAGGCGTCAGTCCACATACTCACAATTTCGCACAGAATGGATCTGAGGCAAGAGCGCTTAGGCGGAGTTCAGAGCCCTGAAGTTTTCACCGTTTTGGCCCCGGTCAGACTCCCTTTTTGCTAAATATAACTTTACTTTTCAATCCCCAAAGCCCATGTCTTTGAGAGTCTTTCTCAGCTCTTCTGCTGCCTCTTGTTCGCTCAATTGCTCAATCGCCAGAGTGTCAGCATCCCTTGAGTCCTTAATTTTGGCTTCGACAAGGGGAAATTTCTCATTGATTTTTGAAACGAGATAGTTTGCAAGGCTCGTTGTGTTGGGATAATCAAAGGCTAGGGTTGCGGGAAGTGGGACCATCAGTTCGCGGTTTAAGCGATTTTTGAGCTCAACCGCAGTCAGCGAATCCATCCCCATATCCAAGAATCCTTGCTTACGGTCAATGCTCCTTGACTTGGGTAAGCTCAGCACGGCGACGATATTCTGCTCAACGAGTTGCAGAATGAGGGCCGCTCTTTCCTCAGTATTGGCTGTTGCGACATCGTTAAGCAAGGAACTGGTGCTTGTCGGGCGAGCTTGACTGGCAGCGTCATCTTGAAACGCAGCTAAAAAAGCCTGGGATTTTTTATTGAGTTGATAGGTACGCCAGTCAATATCGAATACGCCGAGCTGAGCCCCGTGGTGATGCATGGCGTGACTCAAGGCGGCCAACGCAAGGCGAGGCGGCATCGCTCGAATACCTTGCTTGGCCAAATTAAGAGGTGAACTCATTCTTGCGGCTAGACCGATTTCAGCCCAGGCACCCCAATTGATGGCAAGCGCCGCGCGGCCTGTTGCGCGTCGATATTGCGCGAAAGAATCCAAGAAGGCGTTAGCCGCTGCGTAGTTCGTTTGGCCCGGAGCACCTAGCAGCGCCGTTGCCGACGAGAACAGCACGAAGAAATCCAGCGGAAGGTCGAGTGTTTGTTGGTGCACGAGCCACGCACTGTCAATTTTCGAACGCAAGACTTTGTCAAAGCGTTCGACGCTTTGCTGCGAGAGTACGCCGTCATCCAGTACGCTGGCGCAATGAAAGATGCCCCTGAGTCGTTGGCCAGAGTCCTTCAGTTGACGTACGAAACGAGCTACGTCGTTTGGTGCCGTGATGTCAGCTTGCAGCACTGTAATCGTCGAACCAGCCTCACGCAGCGTATCAAGTTGGGCTTGTTTGTCTGGGGTTGGTGTGCTTCGCGCGACCAAGCAAATATGTTGCGCGCGTTGCTCAACCAGCCAATTCGCCAGACTCAAGCCCAAATCACCTAAACCACCAAGAATCAGATATTGATCGTTCGGGTCGTTTGAGATGACTGCTTGTTGTTGCATGTCGATGATGACTTTGCCAGTGTGTTTGGCTTGTTGCATCGTGCGAAAAGCAGTTTCGACGGCCTCAGCCGCAAAGGTCTGATAGGGTAGTGGTTTGAGCTCGTCGGTGGCAAAACGCTCAAGCAGTCTGCGCAGTAACGTCTGCAGCACGTGACGCTGCTCTCGGTAAAGCACCATCAGATCAATCGGAAAATATTGTATTGCCGTAGAGAATTGTGCGATTTGTTCTGGCGTGCGCAAATCGGTGATGCCGATCTCTAGAAAACGCCCGCCCGCTCTTAACAGGCGCAAGCTTGCATCCGTAAACTCACCGCGCAGACTATTGAGCACAACGTCTAGACCTTCTCCGTGAGTCAGCGCTTGGATAGCCGCTTCAAACTCAGTGGTGCGCGAATCAAAAATGTGCTCGACACCTAGGTCTTTAAGAATTTGCCATTTTCCTTGGCTCGCGGTGGCAAACACGACAGCACCGGCAGCCTGCGCGATTTGGATGGCAGCTTGACCCACGCCACCGGTAGCTGCGTGAATCAGTACGCGTTCGCCTGGTTGCAAGTGCGCCAGACTTTCTAAGGCGTAGGCCGCAGTCAAAAACGTAATCGGGATGGTGGCCGCTGCGCGATCCTCAATGGCGGCAGGAAGCGAAACCGTGGTGGCGACTGGCGCGCAGATGAAGCGACTCAAACTACCAGGGACCATCGCCAACACGCGCTCGCCCAAGGCAAATTCTGTGACACCGGAGCCGAGTTTGACCACGCGTCCCGCGCATTCAACGCCTAGGCCATCACCCATGGCGGGTACGCGGTGCAAGGCCAGCAACACATCCTTGAAATTCAAACCCGTGGCATGCACTTCAATTTCGACTTCACCGGGTTGCGGCTCGGCCCGCTCGCAAGCTTGCCAGGCTAAATCTCCTAAGCTGCCAGAGGCTGGGATCGTGAGGCGACAGGCTTGCTCACTGGCTTGCTCAACGTGTTGACAGACGAACTGACTATTCTCAGACGCGCTTGCGGTTGAGTCTAAATCAATGACGGCGCATTTCACCTGAGGATATTCAAGCGGTATGTTTTTTCCAACACCTGACAAAATTGATTGCTGAAGATTGATCGGAGCGTCACGACCAGCAGCAGAAATGAACTGCGCGTTCGCGGTCAGTATGAATAACTGTAGAGAGGTTTGTTCAGAGGCTTTGCCAATCAGCGTCTGCAGCGTATACAGCAGCGGCTCAATCGAGCTTCGATTGGTCTCTTCTAAAGAGCCATCCGTACCCAAACCCCATCCGTAAATGACGCTTGTGAAGGAGTTGTCTGGATGACTCAGGGCCTCTGCAAGTTGTATAAACTGCTCTTTCACTTGCGGATTAACCGAGAAGGTATCGCCGTCAAGTGAACTGAAAGTCGAGCCTTTTTTGATGACTGTTACGCGATGGCCAGCGGCACGAAGTTGTTGACAGAGCACCTGATCAAACTCTAGATCGGCTGTAAAAAATACAATCGCGTTTGAAGAGTCAATGCTAAGGCTGGCCAGTTCGCGGCTTTCCCAGCCCTGGCTGTAACAGAACGAGTGACTCGTGTCTTGAAGTAACTTTTCTAGGCTCGCCAGACTAACCTCACGCCCTTCGATCCCCAGACATTGGCCGACTAATTGCCCGCGATCGTCAAAGAGGTCGATATCGCCAATTGTTTTGCCTGAAACGTTGAGTCTGTCTCGCAGCGTTGCAATCGCAAAAAACTGAGTTCCAGTGACGTGTTGATTGAGATGAAACGACTCGACTGCAAAAGGCACGAGCGTTTTTGCTCCGTCAGGGTTGATTAGAGACGCGAACAAACAAAAACACGAATCGAGAAGGCCCGGATGGAGAATGAAACCATCGTGCATGCCCGTGTGACTATCGATGCTTGTAGGCATCGATAACGTTGCCAGCGCCATGCTATCGCTCAGGCGAATCTCATTTAGCCATTGATGCGTGTCGCCAAGCTTGATTTGGCTCTTTTCAAGTTGCTGATAGATTTGCTTTTTTGAAATGGCGCTTGACAGCGCTGCCCAGGTGCTTTCAAAGCTTAGGCGTGAAAACGCACTCTTTGATTGAGGTGAGCTTGAATTGAGCTCGATCGAGCCTGAGGCATGAGTCGAGTAGGTGGCTGAATCTAACGCCTCTAGGCTGATCAGTTTAAATTTTTTGACGGAAGAGTCTAGTTTCTCGACTGCCAGTTGAATATGTTTTGCTGTCACTTCTGGAATGACTAGTGGCAACTCAAACAACACGTCGCGAATGGTCAGTGCCGCAACAGATTGACTCGCAGTGCGCGAGAACAGTTGCGCACTTTCAAACAACAGCGAAATATAGCTCGCTGCCGCAAAAATAGTTTTTCCTAGCACTTGATGTTGGTTCAGCAAAGGCAGCGTTTGGCTGCTCAGACTACCGCTGACGATGTCCCAGTCAAGCAAAGGAGATTCTGTATAGCGAAGCGTAAAGGGTCCAGCACCGCCAGGACTTTGTTCCCGATTCGAACTGGGTCTCTGCGCAATCGCCTGCCAGTGCCTTTTTCTTTGAAAAGGGTAGTTCGGAATAGTCGACCATTTAGCCTGTTTATTGGCGAAGACGTTTTTCCATTGAATGTCAGCGCCAAGAATATACAAGCCGGCTAGCGCACGATACATTTGTACTTGGTCCGGTACTGATTTTCGCAGACTGGCAAGCCAAGCAGGTGTTCGCGTCGTATTTTGCTTGGCTAACCCTAGCAAAATCGGTTCGGGTCCAATTTCGATATAAGCATCGATCGCTTTGTCTTCGATGGTTTGCATCCCGGTTGAGAATTCAACCGGTCGGCGAATGTGCTCTACCCAATATTGACTGCTAAAGAGAGAATCGTTCGCCTCTTTGCCTGACAGATTTGAAACGATTGAGTTTGCCGGCTTGTTGTATTGAACGCGTTCAGCCTCAGCCTCAAATTCAGACAGAATATCGTCCATCAGATAAGAATGAAAAGCATGAGATACGGTCAGAATATGGCTGTCGATCTTAGCCGTGGCTAAATCTTCGCAAAGACGCGCGATTGCGTCCTTGTCTCCTGAGACAAGAATTTGCGTGGGGCTATTGACAGCAGCGATTTCAACCTGTTGTTGGTAGTTCGTTAAGAATGGCGTAATCGTGTCTCGCGAGCAAAAAAGCGCAGCCATTGCGCCGCCAGTTGGTAGGCTTTGCATGAGCGCAGCACGTTTGCTGATGAGTCTCAGACCATCTTCTAGGCTAAAGATTCCAGCTGAACACGCTGCAGCGTATTCGCCAACGCTATGGCCCATCACAGTCTGCGGCTTGATGCCCCACGCTGACCAGAGTTGGCATAACGAGTAAGCAAGACAAAACAGCGCGGGTTGAGTGGTGCCGGTCTCGTGGATACTGTTAGAACCTTGTTCAAAAATAATAGACTTGATCGACTGTTGAGTCAGTGACTGAAAGATCTCATCGCAGCGGTCGAACGCCGTCTTAAACACAAGTTCTGTTGCATAAAGATGTGCGCCCATGGCCGCATATTGTGAGCCTTGCCCGGTAAAGAGAAAGGCGATCTTAGGCTGTTGTGCTGCGACATGTCCGAATTGGACATTTGGGTTGGCTGTGCAGTCCAGATAGGATTTCAAACCGTCGATTAAATCTTCTCGCTCTTTACAGATGACAGAAAGGCGATAAGGCCAATGCGTTCGACCAAGGGTGGCCGAGTAGCATAAGTCTTTGAGACTCAGAGCGCCGTCATTCAAGATCTGTAGGTAACGAGCAGCCAAATCCGCCAAGCCGTTGGTGTCTTGTGCTGAGAGATTCAGTATCTCGTATTGCTCAGAGCGCTGTGCTTCTACCTGCTTTTCTGCTTTGTATTCAGAAATAATCAAATGAGCGTTGGTTCCACTAAATCCAAAAGAGCTCAAGCCTGCAACCCTCGACGCGTCATTTTTTTCCCAAGCAACCGATTCGTTCAAGACACGTAGTGGAATTGAATCCCAAGGAATATGAGGATTTGGAGAGTTGAAGTGAAGATTTTTAGGAATACGATCATGTTCAAGCGAGAGGAGGATCTTCGACAGACCCGCCATCCCTGCAACGGGTTCTAGGTGGCCGATATTTGTTTTGACAGATCCGAGAAGCAGGTCTTTATCGCGATTTTTTCCGTATAGCGCGGATAACGCCTCTACCTCAATCGGATCACCGAGTATCGTCCCTGTGCCATGCGTTTCAACATAGTCCACCGCATTGGGGCTTAGGTTGGCATCGGCAAGGGCTTCTCGAATGACGGCTTGTTGAGCCTTACCATTTGGAGCGGCAAGACCATTGGTCTTGCCATCTTGATTAATTGCAGTCCCTTTGATGATGCCAAGGATACGGTCACCGTCTCGCTGTGCGTCTTCGAGACGCTTTAAGACGATCATTGCACAGCCTTCACCACGCACATAGCCGTTGGCGCTCGCGTCAAACGTCTTGCAGCGACCATCTGGCGAGATCGCTTGCAATTTTGAAAACCCAATGTGCATATAGGGATGCAAAATGAGGTTTACAGCCCCTGCAAGGGCTAAATTTGATTCTCGGTTTTGTAAGCTTTTTACCGCCTGATGAATTGCGACAAGCGACGAAGAACAGGCAGTATCCAAGGCCATGCAAGGGCCTTGGAGGCCAAAAATGTAAGAGATCCGACCCGCAGCGGTACTGAACGTTGAACCCGTAATTGAGTAGGCATCGATGGTTTCAGGGCGCGCAGAGTGGCGGTGATTTAACGCGTAATCATCCCCTGAAATACCAACATAGACCCCAGTTCTACTGAATTTTAATTGTTCTGGTACTTGAAACGCATTTTCAAGTGCTTCCCAACTGACCTCTAAGAGCAAGCGGTGTTGGGGATCCATTGCTCGTGCTTCATTGGGCGAGATACCAAAGAACTGAGCATCAAACTGCTCGATATCGTCTTTGAGAAAGCCACCCTGAGCCGTATACATCTTGCCAGGAGTTTTAAGGTCTTTGTCTAAAAAATCGTAAGCTTCCCAGCGAGAGGGTGGCGCTTGAACAATCGCATCAACACCCTCGGTGAGCAGATCCCAGAATTTATTCGGCGTATCGGCACCACCTGGAAACCGACAGGCAATCCCGATCATTGCAATGGGGCTTTTATGCTTAAGCGCATCGTTTTCAGCAATTAATTCTTTAATTGACGCGGCAGCCTGGCGTAACGCCTGCTTAAGTCTCGTCTCATTTTCAGATGAGGAATCGGTTGCTTGGGTAGGTGAACGATTCATAAAAGATCTTCAGTCGAGCGAGTCAACGTTTGATTGATGGCCGATGCCAGAAGTTTGACATGAGGAAGTTGCATCATCGTTAAATGATTGCCAGACACATACTTTAACGTTGGCGTTTCAACACTAAATTGAGCCCAACCTAACAGAGGATCACTTTTCATATCGTCTGGCATGCCTTCAAGAAAGCTTTCATGCATATCTTGTGCGCGAATCAGACTCAGATGTTTCACCTTCCAATTCTGAGGGGTGTAAAGGATCTGAGCTTGAGACTTATACATTTCGACAAGAGATTGCACGTCGCGCAAACCATCCTGCTCATCAATCAAACCATTGTCCTTCATGCGATTGAACAATTGTTCGATTTGCTCATCCCAGGTTAACTTCTTTAGCTCTTCGGCAATCAGACCAAGAGGCTTGTTGTATGTTTGGCCGACGGTATCGGCAATAATCGACAGCCACTCGGCGTCGTCCCAATTTTGAATTCTTGAGAGATCTTTTTCTGACGGAACACCTGTATCGATAATAAACAGATGCCCA
>Ga0209296_1003784_pt1 | contig 10187 bp, 9 predicted proteins | sample S_130206_EF_Meta_FD_187319 | JGI IMG/M metagenome (GOLD analysis project Ga0209296, IMG submission 187319) | Freshwater microbial communities from Lake Simoncouche, Canada to study carbon cycling - S_130206_EF_MetaG (SPAdes) (version 2) | ecosystem: Environmental > Aquatic > Freshwater > Lake ...
TTTGAGCCAAGCCTACTTTGATGTGCTTATTTCCAGTGAAAGCTTGGACTTTGTGAAAGCCCAAAAATTGGCCGTTGCCGAACAATTGGCTGCGGCCAAACGCAACTTTGAAGTCGGCACTTCCACCATCACTGACAGCCGCGAAGCGCAGGCTCGCTATGACTTGGTTCTGGCGCAAGAAATTGCAGCCGACAACGATTTGCGCATCAAACGACTGGCTTTGAATCAGTTGGTCGGACTGAACAACATCGAGCCCAAATCTTTGTCGCGCATGGCCAAACTTGCCGCCCCAGAATCATCTTCGATTGACCAATGGGTCAAACAATCTTCAGAATTCAACCCTGCTATTCTTCAAAGCCGTGCTAGCTTGGACATTGCCAAACTTGAAACAACGAAAGCAGAGGCAGGCAACAAACCCACGCTCGACTTGGTTGCTGGCTACACACCCACACGCTACAAAAACGGCAAGGGCATCAATTCATCTCAAGTGGACACCAACTCAAGCAGCGTCACCTTGGCCTTTAACATGCCCTTGTTCGCCGGCTTCGCGACTCAAAACCGCATCAAGGAAACAGTTGCACTGGAAGACAAAGCACGCTCAGACCTCGATGCCGCTGAACGCAATGTGGCGCAAGCAACACGCACCGCCTTCTTCGGATTGCAATCTGGCATTGGCCAGGTCAATGCACTCCAAGCTGCCGAGGCCTCCAGCCAAAGCGCCTTAGATGCCAACAAGTTGGGCTACCAAGTGGGTGTTCGCATCAACATCGATGTGCTCAACAGCCAAAGCCAGCTGTTCCAGACCAAACGTGATTTGGCCAAAGCGCGTTACGATGTTTTGTTGGGTCAACTTAAACTGCGACAAGCCGCCGGCACACTGACCGAGGCCGATCTGGCTTCGATCAATGCACTTTTAAATCCTTGAAAGTTGGCTGAATTCAATCTCTGATTGAATTCAGCAATTCTTGCACTGCCAGCACAGTGCGTTCAGTAGCCCCACCGTGCTGCTTTGCAAATTGCGAGGCATGGTGTGCGCGCATCTGTTGAACTTGCTTGTTCTGCACGGTCTCTACAGCCAAGCGCACAGCTTCTGCCATGTTGGGCGCACGCTGCGCCGCACCCGAGGTTTGCGCTGCTTCAGAAGCTTCTGAGAAATTGAAGGTATGTGGCCCCATCACAATGGGGCAAGCACAAGCGGCTGCTTCAATTAAATTTTGGCCACCCAATTTTTCAAAGCTGCCACCCAGCAAGGCCACATCAGACAAGCTGTAATAAAGCGCCATTTCACCAAGACTGTCACCCAGCAAAACCACTGATTTTGGGTGTGGGGTTTCTGCATTTAAATCTGGACCCAAAGTAGGGCCGTCTTGACCCCAACTTGAACGTCGTGAAACTCGCAAGCCGCCAGACTGCAGCAAACTTTCAACCTCAGTCACACGCTGCGGATGCCTTGGCACGATCAGCCAATTCACTTGGACATCAGGATGTTGCGCGATGAATGCCTGCCAAGCCTTCAGCCATGAACTTTCTTCACCCTCGCGCGAACTGGCCAACATGACAACGGGTGCAGTCAGATGATGGCGCCAAGCTTGACCCAATGCAAATTGGGTTGCATCAGGCTTCGCATCGAACTTCAAATTACCAAAGATGCCCTGAACCTTGGCGCCCAATGTCTTCAGTCGGTTGGCATCGTCTTGCGCTTGCGCACAGGCTGCACTCAGTCCTGCATAAGCAGGCCGCATGAGAGCGGGCCATCGCTGCGCCTGCTGCATTGATTTTTCACTCATGCGTGCATTGACCAACATGATGGGAACGCCGTGAACTTGCGCACGCTGAACCAGCCCAGGCCACACTTCCGTCTCTAGCAACAAACCCACTTTGGGTTTGAATGCGACGAAAAAACGATCAAGCACTTCGGGCGAATCCCAAGGCTGCCAAACTTGCAAATCGCCTTCTTGCAAAAATTTTCGCCCTTCCTCGCGCCCTGTTGCCGTGCCATTCGTTAGCAACAATTTCATCCCAGGCATGGCCTGGCGCAAACCCTCCAGCAAAATGGCCGCAGTCCGTGCTTCGCCCAAAGAGACGGCGTGAATCCAAATCCAGTCTTGACGAGCGCTTTGCGTGTAGTGACCCAGTCGCTCTTCAATGAACTGGCCATAAAGCGGCTCTGCTTGGGCTCGCTTGTGCAACTTGCGTCGAAGCAGGGGCTGCGCCAAGCGCATGAAAACGCTGTAAAGCCAAAGAGAGAGATTAGAAATCACTCAGCAGATCCGAAAGAATGAGGCACACCCATCAATGCGCTGCGCTTTGCAAGCTGGCATCTGGTTTGACGGTTCTCAACAAGGTCAGCATGTCGTTTTCAATGCGATGCAGGGCAGCTTCTGTATGCCCTTCAAAACGCAAGACCAGCACAGGTGTGGTGTTGGAAGCGCGAATCAATCCAAAGCCATCGGGCCAATCGACACGCAAACCGTCCATGTCTGAAATTTCAGCAGGGGCCGAAAAATAGTCAGCAGCCACTGTCAATAATTTGTTGGTAAGTTGGTGTGGTTCGCCTTCTTGGCACGCCACGTTTAGCTCGGGCGTACTGAAACTGCTTGGCAATGCTTTGAGAACTTCATTGGCATTGGGGCTGCGACTTAAAATTTCCAAAAGGCGACAACCCGCGTAGGTGCCATCGTCAAAGCCATACCAACGCTCCTTGAAAAAGATATGGCCACTCATCTCGCCGCCCAGTGGCGCTTCACCGCCCTCTGCTTCTATCTGTTTCATCTTGGCTTTGATCAGAGAGTGGCCCGTTTTGTACATCAGGGCTTTTCCGCCTGCAGCGCGAATGGCAGGCGCCAAACGTTGCGAGCACTTCACATCAAACAAAATGGTGCCATTGGGTACTCGACTCAATACGTCTTGCGCAAACAGTTGCATTTGCCTGTCTGGATAAATGGTTTCACCATCTTGCGTGACGATGCCCAGTCGATCGCCATCGCCATCAAACGCCAGCCCTAATTCGGCACCCGAACTTTGCAGCGCAGCAATGAGATCTTTCAAGTTTTCTGGTTTACTGGGATCGGGATGGTGATTCGGAAAATTGCCATCTACTTCGCTGAACAATTCAATGACTTCGCATCCCAAAGCACGAAAAATACCTGGCGCACTGGCACCTGCAATGCCGTTGCCAGAATCGACCACAATTTTCAGCGGACGAGACAAGTGAATGTCCGACACAATGCGCTCAATGTAGGCAGGCAAAATATTCACACTGCGCAAAGAGCCACCGTCTTTGAGTTGCCAAGAGTCATTTTCAATGACGTGTTGCAAGGCCTTGATTTCATCGCCATAAACAGCTCGGCCGCCCAGCACCATTTTGAAACCGTTGTCATCTTTGGGGTTGTGGCTGCCGGTCACTTGAATACCGCTGTCGCACAAGGTGTGCGCCGCAAAATAAAGTTGAGGTGTGGTGGTCAATCCCACATCAATGACTTCTATGCCCACAGCCATCAGGCCACGCATCAACGCTGCCGACAACGCTGGCCCACTGAGGCGGCCATCGCGCCCAACCGCCACGGTATGCCGCCCCTCCTTCATGGCCAAACTGCCAAAGGCTCGGCCTAAGGCTTCAGCCAAGTTTTCGTCCATGTTTCGCAGGTAGGTACCGCGAATGTCGTAAGCCTTGAAAATGGATGCCGTGACTTGCATAAAAAAATAGCCTTGGTAGTTGTGACGCACCGTTTTTCTGCGCGACCCCGGGTGAACTTCTTTGGCCCCATTGTAGGTGCGACAGGCTCAAATCGGATACGATTGACGCATGCAATTTCACCCTGAAACCTGTCACAAAACCATTCAAAGTCCCTGGGGGGCATTGACCCTTGCGGCCAATCCGAAGGGACTCAGTGGTGTTTGGTTTGAAAACCAAAAACATTTTCCAGACACACACGCTTGGACACTTTCAAAGCAGCACCCCACTTTGCTTCAAGCAGAGCAAAGCCTCAACAATTACTTTGACCAAAAATGGCCGCCTGCCATCTCAGCTAGAAAAGCACTGCAAAACATGGCGCTGGATTTAAGCGCTGGCACAGAATTCCAAAAAGCCGTTTGGCATGCCCTGATGAGCATTCCCATGGGACAAACATGCAGTTATGGTCAACTTGCTGCAGCCATCGGTCGCCCCATGGCGGTCAGGGCCGTCGGCACTGCTGTCGGGCGCAACCCCGTCAGCATCCTTATTCCTTGCCACCGCGTGATGGGCAGTCAGGGTCAAATCACAGGTTATGCAGGCGGCATTTGGCGCAAACAAGCTTTGTTGAAGCTTGAATACGCAAGCATCAGCCCCTTCTCGGCAGGTCAACGTCAATGAGTGAAAACAACCGTAGCGATTCGCAAGATTGGCGAGTCGACTACCTGATGTTGGCCGCTTTATGGGGCTCATCATTTTTGTTCATGCGCATGGGCGCGGCAGAATTTGGCCCCTTGGCTACGGCCTGGACACGGGTTTGTGTGGCCACACTGTTTTTATTTCCTTTCATGCTTTGGCAAGGCCACTGGGCTTTGTTTAAATCAAAGTGGAAGATTATTTTGGGCTTTGGCGTTTTCAATTCCGCCCTGCCTTTCGCCTTGTTTGCCTACGCTGTCATGCACATTTCTACAGGCTTGTCAGCCATTTTGAATGCGACAGTGCCATTGTTTGCCGCCATTGTCGCTTGGCTCTGGTTAGACGATCGCTTAAACCGATGGCGAATTGCAGGCTTGTTCATTGGCTTCATGGCTGTCACGCTATTGGCCAACAATCAAACCAGTTTTCACAGTGCCGCCAACCCAGATGACAGTCCTTGGGGCCAATACACCGCCATTGCAGCATGTCTGGTAGCCACTCTGTGCTATGCCATCTCAGGCAGTTTTACAAAAAAATTCATGCCCAATTTACCGCCACTCGTTTCATCGACAGGCAGCCAATTGGGGGCCAGTTTGGCGCTTGCTTTGCCAGCGCTTTTGGCTTTGCCAGAAGACATGCCCAGCTCCCAAGCCTGGCTGTCCATTATCATGTTGGGTGTAGCCTGCACGGGCATTGCCTACATTCTCTATTTCAGATTGGTCAACCGTGCAGGGCCTGCCAAGGCGCTCACTGTCACTTTTTTAATTCCCGTATTTGCTTTAATCTATGCTGTGGCATTCTTAAATGAAACAGTCACACTGAGCATGGTCTTGTTGGGCATGGTGGTCGTTTTTGGCACGGCCATGTCCAGTGGTATTTTTCCCAAATTGAAATAATTGAATCATGAAACGACGCAACTTCACACTCCAAAGCTCACTCACCTTGCTTGCCCTCATTTTGGCTGCATCCAATGCCATTGCGCAAGGCTCACCAGCCACTGTGCTCACAAGCAACCAAGCGCCCATTAAACTCATCGTGCCATTCACACCCGGCACGGGCATTGACCTGATTGCCCGCACCGTCGGCCCCAAACTATCACAACGCCTGGGTCGACCCGTGGTGGTTGAAAACAGAGTGGGCGCCTCTGGCAACATTGGCACAGAAGCTGTGGTGCGCGCTGCACCCGATGGTCAAACTTTGCTGGTCAGCGTCAATACGCTGGTCATGAACAAGAGCCTTTATGCTGGCTTGAGTTTCGATCCCGTGAAAGATCTTGCGCCGGTTATTCTGACCAGCTGGGGGCAGCTGTTGCTGGTCACCCATCCCAAATCCAACTTCAAAACAGCTGCCGAGTTGGTGGCCACGGCCAAAGCCAACCCAGGCCGGTTCAACTATGCTTCACCCGGTGTTGGCACACCCCATCATTTGTCCATGGAACTCTTCAAGAGCACGGCCAGTGTGTTCTTAACGCACATTCCTTATCGGGGCACTGCACCGGCTGTTTCCGACTTGTTGGGCGGTCAAGTTGACGTCATGTTCTTGCCAATCCACGTCGCCTTGCCGCAAATCAAGGCCGGCAAACTGATTGCCTTGGGCATTGGCAGCGACCAACGCCACCCACTGCTGCCCAATGTGCCTACTCTGGCTGAAGCCAAAGCAGGCAAAGTGAATGTCGACATGTGGTACGGAATTTTTGCACCCAAAAACACGCCTAGCGAATTGGTTCAAGCCTTCAACAAAGAACTCAAAACCATCTTGAGCAGTGAGGACATCCAAAAGGCATTCCAACCACAAGGCATGGACCCCGCAAACAGCACCCCAGAGGAGTTTGGTAAGTTGGTTGAGCGCGACGCTAACCGCTGGGCCGAGCTGATCAAAGTCCAAAATATCAAGGCAGAATGAACATGGCCATGAACATTGCCATTGTGGGCGGCGGCATAGCCGGTTTGAGTTTTGCTTTGGGTCTTCATCGGCGAGGCATTGATTGCGATGTCTTTGAAGGTGTAACTGACGTCAAAGAAATTGGCGTTGGCATCACTTTGCTGCCGCATGGCATGCGCGAACTGGCCGAGTTAGGCCTGCAAGATGCGCTAGAGGCCGCTGGCATTGAAAATCTTGAAAGTGTTTTTTACACTCAACACGGCCAGTACGTTTACAAAGAGGCGCGTGGCAGACATGCGGGCTACGCCCTGCCTGAAATTGGCATTCACAGAGGCAAGCTGCATCGAATTTTGTTTGAAGCCGCGGTCAGTCGGCTGGGTGTTGACAAAGTTCATACTGGCATGCGCTGTACTTCCTTTTCACAAAATGAAGACAGTGTTGAACTCCAATTTTCAAACGCTCATACCAACACCAGCATGTCGGTCAGCGCTCAAATTGCAGTTGCATGCGATGGGGTCAATTCTGTCATTCGCAAGCAAATGCACCCTCAAGATGCACTTTGCTTTGCTGGTATCAACACTTGGCGCGGCGTCACTGTTCACAAACCCATTCTGACTGGCAAAAGTTACTTGCGAATTGGTACGGTTGAAGTGGGAAAAATGGTCATCTACCCCATCATTGACAACGTAGACGGCAAAGGCAACCAACTCATTAATTGGGTGGCTGAGTTGCAAAAGCCCAATGCCGCCATGAACGACTGGAATCGCCAAGGCGATCCTGCAGTCTGCGCTGAAATCTTCAAAGACTGGTCATTTGATTTCTTGAATGTGCCTGAGCTTATTTTGAAGGCCGAAAAAGTTTTCGAATATCCCATGGTCGATAAAGATGCCCTGCCTTTCTGGACGCAAGGACGCGTGACACTCATGGGAGACGCAGCACACCCCATGTACCCTCGCGGCTCCAATGGTTCGGCGCAAGCACTGATTGATGCCAGAACCTTAGCCGACCAGTTGAGTCAGCAAGCAGACCCCAAAGAGGCCTTAAAGGCTTATGAAGCATTGCGACTGGCACCAACAGCCAAGGTGGTTGAAACCAACCGCAATGTGCCGCCTGATTTCATCATCATGAAGGCCGAAGAACTCAGCGGTGGCAAGCCCTTCAGGCACATTGACGACCTCATCAGTCAGGATGAGTTGCGCCAAATTTCAGACCACTACAAAACGGTGGCTGGTTTTGCGTTGACGAAGTGAATTGGCACCTCTTGCATCAACTGTTGAGTTTCACAGACTGCGGCCTTTAATTGGCGTGCTCGCAATTGCCCGCATCCGCCTTCCACGTCTTGACCCGCTGAATTTCTGAGCTTGGTCAATACTCCCTGCCTGTGAAGCGAACGCGCGATTTCTGCGGCACGCTCCCATGAGGGGCGCTTGAAAGGCAAGCCATCGACCGAGTTGTAGGGGATCATGTTCATCAGGGCATATTTGCCTTTCAGCAAACGAACAATGCCTTCAATTTCCTCTTCGGTGTCATTGACACCTTCCATGAGTGTCCACTGGTATTGAATGGGGTAGCCTGTTTGTTGGGCATAGGTTTCTGCTGCTTCCACCAAGGCTTCAGGGCTCATTTTGGGTGCGCGTGGCAACAATTCAGCACGCAGTTCTGCGCGCGTTGTATGCAAAGACACCGCCAAAGCAGGCTTCACCAAGCCCAAAGGCAACTGCTCAAACACCCGTGGGTCGCCAACCGTTGAAAACACCAAAGACTTATGGCCAATGTTGCCCACTGTTCCCAAAACATCGATGGCTTCCATGACATTGTCTAAGTTGTGGGCCGGCTCGCCCATGCCCATGAACACCACCTTTTTAACGGCTCGGTGCAACCTGGCAAATGCAAGCTGAGCCACAATTTCTGCGCTGCCCACTTGCCTGATCAAGCCGTCTTTGCCCGTCATGCAAAAGACACAACCCACGGCGCAACCCACTTGCGAGGACACGCAGACACCACCTCGAGGCAAGCCGACTGTCTCAACAGTTTGCCCATCCCGCAGGGATAGAAGCCAACGAACCGATCCATCTTCTGCGGGATGCGTTGATTGCAAGCGCAGCAAATTGGAAAGGCTATCGGTCAATTGCGGCAATGCTTGCCGCAAAGCCGCCGGCATGAAGCTTTCTAGGGGCCTGCTGCCACTGTTTTGCGGCTTGGCTTGTGACCACAAACGCAAAATGCGCTGCTCATGGGCAGGACGGGCCCCTAAGCAACGCAATCTGTTCCTGATCTCGCCAATTTGCTGAAATTCCATGTTGCTATTGGACATGAAAAACAGGGCTTATAGCAACGTGATCCAAGCTTCTTTAATCACTTTGCTATCGATGTGTTTCAGCTAGGAAGCCATCTTGAAAGCTCGAGAGGCGATTGAATGTTGGCATGGGCCTGCCACTTTTGAACATCGCTCTGTACGCCTAAGTAACCATAAGTGGCGGCCACAGTTTTCATGCCAGCAGCATGTCCAGCCACGATGTCACGTTCATCATCGCCCACATACACGCAAGCGCTTGGCGCAATGCCCAAACGCCTAGCCGCCTCGAACAAGGGTTCGGGGTGCGGTTTGGCATAAGGCGTGGTGTCGCCACTGATGACCACGGCCGCCGTTTTAAAAAGAGGCATGGCCTGAGTCAGTGGCTCTGCAAAGCGTTTGGATTTGTTGGTCACAACACCCCAAGGCAAATGAGCAGCCACCAGTGCGTCGATCATTTGCACAACACCCTCAAATGCAAAAGTTCGCTGCGTCATGCAGGCTTCGTAATTGCGAAAAAATTCTTCTTTCATGGCGTCGTACTCGGGATGCTCGGGTGTGAAGCCAAACGCCAAGCCAATCATGCCGCGGGCACCTGCGCCGGCCATGGGCCGGTAATGCACCAGCGGCAAGGAAGGCATGCCACGGTCCACCCGCATCTTGTCGACGGCTGCACCTAAGTCTGGCGCACTGTCAATGAGGGTACCGTCAAGGTCAAATAAGACCGCCTGAATATTTTCAAACTTCATACAGGGGAGCCTTGCAGTTTCAGTTTGCCAATGGCTTTTGGGTGGCCATCAAATAATTCACATCGGTGTCGGAGTTCATGGCATAAACGCGGGTGAAAGGGTTGTAAGTCATGCCTTTCATTTGATTTAAATCCAGACCGCCAGCTCGCACCCAATCGGCCAATTCACTGGGTTTGATCAAGCGCGCATATTCGTGAGTGCCTTTGGGCAACAAATTAAGCACGTATTCAGCACCCACAATTGCAAATAAAAATGATTTTGGACTGCGATTCAAGGTTGAAAAGAACACCCAACCACCTGGTTTGACCAATTGCGAGCAAGCCTTCACCACAGCAGCGGGGTCGGGCACGTGCTCCAACATTTCCATGCAAGTGACCACATCAAACTGCCCTGCTTGTTGTGCTGCCAAGTTTTCTGCGCTGATTTCTTGGTACTGCACACCTTGCGTACCCGCTTCAATGGCATGCAACTGCGCCACCTTCAGTGACTTCACAGCCAGGTCAATGCCTAAGACTTGTGCGCCTTGTCTGGCCATGGCATCGGACAAAATGCCGCCCCCGCAACCGATGTCAACCACTTTCTTGCCCGACAGTGACACCAAGGTTTGAATCCAATTCAATCGCAAAGGATTGATTTGGTGCAAAGGCCGAAATTCACTCTCTGTGTCCCACCAACGGTGCGCCAAGTCAGAAAATTTGGCCAATTCGGCGGGATCCACATTGGCGGAAGAAAATTGGGAAGAGGTAGTTTGTGAAGTCATATGCGCCATTGTCTCTGAAAGTAAAAAAGCCTCCCGAAGGAGGCTTTTTAGAATCAATGAAAGCTTGATTTAATTCAAGCTTGCTGTTGATCAGTTGGGGCGTGTACCCACAACTTCGATTTCCACGCGGCGGTT
>Ga0209296_1003785_pt1 | contig 10183 bp, 6 predicted proteins | sample S_130206_EF_Meta_FD_187319 | JGI IMG/M metagenome (GOLD analysis project Ga0209296, IMG submission 187319) | Freshwater microbial communities from Lake Simoncouche, Canada to study carbon cycling - S_130206_EF_MetaG (SPAdes) (version 2) | ecosystem: Environmental > Aquatic > Freshwater > Lake ...
GTTCATGCGCCAGGACCAGTCCGCGTACTGCTCGGCCTGCCACAAGGTGCACCTCGACGTGCCGGTGAACGACTACCGCTGGTTCCGCGGCTTCAACGACTACGACAACTGGCAGGGGAGCGGCTTCGGTGAAGGTGCGCGCTCGTTCTACTACCCGCCGAAGGGGCAGACCTGCGTCGATTGCCATATGACGCCGGTGAAGTCGGCCGACCCGGGCCGCCATGCTGACGGCACCGTCCACTCGCACCGCTTCGCGGCGGCGAACACCGCCGTGCCGTTCGTCAACCACGACAGCGAGCAGCTTGCGCAGACCGAAAAATTCCTGAAGTCGGGCTTCATCAGCGTCGACATCTTCTCGGTGTCGCCGGTCGACGAGCAGCGCGAGGGGACGCGCATGGTGCGTCGCGTCGGTGATGCGCCGCAGGCCATGTCCGGCTTCGCCGTCGGCGAGGTGGCCGCGCCGATCGACGGGGCGCAGCCGAAGCTGGTGCCCGGCTCGACGGCACGCATCGACGTGGTGGTACGCACGCGCCGCATCGGCCACTTCTTTCCGGGCGGCACCGTGGACGCCTTCGACATCTGGCTCGAACTGGAAGGGCGCGACGCCGAGGGCAAGGTCGTCTACTGGAGCGGGCAGGTGGCCGACGAGGGGCGTGGTCCGGTCGAACCCGGCGCGCACTTCTACAAGTCGTATCAGCTCGATGCGAACGGCAATCCGATCAACAAGCGCAACGCTTTCCAGTCGCGCAGCGTCCTCTACGTCCGCCTCATCCCGCCAGGCGCCGCCGACGTGGCGCACTACCGCGTGCGGATCCCGAAGGACGCGAAGGGGCCGATCACGTTCACGGCGAAGTTGAACTATCGGAAGTTCGCGCACTACTACACGCAGTTCGCCTACGCCGGGCAGCCGGTGCCAGGGCAGGACCCCTCGCTCATCGGCAAGGGGCACAACGACCTCGAGTATTCGTTCGACCCGGCCAACATCCCGAAGAACGTCTCGGGCCAGATCAAGGGCCAGATTCCCAACCTGCCGATCATCGTCCTCGCCGAAGCGAAGGCGACGATTCCGCTGGGCGACGCGTTGACGCCGACGGTGTGGACGCCGGTGGTGGACAAGAAGGACCGCGAGCGGTGGAACGACTGGGGCATCGGCCTGCTGCTGCAGGGCGACATCAAGGCCGCCGAGTATGCGTTCAAGCAGGTCACCGTAGCCGAGCCCGAGTACGCCGACGGCTGGCTGAACGTCGCGCGCGCACTCATTCAGGAAGGCGAGACCGATGCGGCGAAGCCGTACATCGCCGAGGCGTTGAAACGCGATGCCTCGCTGGGCCGCATTCACTTCTTCAAGGCGATGATTGAAAAGGCTGATGGCGACTATCAGGCGGCATTGGCCTCGCTGAAGGTCGTCATCGAGAAGTATCCGCGCGACCGCGTGGCGCTGAACCAGATCGCGCGCGTCCTCTTCCTCGAACGGCAATACGCCGAGGCGATCACCTATCTCGAACGCGTCGCGCGCATCGATCCCGAGGACCTGCAGATGCACTACACGGCGATGCTGGCCTACCGCGGCCTCGGCAACGCCGACCTGGCCGAGCGCGAGGCGCAACTCTTCACGCGCTTCAAGGCCGAGGAAGCGGCGCAGGCCATCACCGGATCGCGGCGGCTGCTCAGCCCGGAAGACAACAACGAGCGCCAGCAGATCCACGAGCACGAGGGTGTGACACCGAATAGTCGCACGTCGCCGGTCGTCAGTCGCAAGTCACCGGTCGCAGGTCACGCGCCGGCCGTCACGAACTGAGAACAGCCATGACACGTTCGATCGCAGCCACGTTCGTCGCCGTCGGCGCTGCCGTTGCAGCACTCGCCGCCGCCCCTGGCGCCATTACGTTCACCGACGTCACCACCGCTGCCGGCATCCGCTTCACGCACAACAGCGGTCGTGCCGGGAAGAAGTACCTGCCGGAAACGCTCGGTGCCGGCGCGGCGTTCTTCGATGCCGATGACGACGGCTGGCAGGACCTGTTCCTGGCGAATGGCAAGAACTGGACGCCGGGCGGCAAACGGACGCCGAGCGCACTCTACCGGAACACCGGCAAGGGCTCGTTCGTGGAGATCACAGCGGGGAGCGGACTCGACGCCGACATCTACGCGATGGGCGTGGCCGCGGGCGACTACGACAACGACGGCCGGCAGGACCTGTATGTCACGGCGCTCGACGGCGATCGTCTGTTCCACAACGAGGGTGCCGGCAAGTTCAAGGACGTGACGAAGCTGGCCGGCATCGCCAACGCGAACTTCGGCACCAGCGCGGCCTGGCTCGACTACGACAAGGACGGCCTGCTCGACGTCTTCGTCGCCAACTACGTCCAGTGGACGGCCAAGGGTGACCTGTTCTGTTCGCTCGACGGCGCCGCGAAGTCGTATTGCACGCCGGAATCGTACAAGGGGACGTCGTCGCGCTTGTTCCGCAACCTCGGCGGCGGAAAGTTCGAGGACGCCGGCAAGAAGGCCGGTGTCGCCGACCCGACCAGCAAGTCGCTCGGGATCACCGTCCTCGACTACAACCAGGACGGCTGGGCAGACATCTTCGTGGCCAACGACACGCAGCCGAACAAGCTGTATCGCAACAACAAGAACGGCACGTTCAAGGACGAGGCGATGGGCGCGGGCGTCGCGTTCAGCGAGGACGGCGTGGCGCGCGGCGCGATGGGCGCCGACTCCGCCGACTACGACCGCTCGGGACGTCCGCACCTGCTGGTCGGCAACTTCTCGAACCAGATGCTCGGCCTCTATCACAACGAAGGCACGGGGCTGTTCGTCGACGAAGCGCCCAAGTCGACGGTCGGACGGGCGAGCCTGCTGTCGCTCGCCTTCGGCGTCTTCTTCTTCGACTACGACCTCGATGGCCTGCCGGACATCCTGGCCGCGAACGGTCACATCGAGGAGGAGATCGGTCGTGTGCAGCCGCGCATCCAGTACAAGGAATCGCCGCTGCTGTTCCGCAACGCCGGCCAGAAGCGTTTCGAGAACACCAGCGCCGCCGTCGGCGCCGCCTTCGCGCGGCCGATCGTCGCGCGCGGCGCGGCGTACTCCGACTACGACCACGACGGCGATCTGGACGTGCTACTCACCAGCAACCACGGTCCGGCCTACCTGTTCCGCAATGACGGCGGCAATGCGAACAGCTGGATCACCGTGCGGACGCGCGGCGTGAAGTCGAACCGCGACGGCATCGGCGCCGTGGTGCGGGTCACCAGCGCGCAGGGCAAGCAGTGGAGCCTGGTGCGCAGCGGCTCGAGCTACGCCTCGCAGAGCGACCTGGCGCTCACCTTCGGCCTCGGCAAGGACACGACGGTGTCGGCCGTGGAGGTGGAGTGGCCGAGCGGCGCGAAGGATCGCATCGCGAACGTGCAGGCGAAACAGCGCATCGTCATACAAGAAGGCACCGGCCTCGTAAGATAGTCGGCGGATGCCCGCCGTCGATACGCTCCCCCGACTGTTCCTGCAACTCGTCGTCATTCTTGCCGCGTGCCGCCTCCTCGGCGCGCTCGGCCGCCGGCTTGGCCAGACGCAGGCGGTTGGCGAGATGGTGGCCGGCATCGTCCTCGGACCGTCAGTGCTCGGCGCCCTTGCGCCGGTGTTCCAGACGTGGCTCTTTCCGCAGTGGCTGCGGGTGGAGGCCGGCGCGTCCGCGGCGTCGGTGCCGCACCCGTCGATGGCGATCCTGTTCGCACTGAGTCAGCTCGGGCTCGTGCTCTACATGTTCCTCGTCGGTCTCGACCTGCAACTGGACCAACTGGCGGGGCGCATGCGCAGCGTCAGCGTGGTGTCGGTGGCCGGCATTGCCGTGCCGTTTGTGCTTGGCGCCGGCGTTGCGCTGCTGTTCATCGGCGAGCCGCTGTTCTTCCCGGCGGGCATCCGTCCGCTGCACGCCGTGCTGTTCACCGGCGCGGCCATGTCCATTACGGCGTTCCCGATGCTGGCGCGCATCATCCAGGAGCAGGGGATGGCGGGCACGCGCGTCGGCACGCTGGCGCTGGCTGCAGGCTCAGTGAACGACATCGTGGCGTGGTGCCTGCTGGCCATGCTGCTCGCCAGCCTGAACGCGCGGCCGGCGATCGCGCTGCTGGCGATTGCCGGAGGCGGGCTGTTCGCGCTGTTCATGTTCGTGGTGGTACGTCCCGCACTGCGTGTGCTGTCGCGCTGGACCGAGCGCGACCACGAGGTCAGCGCCACCACGCTGCTCTCGGTGCTGCTGGTGGTGGTGGCCGCCGCGGCCGTCACCGACGGCCTCGGTCTGCACGCGGTCGGCGGCGCGTTCGTGGCGGGCCTCGTGATGCCACGCGGCCGGCTTGCCGTCGACGTGCGGCGGCAGATGGAGAATCTCACCACCACGTTGCTGCTGCCGCTGTTCTTCGTCTACTCGGGGCTCAACACCAGCATCCTGCTGGTGAACACGCCGTGGCTCTGGATGGTGACGGCGCTCATCGTCGGCTGTGCGGTGGCGGGCAAGGCCGGCGCCTGCTCGCTGGCGGCGCGTGCCGCGGGCGAAGCGTGGCGTGAGGCACTGGCCATCGGCAGCCTGATGAACGCACGCGGACTGATGGAACTGATCATCCTGAACATCGGCCTGCAGGCGGGTGTAATCAAACCGACGCTGTTCACCATCCTGGTGCTCATGGCCGTGCTGACGACGCTGATGGCGTCGCCGCTCTTCCGCCTCGTCTACGGCCGCCATCAGGCGACCTAGGTAGAATCGACCCATGCCGCACCTGTTCGAGCCGCTCACCCTCCGGGGCCTCACGCTCCGCAACCGCATCGTCGTGTCGCCCATGTGCCAGTACTCGGCGCATGAAGGGTTCGTGAACGACTGGCACCTGGTCCACCTGGCCAGCCGGGCGGTTGGCGGTGCGGGTCTGGTGTTCACCGAAGCCACGGCGGTGTCGCCCGAGGGACGCATCAGCCCGGAAGACCTCGGTATCTGGGATGAGGTGCATGCGGCACCGTTCGAGCGAGTCGCCAGGTTCGTGAAGGGGGAGGGCGCGGCGTTCGGCATCCAACTCGCGCACGCCGGCCGCAAGGCGAGCACGAAGCGTCCGTGGGACGGGCACGGTGCGGTGGCGCCTGAAGAAGGCGGTTGGCCGGTCATCGCGCCCTCAGCAGCGCCGTTCGCCGACAACTACCCGTCGCCGCGCGAGATGACGCTCGACGACATCCGCCGGGTGGTCGACGCGTTCGCGCAGGCGGCCTATCGCGCGCGTCGGGTCGGCTTCGACGTCGCCGAAGTGCACGCCGCGCACGGCTACCTGCTGCACGAGTTCCTGTCCCCGCTCAGCAACACGCGCACCGACGAGTACGGCGGCAGCTTCGAGAACCGCATCCGGCTCTGCCTCGAGGTGACGCAAGCCGTGCGCACGGTCTGGCCGGAAGACCTGCCGCTGTTCGTGCGCATCTCGGCCACCGACTGGACCGACGGCGGCTGGGACGTGGAGCAGTCGGTGGAACTGGCGCGCCGTCTCAGCTCGCTCGGCGTCGACCTGATCGACTGTTCGACCGGCGGCAACGTGTGGACGGCGACGATTCCGGTCGAGCCGAACTTTCAGGTGCCGTACGCCCAGCGGATCAAGCGCGACGCGGGCATTGCGACGGGGGCGGTCGGCCTGATCACCACGCCGGCGCAGGCCGATGCCATCATCCGCGAGGGGCACGCCGACGTCGTGCTGCTGGCGCGCGAGCTGCTGCGCGACCCCTACTGGCCGCTGCGCGCCGCGCGCGAACTCGGCCAGCAGGTTGAGTGGCCGTCGCAGTACCTGCGCGCAGCACCGGCGGGGACCGCTGGCCGCTAGAAGGCGCGACCAACGACCAACGACCAACGACCAACTCATGCATGCATTAATCATCGAAGACGACAAGGCCATTGCCGACTTCATCGCCCGCGGTTTGCGCGAGGCAGGGTTTGCCGTGGACGTGGCGTCGACCGGGACCGACGGGCTCCACGCTGCGCTGGAGCAGAACCCGGACGTGGCGGTCGTCGACGTGATGCTGCCCGGTCGCGACGGTCTGAGCGTGATCGACGAACTGCGCAGGCAGGGGCGGACGACGCCGGTGCTCATCCTCAGCGCGAAGCGATCGGTGGACGACCGCGTCCGCGGCCTGCAGGCTGGCGGCGACGACTACCTGACCAAGCCGTTTGCGTTCGCCGAACTGCTGGCGCGCGTCCAGGCGCTGGTCCGCCGGGCGTCGCGCACGCCCGAAGCGACGACGCTCAGCGTGGCCGATCTCACCATGGACCTGCTGTCGCGCCGTGTGACGCGGGGCGGGCAGCCGATCGACCTGCGGCCGCGCGAGTTCGCGCTCCTCGAATACCTGATGCGCAACGCCGGCAAGGTGGTGTCGAAGACGATGATCCTGTCGCACGTCTGGGAATACAACTTCGACCCGCAGACGAACATCGTCGACGTGCTGGTGAGCCGGCTGCGCGACAAAATCGACAAGCCGTTCGAGATCAAGCTGCTGCAGACCGTGCGCGGTGTGGGCTATGTCATCCGCTGACCGCGCCGGCCGGTTCGGGCTGCGCCTGGCCGTGTGGTACGCGGCGCTCTTCATCGCCAGCAGCGCGGTGATCGTCCTCATCACCTACCTCCTCACCTCGTCATCGCTGGCGCAGCGGGACCACCAGATCATCGATGCCAAGCTTGGCGAATACGCCACCGTCTATGCAAACGGCGGTCTTCGCGCCCTGGCGAACACGGTGGAGGTGGAGCAGCGCACGTCTGGCGAACGCATCTTCGTGCGCGTGCTCGATGGCGGCTCCGAGGCGGTGCTGCTGAGCAACGCCGAAGGGTGGGACCCTGCGACGCTCGAGGTCGGCACGGCGTCGCTGCGTGACGGCACGGTCGTGCAGGTGGGGAAGAGCACCGAGGCGCGCCGCGACATCCTCGCGCGCTTCCGGGCGACGCTGGGCCTGGTGACGCTCGCCATCATCGTCATCGCGCTCACCGGCGGATGGATCGCGACACAGTCGGCGGTGCAGCCGATCCGGCGCCTGTCGAGCGCCGTGCGCCGCATCATCGCCACCGGTCGCACCGACGAGCGCATGCCGGTGGCGACGGAAGACGATGCGATCAACGAGCTGACGCAGTTGTTCAACGCCATGCTCGATCGCATCGAGGGGTTGGTGCGCGGTATGCGCGGCGCACTCGACAATGTGTCGCACGACCTCCGCACGCCGTTGACGCGGCTGCGGGGGACGGCGGAACTGGCCCTCGGGGCGGAGCCCGACCTCGAGCGTTACCGGGAGGCGCTCGCCGACTGTATCGAGGAGTCGGACCGTGTCCTGGTGATGCTCAATACCCTCATGGACATCTCGGAGGCGGAAAGCGGCGCGATGCCGTTGCGGCGCGAGACGTGCGACCTCGGGGCGGCGGTGACCCGCGCGCTCGAGCTCTACCGCGATGCGGCGGACGCGAAGGGCGTACAGCTCGACTGGGGCGTGCAGCATCCGGCCCTGGTGTATGTCGACCCGGTGCGACTCGAACAGGTGACTGCGAACCTCATCGACAATGCCGTGAAGTACACGCCGGCGGGTGGCCGTGTCGTCGTCGACGTCGACACCGCAGATGGACGGGCGCTGTTGCGCGTTCACGATACGGGCGCCGGCATCGACCCCGCCGAGTTGCCGCGCATCTGGGATCGGTTGTTTCGCGGCGACCGCAGTCGCACCGAGCGTGGCCTCGGCCTTGGGCTGAGCCTGGTGAAGGCCGTAGTCGAAGCGCACGGCGGACGAGTCGACGTGACCAGCGCGCCCGGTCGCGGCTCGACCTTTACCGTGTCATTGCCGGCGCACGCGTTGTAGTTCGGTCCCTTCCTGCCCCGCCCGCCTCCGCCTTACACCGATGTAATGTTCGCGACACGGCCGTGAAAGCTGGTCTCCCGTCTAATCGTGTGTGAGCGGACAGACGTCCGCCCTAACCACGAGAGGACACAACAGACCATGGACACCACTCCCAACACCATCAATACCCGGAAGGTCAGGGGTGCCGTGGCACTGGGGGCCGCAGGGCTCCTCGTTGCCGGCGCCACCTGGGTCGGCTCGGCTGCCGAACCCATTCATGCAACCTCGCCCACCGCGACTGCCGCGGCTGAAGCGCAGCAGACGCCGGCCGTCGTGGCGCGCAGTGCCGCCGTTGCCGGCGGTCGCGATTCCTACGCCGACATCGTGAAGAACATCGCGCCCGCGGTCGTCACGATCCGTACGGAAGGCAAGGCTCATGTCTCGCCGACGCAGTTCGATGGCGACGAGGACTCGATGCGCCGATTCTTCGGCGAGCGCTTTGGTCAGGGGCAGGGGCAGGCCCCCGGACGCCAGATGCCGCGCACTCCGAAACAGCGTGGGCTCGGTTCCGGCGTCGTCATCACCGCCGACGGCTACATCCTGACCAACAACCATGTCATCGACTCGGCCGACGATATCCAGATCGAGTTCACCGACGGCCGCACGGCGAAGGCGAAACTCGTCGGTGCCGACAAGCCGAGCGACCTTGCGCTGCTCAAGGTGGAGCAGACCGGGCTCGCCACGCTGCCGCTGGGCAACTCGGATGCGGTGCAGGTGGGCGACGTCGTGCTCGCGGTCGGCAATCCGCTTGGTATCGGCCAGACCGTGACCATGGGCATCATCAGCGCCAAGGGGCGGTCGACCGGCAACGGCGACGGCAGCTACGAGGACTTCCTGCAGACCGACGCGCCGATCAATCACGGCAACTCGGGCGGCGCCCTCGTCAGCACCCGCGGTGAACTGGTGGGCATTAACTCGCAGATCATCTCGCCCGGTGACGGCAACATCGGCATCGGCTTCGCGATTCCGGCGAACATGGCGCGCCACGTGATGGACCAGTTGAAGACCGACGGTCGCGTCCGCCGCTCGCAGCTCGGTGTCACCGTGCAGCCGGTCACGTCCGAGATGGCCGAGAGCCTGGGCCTCAAGGACGTGGGCGGCGCCATCGTGTCGTCGGTAGCGGAGAACAGCGCCGCCGAACGCGCCGGAGTGAAGCGCGGCGACGTCATCCGGTCGTTCAACGGCCAGCCGATTCACGACTTCAACGCGCTGCGCAACCGCGTGGCCGACGCCGTGCCCGGTTCGAACGCCTCGGTGGTGGTGGTGCGCGATGGTGCGGAGAAGACGCTGAGCGTGAAGCTCGACGAAGCGCAGGTGTCGCGCGAGGCCCGCGAGCGTGGGGCGGACAGCGCCGACGACCGGGCGGCGCTCGGCGTGGCGGTGTCTCCGATTTCGCCCGACCTGGCGGCGCGCGCCGGGCTTGGCAAGAACGGCCACGGCGTCATCGTGCAGAACGTCGACCCCGACGGACGTGCCGCTGACGCCGGCATCGAGGCGGGTGACATCATCCTCGAGGTGAACCGTCAGCCGGTGCAGTCGGTGGACGAACTGCGAGCGGCCGTCCGGAAGGCCGCCGAGAAGCCGACGCTGCTGCTGGTGCGCCGCTCCGCCGACGGAGAAGGGCACGATCTGTTTGTGACGGTGAGACCTCAGTAGTCGCAAGTCGCAAGTCATCGGTCGTTCGTCCCGTCGTAGTGTCCGCCTTCAGGCGGACCAGTCAGGTCCGGCTAAAGCCGGACACTACGTTCGGACCAACGACCAATGACATAAGACCAACGCCTGCGTGGCATATTCCTGTGATGACGCATCAGGACCTCACCACCCTGCTCGACTTCCACTACTGGGCGCGCGACCGCGTGCTGGCGGCGGTGGTTGCACTCACGGCGGAGCAGTTCACCCGCAACCTCGGAAGCAGTTTTCCGTCCGTGCGCGACACGCTGGTGCACCTCTACTCGGCCGAGTGGAACTGGTACCAGCGCTGGCACGGCACGTCGCCGTCGGCGATGCTCGACCCGCTCGACTACCCGGACGTCGGGCGACTGCAGGCGGCGTGGGCCGAGCACGAGGGGCGAATGCGCGCATACCTGGCGTCGCTCGACGACGCCGGCGTGCAGCGGGCGATCGAGTACCGGGCGCTGCAGGGGCAGCCGTACCGGTCGACCGTCTGGGAGATGTTCCACCACGTGGTGAACCACGGCACGTATCACCGCGGCCAGGTCCAGACCATGCTGCGGCAGTTGGGGGCGCCGCCCGCCCGGAGCGTTGACCTGATCGTCTTCTATCGGGAGC
>Ga0209296_1003787_pt1 | contig 10183 bp, 9 predicted proteins | sample S_130206_EF_Meta_FD_187319 | JGI IMG/M metagenome (GOLD analysis project Ga0209296, IMG submission 187319) | Freshwater microbial communities from Lake Simoncouche, Canada to study carbon cycling - S_130206_EF_MetaG (SPAdes) (version 2) | ecosystem: Environmental > Aquatic > Freshwater > Lake ...
TTTGGGCGTTGCACTTGGTTGGCTGGTCGGAGCGCTTGTATTGGGGTCAGCCAGTGCGCATGGCATTCGGGCTTTAGCCGTTGAACTTCATTGGTCAACGGTCATGATCAGCGTTGCTGTGTTGGCAGCTGCGGGTGGTTTGATTCTTTTTATGGCCATACCAGAACCTCCCGCTTCTGCGGCCACTGCCAAAAAACTCGAATGGCAAGCATTGGCAAGCATGTGGACTGACTGGCGTGTCAGGGCCTCGGTGCTGGGCTATTTTGGCCATATGTGGGAGCTGTATACGCTTTGGGTGTTGGTGCCACTCATTCTGGCGACAAAGCTCGAGGGTCAATCACTGTCTTTTGCTGCTTTTGGGGTACTTGGAATTGGTGCATTGGGATGCATTGGGGGCGGTTGGCTTGCAAAGCGTTGGGGCAGCGCTCGCGTGGCCACACTTCAATTGAGCATGAGCGGCTTTTGTTGTCTTTTGGCGCCTTGGTTGATGTCTGCGCCGCTATGTTGGTTCTTGTTATGGTTGGCCATTTGGGGCCTGACTGCTGCCGGTGATTCGCCTCAGTTTTCGACACTGACAGCCAGCAATGCGCCAAAGCACGCGGTAGGTAGCGTGCTAACTTTGACCAATTGCATTGGGTTTGCCATATCGATCGTGAGCATTGAACTTTTTACGAGTTTGGCGCGTGAGCAAGCGTTGGACGCTCTTCTGCCATGGCTTGGTATTGGCCCCTTGTTGGGTATCTTCGCCATGAACCGTTTGTGGCGCGAGCAGTTTAGCGGACGCTCTTAAACAAAACAGGCAATGCTGTTTCTGAGGTAAACATGCACCGTGCATCATGGCCACAAGCAGGCACCATCATCGCTTTGTGATTGGCCTTGAAGCTCTCGCTTACAAACTTGGCATAGGCAAAACCTCTTGCCAAACGAGTGGGTCCTTGTGCCATTGCCGCGCAAGAATCGTCAAACCCATAAAGCGGCAAGATGTCTAACTCTCCCAATAGATAAGTTGCAGATCTTGCACTTAACTGCTGTTTCAATTGTTCGTCTGGTATTGATTTTGCAAAACCCACCTTGTTTTCAAGTCCGTAGGGCCAGTGGTTAAAAGCAGTGCAATTCTTCCTGTCATTGAATACAACAAATGCAGCCTCAATACCGGGTTTCGCAACAGGCATATAGCCGGGCGAGTCTGCTGCAATATTGATCGGCCATGCAGCTCTTGTTGGTCTTAAAGCATCTGGATAGGTATAGGAAGATGGATTACCGATCACGTATGAGATTTGAATTTTTCGATCTGCCATGACTTTTTCATGCATTCGATTTGAAAATTGATAGCGATTGACATATTGTCCTCCAGCCGAATGTCCCGCAATGACAATAGATCTCAGACTTGGAAATGCTTTCGCATCTGAAAGTTTTGAAATGATGGCGTCCATGAAATCAAAAGAATTTAATTTCGGATCAGCGACATTGGCTTGATTGCCACCACTTCGCCAACTGTCAGCGCCTGAGCAAATCCAAGCTACTTCTTGCTTGTCTAATTGATCTAAGCATGACTTGCCGTTATGGGAGGCAAAGCGAGGTGAAATGACAATTGTGTTTTGAAGTGCATCGGCCAAAAATGCAGCTGCCAGCATATGCCTGAAGTAACCGTCTGCATTGCGGCCTTGGCCATGAATGACGATGACGGCATGCTCAATTTTTTCATGGGTCGAAGAAAGTGCGTGCGTTCGATAGATCCGGGCTCGACTTCCATTGGCATCTAAAGCCACCCATTCTGTGCAATTGTCCTGTGCTTTGAGGCAGGGCTCTAGCAAAGCAGCTTGGGATAAACCTGCAGAAAATAAAAAGACAAATCCGATTAAAAAACGATGAAAGGTCAAAAATTTCAATTTGAATTCTGCTTTGGTTCAATGAATTGGGCTGAATGATGGCGGCTAAGCGACATTGAAAATTTGAAGGTGTTGACCTTTAACTCCCTTGTCATCTAACCACTCTATTTTAAATTCAGCAGTGGCCGTTGCGCGCACATAGAACTCAAAAAAAGGGTTGGCCGCAATACCCGATGAAGGTTCAATCCGAAAAACCTCTTGGCTACCCAAGTGACATGTCAGCACTCGAATGATATTTCGCGGAACGACTTTACCAGTGAAATCTTGCAAATAACCTGTGTCCATGGGATGCTGGATCAGTAAGCGCACCTTCACAATTTCACCAGAGCGAACATTCTCGGGCCACTGTACACGCGCAATGCTCACGAGGCATCCACGCAAGAAGATTCAGTCACAATGATTTCCATTTGGTTGTAACGAAATTCTCCATTTGACAAGCGAGCGAGTGCCACCACTTCTTGCGTACCCGCCAATCGAATTCGTGTACTCACACCAGCGCTGCCGTTCCATGGGCCCAATTGAAACATGGCCATTTGGGTGACAGGATTGCGTTGCGACAACAAATAAATGTGTGTCACGTGATCTTGTTCAGACATGGGGCTTTGAACTTGAATTTGAATGGGCACCAAGGAGCCGTTGTCTGCCAAGATGGGGGCTTCTATTTGCAACTCTTTTTTAACAAGTTTGGCGCCCCTCACAATGGGCTGGACCATGTCTTCTAAAGAAAGCAGTCGACCTGAGTTCATTCGCTGCGCATGAGCGAATTGGCTGTTCAAGCAAATGCCTGATATGCCTGCCAGCAAGAGACCTTTCAGCCCCTTGCGACGCGTCCAACTCACAGCCTTCATGCTTGAAGTACCTTAAGCTTTCAAGGTCAGTCCGTGATTTTTAAGTGGCAGTGAGCGAATGCGTTTGCCCATGGCAGCAGAGATGGCATTGACCAGTGCGGGTGCCAAGGGCGCTTGTGCAGGTTCGCCCACACCGCCCCAGAAACCACCGGTAGGTGCAATGACCACTTCCACTTTGGGCATTTCGTTCAATCGCATCATGCGATAGTCGTGGAAATTGGATTGCTCCACCCGACCTTCTTTGATGGTGTTTTCGCCCCAAAAAATGGCCGTCAAACCATGCACCACACTGCCTTGGAATTGCGCCACGATGTTATCGGGATTGACCGCGTAACCGGGATCGATGCCAATGACCACTCGATGAATTTTGACTTCGTTTCTGGCATTGACAGAAACTTCGCACACACAGGCCGTCCAACTGCCATAGCCTTCTGTTTCAGCCACACCGCGAAACACGCCACTGGGCAATTGACTGCCCCACCCGGCAGCCTTGGTCACAGCTTCCAAAATGCTTCTGTCGCGTTTGGATTTTTCATTGTTAGGCAACATATCCAAACGGAATGCCACCGGATCTTTGCCTGCAGCGAGTGCCAATTCGTCAATGAAACATTCGCGGCCAAATGGATTTTGTGAATGCCCTACCGTGCGCCAAAAACCGACAGGCACATTGGTGTTGCGCTGAGCGTAATCGACCAAGGTATTAGGGATGTCGTAGGGATGATCGTTGAAACAGGCCACTGCTTGGCCATCAACACCTTTGGGCAATGGCAGTTTTAAAAGCGTGGCCAAAATGGAAGGGGCGCTAACCCGAATGTGAAGTGCCTCAACTTTGCCATTGGCATTCAAGCCACCCTTGAAACGCATGAGGCTGGCAGGGCGATAAAGGCCATGTTGAATTTCCTCTTCACGAGACCACAACATTTTGACAGGCTTGCCAGGCATGGCTTTGGCAATCATGACCGCTTGTCTCGTAAAGTCTTGTGGGCTCTTTCGGCCCAAACCACCGCCCAATTGCACAGGGTGCACTTTCACATTGGACTGCGGCACGCCTGCCGTAGCCGCACTGACCGCCAATGTGGCTTCAGGATTTTGAGTGGAAGACCAGACTTCCAGTTTGTCACCTTGCAACCATGCGGTACACACCATGGGTTCCATGGTGGCATGTGCCAAATAGGGCGTGAAGTAATCAGCTTCAACCACCTTAGCTGCTTTAGACATTGCCTCGGCTGAATTGCCATCGTTGCGCGCCACAGCCAATTCACTTTGATCCATGCCCGCTTTAAAGTGCGCCATGATGGTCGCGCTGCTCAGGGTGCCGTGCTCACCCACATCCCACTCAACAGACACTTCACGCAAAGCTTCTTTGGCTCGCCACCAGTTGTCAGCAACCACTGCCACAAAATCTCCCATGTTCAAGACCTTGACAATGCCGCGGCGATTTTCAACCTTGGAGGCATCAATGGATTTGACTTTGCCGTTGAACACTGGGCAAGCAGCGATTGCTGCATGCAACATGCCAGGCAATTGAGTGTCAATACCGTATTGACGCTTGCCCACGACGATGTCGGGAATGTCAACACGGGGAATGGATTTGCCAATGATCGTCCAAGTTTTGGGGTCTTTCAGTTGAACAGTTTTGGGAGCCTCTAGCTTGGCAGCATCAGCAGCCAATTGACCGTAGGAGAAACTGCGTTTACTTGAAATATGAGTCACTTTGTTCAAAGCAGCTTTGCACTCACTGGCTGGTACATTCCATTTTTGAGCAGCTGCAGCAACCAGCATTTCTCGTGCTGTGGCACCTGCTTTTCTCAAATACTCTTGAGAATTTCGAATGGTGCGACTGCCAACAGAAGCCATGTCGCCATAAGCGCGTTTAGTGCGCAAATTTTCATGGGCAGTGGCGTATTCAACGCGCACTTTTTTCCAATCGGCATCGAGCTCTTCGGCAATGATCATGGGCGCAGAAGTCATACTGCCCTGCCCCATCTCGGCACGTGCATAGCGAATCACAATGGTGTCGTTGGGTTCAATTTCCACCCACACATTGAGTTGAGGTGTGTCCGCCGCTTGCGCGCGCTCGGGCAAGAAGAAGCCCAATGACATGCCAGCACTGGCAGAGCCAGAGACTTTCAGAAAGTGACGGCGGTCCATGCCCACTTTCTCTGGATTTTGATGGCTTGAATGGAGGTTCGAGTTCATGCTTTGCCTCCCTTCTTGGCCACTGAATGAATGGCAGCGCGAATGCGCGCGTAAGTGCCACATCGGCAAATGTTGGTCATGGCCGCATCGATGTCTTCGTCTGTGGGTTTGGGTTTTTTCTTGAGCAAGGCCACTGCTGCCAACATTTGGCCGCCCTGGCAATAGCCGCACTGCGGCACTTGGTGATCAATCCAAGCTTGTTGAACCGCATGCAATTTGCCTTTGTCAGCCAAACCTTCAATGGTGATGACCTTTTGACCGGCCGCCACAGAAACTGGGTACGAGCATGACCGAACGGGCTCACCATTCAGCAAGACCGTACAGGATCCACATTGAGCGATACCACATCCAAATTTAGGACCTTTGATGTCAAGTTCGTCTCGCAACGCCCAAAGCAAGGGCATCTCTGGCTCGACATCCAGCGTATGACTCTTTCCATTCACAGACAACTTCATATAAAAAGGCCTCAGAAGATAAAAATAATTGGGGTCAGATCAACATTAATTTAGGAAGGCTTGATCATCACCTTGCGCCATTGAATAGGCCCACCCAGCGCATTGTTGACGCCTGCTCCAAATTGAAGCGCAAACGGCCCGCTTTTGAACTGATCATTGTTCAAAGTCACTGTCACATTGCCATTGAGCTTAACGGTCATTAATGAACCTGCTGCGGTGATCTCCATGGTGTTCCATTGGCCACCTGCTTTGTTTGTAAGTGGTACAGGAACCTTGGCGAAGTTAACAATGGCACCCGTTCCATAACTTGGATCAGGGCGAATGTCCCAAATATTGACCTCGTATGAATTGTCAGCCGTTATTTTTTGTGCATCTGAAGCACGGATAAAAATGCCACTATTGGTATTGGTAGCAGCCCAAAATTCTGCATAAATGACAAAATCTTTGTAGCTGTTTTTAGAAACCAAGAAACCACCCGCACCTTTGTCGGCAGTGATTGCATTGTTTTCTGCACGCCAGTTGGCATCGCCCAGCCTGTTCCAATTTTCTAAACCTTTATCACCATCAAGGAGGCTTATCCAACCGGGGCCTTGAGGTGCTGTCGAGCAACCTAAAAGAGCGAAACTGGTCAATAGAACACTGCTGAGAATTAGAAATCTGCGATTCATGATGTGTCTTTCGTTTTAGGTTAATTGATTTATCGAGGCTGAGACAGCGAACTGTCCTGATAAAAGCGGGTCACTTCATTGAAGAGGCTAAACCGCTTGACCTCATTCATGATGCCGTGTGTACCTTCACTCAAAATCACCAGCTTTTTGCCTGGCGATCGAGTTAAGAGTGGGAACAATGTTTCTGCCATGTAGGGAGGCGTATCTGCGTCCCATTCGGCCAAAATGAGCAAGGTGGGTACTGTGATCAATTCAGGGTTATAGACAGGTTTACCTGCACTCCAGAATAAACGACCATCTTTCACACTGCCATTCGGTGCACGGACATATTTAGGATTTGCTTTTGAGCCTACTGGATCGGATGCGAAAGTAGCTTCAGCCCAAGCGTCAAACCATTCTTTTGGCTGCGGCTCTCGACCAGGAACAAGACCTGTGTTCTTGCGTTTGAAAGCGTCTTCAATTGTGACCGTTCTATAAGCACCCAATGCACCACCAGAATCTGTAAGTGATGCTGACTTTCTCAACCACACTGGGGCATATAAGACCAAGCGATTAACCTTGTCAGCATGACGTGTGGTGTATAGGGCAGTAGTTGCTGTGCCCCATGAATGCCCCATCACGTTGATCTTGTCCAGCCCACGCCGTTGTCTAATCCAATTGGCAGCAGAAGCAAAGTCTCGCGCAGCAGTGTCTGTGTCAGCAATGGGAGGATTTTGTAAAGCCGGTTGATCCATTGCAGCTGGGCGGGAAGATTTTCCATAGCCACGGATGTCAAGCATGTAAACGTCAAAGCCCTGTTGGGCAAGAACATCCATCCAAGAAAGTCCATCCAATCTCAGATCAAAACCAGTTTCAGAAGGATAGGTCGCGCCATGGACAAACAGCAAAACGTTGTCTTTGTGAAATTGTGTGGTGGATGCTAGTCGTTTATTTCGCACATAAAGATTGATGCCAGATTCATCGCTCGGAATCATGAAATCTTCAGTGAGGATTTGAGCATTTTTTTGAGAAGAAATAGGTGCCTCACTCATGGTCATTTTGGATGCACACGCACTTAAAAATAGGGATAAAGATATCAAAAAAGAAAACGTTAACAGGCGGGTAGAACCTGCTGAAAATACCAATCTAAACATCTGAGTCTCCTCATTTGATGGAGTGAATGCAGCCGCTTTTCAAGCACTCAAACTCACGACAATGGTTAAAAAAGAACTTATTTGGCATCAAAGCTCAACATTAATATACGCGGGCTTTTACTAGGTCTTCCCGAGAACTCATTTATTTAATGTTGATCTGACCCCAATTGGGGATTGGTGTAAAAATACTCGTTCTACTGCAGAACTCTCAAGTTCGATCATTTTTCATGAAAAAAATTTCATCCCTTTTTGCATTGGCGCTGATTTTGGGCATGACTGCAACGGTTTCAGCTCAATCTTTCCCTCAAAAACGGGCCATCACCTTGGTCGTGCCTTTTGCGCCAGGTGGCGGCACTGATGCCATTGCCAGAGACTTGGCCAAACCCTTGGCAGACAAGCTGGGGGTTCCAGTTGTGGTTGACAACAAAGGCGGTGCTGGGGGAGCTATTGCAGCTCAACAAATCTCACAAGCCAAGCCCGATGGGCATACATTGCTGTTTGTCACTTCTACGTTTGTGACTGCTGCTGCAACTGATCGAAAACTGCCTTATGACGTCAACAAAGACTTTTCTCCCATTTCAAAATTAGGGAGTGGCCCGCTTTTATTGGTCGTGAACCCTCAAACGGGTATCACCCAAGTTGCAGGCTTGATCGATAACGCCAAGCGCAATCCCAACTCGCTCAATTACGTGTCCGCTGGACAAGGCAGTATCAATCACTTGTCTGGCGAACTCTTTGCACAGCGAACTGGCACCCAAATGACCCATATCCCCTACAAGGGAAGTGGGCCTGCCACAATGGACCTGATTGGCGGACAGGCACAGATCTTTTTCGCGACGGTGCCCACCATCCTGAGCCAGGTCAAGGCGGGCAAAGTCAAGCTCATTGCGACAACCTCTAAAAGCCGTTCCAAGCTTTTTCCCGATGTGCCAACAGTCATGGAGAGTGGTGTTAAATCTTTTGAAGTGGGTACTTGGTGGGGCATTGTGGGTCCCAAAGATTTGCCTGCCGACATTGTGGCCATTCTCAACCGTGCCATCAACGAATCAACAGCAACTGAGGCCTTGGTCAAACGCTTTGAGGAAGAAGGCGCCGAGCGATTCGCAGGCACCCCCGCCGAGTTTGGCTCTTCTATCAAACATGAACTAGACGGTTGGCGCAAAGTCGTACTAGACGCTGGTTTAAAAATTGATTGAACAATGAACAGGTTCCACTCATGAAAATTGCAGTCCTGCCAGGAGAAGGCATTGGTCCCGAAATTGTCGAAGCCACGCTCAAAGTATTGAACGCTGCAGATGCCAAATTTGGACTGGGCTTGAGTTATGAGCACCATGTTGTTGGCCTTCCATCACTGGCATCGCATGGCACTACTTTTTTGCCAGACGTACTGACTGCGTGTCGTGCAGCAGACGGCATTCTTTTGGGGCCAGTGTCACACCAAGACTATCCTTTGCGCGCACAGGGCGGCATCAATCCATCTGGAGAATTGCGCATCCAATTGGATTTGTATGCCAACATTCGGCCTAGCCGCTCAAGGACTGGCATTCCGCATTACGGCCGAACACCCATGGACTTGGTCATCGTGCGCGAGAACACCGAGGGCTTCTATGCAGATCGCAACATGTTCTCTGGCTCTGGCGAATTCATGCCCACATCTGACACTGCATTGGCGATTCGAAAAATTACGGCCAAAGCCAGTTCACGCATTGCCCGCTCTGCTTTTGAATTGGCCATGCAACGCCGTAAGCATGTCACTGCCGTCCACAAACAAAATGTGATGCGCGTTTCAGATGGCCTCTTTTTGGCAGAGGTTCGCAAGGTGGCCGCTGAATTTCCAGAGGTTCAATATGACGAGCAATTGGTGGACTCCATGGCCGCCCTGCTGGTGCGCGATGCAGCCAGGTTTGATGTCGTGGTGACCACCAACATGTTTGGGGACATATTGTCTGACGAGGCATCCGAACTTTCTGGCAGCCTTGGATTGGCTGGCTCTGTGAACGCCAGTGCAACGCACTGCATGGCGCAAGCCAGTCATGGATCTGCGCCCGACATTGCTGGCCAGGACCTTGCTAACCCAACTTCGCTTTTGCTATCTGCAGCCATGCTCCTTGACTGGCTGGCCATTCATCACAACAAGCATGCATTTCACTTGGCAGCGCAGCAAATTGAATCCGCCATCGATGCCGTGTTGAGCAGCCCCAACTTGAGAACAAAAGACCTGGGTGGACCACTTGGCACCAAGGCTTTTACAAACGCAGTCTGTCAGCAAATGGATCTTCTTTAATGGACATCACTTCTTTTTGGTCTTATCAGTCAGATCACAAAGAATCCCTTAAGTTCCGACATGTATCGGCCCCAAGCAAGTCATGTGCACCAACTTCACCCCCACTCGCAAAGCCCCTTGGGTCAAAGCGCACTTTGGCATTGATTTGCCCACTTCTGATTACCCTGCCGAGGCCTACCCTGGCTATGCGGCACCCATCGTTGTCAAAAGCCACAACTCTGGCCGCATCGCTTGCGGGCTGGCCCGATTTGGCTTAATTCCATCTTGGGCCAAAGACGACAAGATCAGCCGTCACACTTACAACGCCAGAAGTGAAACAGTTAGAGAAAAACCAAGCTACCGAAATGCCTGGAAGCAACGCAAATATGCGATCACTCTCCTCGACAACTTCTACGAGCCTCACTACGAATCAGGCAAAGCTGAGCGATGGAAAATTGAATTGGCTGACAAAGCGCCTTTTGGCATTGCAAGCCTTTGGGAAACGTGGACCGACCCCATCTCCGGTGAACTTGTCACAAGTTTCACAATGCTCACGGTCAATGCAGACGAGCACCCTGTGATGAAACAATTTCACAGACTTGGCGATGAAAAAAGAACACCCGTCGTATTGAGCACGAGCCAGTTTGATCAGTGGCTAAGTGCAGATGAAACGCAAGCCATGGCCATGATGAATTGGGACAACATGCCACACCTATTTGCCATGAAGG
>Ga0209296_1003788_pt1 | contig 10181 bp, 7 predicted proteins | sample S_130206_EF_Meta_FD_187319 | JGI IMG/M metagenome (GOLD analysis project Ga0209296, IMG submission 187319) | Freshwater microbial communities from Lake Simoncouche, Canada to study carbon cycling - S_130206_EF_MetaG (SPAdes) (version 2) | ecosystem: Environmental > Aquatic > Freshwater > Lake ...
GCGCCTCGTGATGGCGGGGTGGACGTCCCCAGAGGGTTTCTACTACCACGCCGCGATTCTGTCCGGCATGGGAGTTCTTGCAATCGGCTGTGCGATTCCCTTGGTCGCGTACTTTCTCTTCGTTCTGTTGTTCCTCCAGTTGGATGCCATTTCTGCAGTCTTTGAAATTGCGGAGAACACCACGCCACCGAAGTCGACAACTCAACCCGGCACTGAGGTGGACAACTAGTCATCCGAGGGCGAAGTCAATCGAATCCATTGGCCTGCCTCGGGTGGGATTCCTTCCAGCACCTCCGTGGCAGGATGTTTTGCGGCGCGCTCGCGAAGTGCGATTTGAGCCCTCTTGGGTGCGATTCATTCCATCGGCCCTGGGTCCGTGTTAGTCACGCATCACATCCATATCGCCCGCATTTGCTGGAAACAGCTTGTAACCCACCAGCAATCATGTACAATCGTCCAAACTATTTGTACCTTTGCGCATGACCTACCGAAGCCCCAAAACTGCCCTTCGCGCCCTGTACCTGACCGCCAACGGCCAGGGAGGGTATTTCACAACCAAGCAGGCAGCCGCTGCTGGCTACACCAAGCAACATGTTGCCTACCACGTGAATGTGGGCAACTTCACCCGGATCGGCCACGGGCTGTATCGCCTGCCGACGATTCCCGTCTCGGAGCATGACGAATTCATCCGTCTGTCGCTGTGGAGCCGTGGCCGCAACGACATTCCACAAGCGGTGGTCTCGCACGAGTCCGCCCTCGCACTCCACGAGCTGAGCGATCTGCTTCCAGGGAAGGTCCATCTCACGGTTCCACGAACGTTCCGCAAACGCGCGCCGCGCGGCTGCGCCCTCCACCCCGGCAAACTCGCGCCAGCAGATGCCGATGAGTCAACAGGCTTCCGCATCACTACGCCGCTGCGCACGCTGATCGACGCCGCTGACAGCAAATCAGTTCCAACCGAACAACTGCAACAAGCTGTCGCCGACGCGATTGAAGGCGGACTTGTTCGTCGTTCCGCACTCGCGGCGGTCGCAAAGAAAAACATCCGAATTTCCGAGGCGCTCAAGCGGGTCCGCTAGTGTGAAGCACCATTCAGAGTCCACCATGCCACCAACCTATACCCCCGGACTCAACTTCATCTGTCTCCTCCTCGCCCTCATCATCTGCATCGGCGGCGGCGCAGCCAGCGGCTTAGCGACGCCCCCCGGCGAGTGGTACGCGGCACTCGCAAAGCCAACGTGGACGCCGCCCGGATGGGTGTTTGGACCCGCATGGACCCTGCTCTACACACTCATGGCAGTTGCCGCATGGACCGTCTGGCGACGCCGCCAACAGACCTCCGTGCGCGTGCCACTAACACTCTTTGCCGTGCAACTGGCGCTCAACTTTGCGTGGACGCCACTCTTCTTTGGAATGCACCAACCAGGATTCGCACTGGCGGAAATACTGGTGATGCTGGTGGCGATCATTGCAACTACCGTCTCGTTCGCACGCGTCAGCGCGCCAGCGGCGTGGATGATGGCGCCCTATGGCGCATGGGTGTGCTTTGCAACGGCACTCAACTGGGCTATCTGGAAAATGAACTGAATCCATCACATCTCACCAAAATCCCTGATCCATTCCATCTCAATTCCGCGCCATTATGGTGCACGGGCAGATCCCCAGCGCGGTTTGCCCGGCTTGTGTAGCGCCGAACCACACCGGAACTCACCGTTCCAAGAAAAAAGGAAGTTTATGAATATGCAATCCAATCACATGAAGACCCGCACCGTTGCCGCGATCCTCGTCGGCGGTTCCTTAGCCGTTACCTCATCCGCTTCGGCGGGCCTGACTTGGATGGGCAGCGCCTCAGATCCGGCGATGGATTCGGTTGTTCAGCTTTCAGCGTTCTCCCCTACCAAGAGTGATTTCGTCCAACTTGTGGGCGCAGACGCACTCACTGCCGGCACGGCAACGATGGGCGCCTCGACCATTTCCTACTCCGGCATCGATGCGCAAGGTGGCTGGGCGCTCAGCGGCTCGCTTCCGAACGTTGAGGGCTCGCACGTGCGTTCGGACAACAACACGCTCTTCTTTGAGGTGACGGGTCAGCAGCAGGTGAGTTTCTTGTCCGCAGCAGGACTGGGGTCCATGCAGGTCCGGATCATGAACTGGAACACCTTGGAAATGCTCCTCGACCACTACGACTTCAGCGACAACACGGCAGCGTTTGACTGGAGCCAAACCCTCGAGGCTGGCGTGTACAGCATGCAATTTAATGCCGCCTCGCGCGACGAAGGCGACATCGCTTTCAGCGGCGACATGATGACCTTCACCGTCCCCGCTCCTGGTGCCCTCGCGCTGGTTGGCGCAGTTGGTCTCGTCGGAGCCCGTCGCCGACGCGCTTGACGGTCGGGCGCGCGGCCTGCCGTCGCGCTCGACGGCAGGCCGCTCAATGCCCGCCAACTCAGTTGCAGACACCCCAGCCGTTCAGCACAATCCCCAGATCGCAGCCATTCACCATGCCATCGCCGTTCACGTCGGCGGCGCAGGTGACGTTCGAATTCGCTCCCGGCAACATGCTCGGCCGGAAACCACCGAACGCACGCACGGTGCCGAGCGCCTGCCCGTAGGGATCGGAGGCGCCAGTGGCGCTCAGCCACAGTTGGTACTCCGCTGCGATTGAAATGCCGCCGTGCACCTGCCGCCAAATGCTCTGGTTCTGTGGATTCGGAACTCCCTCAACTGGTGCGCAGACCGTCTCCGTCCACTCGACCACATTGCCACCTTGGTCGAACGTACCCCATGGGCTCGGCGTGCGACACGCACCCACGTCAGTCAAGTTGCCAGGGTTTCCGTCCGGTGGCACGCAGCCCGCAGAGGAGCCCGCCGTGCAGCCAGCCGGGCACCAAACCGCACCGTTCCCATAGTTGGCCACAAGGCCGGAACCGGGACCCGCGTTGGTGACGTTGCCACAAGCATCCGCGGTAGCAGGGATCGGCGCACTGTCACTGCGGGTCGGGTAACGCCAGTAGTGACGCCCGAAGGCCACCTCGTTGGGGGAGTAATAGGCAGCCTTGATCCACTCATCCTGATTCGGCAGCACGAATCCGCTCACTACCTGACGCTGGGAATAACTGCCGTACACCGCTTGATTGAATAAGTTGTAGACGCCCGATTCGGTTTCGACGGAGAGCTTGCAATCGTACCGATAGACGCCCTGCCCGATGGTGCTGCGCACACTTTGACCGTTGTAAATTGAATTGATGAAGCGCGCGGCGCGGAAGTAGTCAATGAAGCCAATCGGCTTGTTCCTCCAACTCGGCGCCGCCAACGAGAAACGCTGGCCCGTCGACTGGCTGAGATCGCGCGTGATCTGACCGCGGTACGGATTAACTACCGGATCCATGAGCGGATCCCAGAGCTGCTGCAGGTTGGCACCGGTGGGATCCACCACGTTCAGGAAGATCACGTACTGCTCGACAGTGATCTCGTACCGCGCCATCTCATAGATATAGTCAACCCGACCCACCAACTCTGCTGCGCCCGTCACGTCTGGAAACTCCGGAGTGAACGGAACGATTGGTGCCGGCACGTTGTTCGGGTCACCAACCTCCACGGTTTCGATAATGATGGACTGCGGAGTCACCTGTGGCAAGGCAACAGAACTGGACAAGACGAATGCGATACCGAGCTTAGTCAACAGCATTTCTATCTACTCCAAAGAAAAGGTGGGGAACAAACAATCGAAACTGCGACAATGTCTCGTAACCAGTAAGTTTCAAGGAACAACGCTAAAGAATTGCAAGCATTGGCTGACACATGGTGAGCAAACATCACAAGCGGCTCGCCATCAACGCGTTGAGATTGGATTTCAATCGGAAACTGAATGAGATGGCTATCAGCGTCGCTCAGCCCACAACGCGCGCCGGCCGCGCCGCCAATTCCATCACTTCCGCCCGTAACGGGAGCGACGGCATCGCTCCACTCCGTTGCGCTGCAAGCGCGCCCGCCGCATTGCCCCACGCAAGCGCCTCATGCATCGAACCGCCTTCAGCAAGCGAAACAATCAACGCACCGATGAATGCATCGCCGCATCCAACAGTGTCGAGGACCTTGACTGCATAGCCCGCATGCGCCGCGCCCCCCGCGCTTGAACGCGCGATTGCACCCGCCGCGCCCAGCGTCATCACCACCGAACCGCGTGTTACGCGCGCCGCCAGCGCCGCCAGCGCACGCTCCGGGTCATGTTCACCGGTCAGCGATTCTGCTTCCGTTTCATTGACGCAAAGTCCATCCAAGTTGGTGAAGTCAATCGCTCGTACCTGTTCGTCCGCCGGTGCGGCATTGAGCCACACTTTCATCCCACGCTCGCACGCCAGCCGGATGCACAACGCAAGCTCTGCACATTCGTTCTGCAGCAGCAGGTAACTGCCGCGCTCGCACGTGGCAAGGAACTGCTCAATGTCTCCGCGTTCCAGGCGCGCGTTTGCCTCACGCGCCACCATGATGGCGTTCTCACCGCTATCCGTGATGGTGACGATGGCCATCCCGGAAACCGCGTCATCCGTTCGGATGCCCGCCGTCTCAACGCCAGCCGCTTGCAGCGCGTCAACAATGAATCTCCCGTCCGCCCCGGTGCGGCCACACATGCGGACCGTCGCGCCGCATCGAGCAGCCGCCACCGCCTGATTGGCGCCCTTCCCGCCCGGAAAGATCTGCACCGACTGCGCCGCCACCGTTTCGCCGGCACGGGGAAATGTGCTCACCCGGACGAAGCGGTCAACCATGAGCGAACCGATGACGTGGACGGGTACAGGCATCCCGGCAGCGTAGTTGCGGGCGCCTATCGGTCCTGATCACCGGAATTTAAATAAATTCGAACGGAACAGACGGAATTACTTGCACAGACCAATCCTAAATTGCACGCTGAGGCACCCCACCGGATAGACACAACGGCAAGGATGCCGAACATCGCTTCACAGTGGCTTGCCAAGGAGGGCCGAAATGTCCGACACTGACCCCACCCACTCAGATCTCACGAATGCTGTGACTCGCAGGCCTTGGCTGTTGGCACTGGTGACCGGCGCGGCACTGTTCGCGTTCGCCATTACTGGCGTGTTATTTATGCATCGATCCGCCGACGACGCGCTGGAATTGACCCTGCGCGATTCGCTGCGCAGTATCACGGCGCTTGCGGCACGCAGTGTTGATCCCGCGCTTCACGCGCAGGTGAGCACTGCCAGGGACGCTGCATCACCCGCGTACCAACAAACCGTTGAGCCGATGGAGGGATTGGTCCGTTCGCTTCCGATCCTCCGTTCGATGTACACGTTTCGGGTTGGAACGGATGGAGGCGTTGAAATTGTGGTCGATCCTACCGACACCGCCACCGGTGCAATCCCCGGCATGCGCTTCGGTCACCGGGACCCTGCGCTTCTTGAAGCCGTTCGTTCCGGATCCATCACCATCTCCGACACCATCTACACCGACGCGCGTGGGTCAACACTCAGCGCGTATTCCCCTGTCCGCAATGCAGCGGGCGGGATCGAGTGCTTTGTCGGTGTTGACATGGACGCCAATGAACTCATTCGCCAAGAGGAGCGGATTCATATTGCCGTTGGTCTGAGTATCGCGTTCGCACTGATTGGCAGTTCCGCGCTCGGATGGTCGCTGTACGGATGGCATGGACGGACGGCGCACGCAGAGCAAGTCCGGAACTTTGAACGCGCCCAGCTGTTGCAGAGTGAAGCGCTGGCGCAAAGTACCAACCAAGCAAAGGACGACTTTATTGCCAATGTCAGCCATGAAATCCGCACCCCCTTGGCTGCCATCATTGGGTACGCCGAACTGCTGCGCGAGCAACGCATCGCCACCGGAAATCCACTGGCGGACGATGCGCCAAACGCCATCGCTCGTAACGGCGCGCATCTACTGGGCGTGGTGAATGACATTCTTGATGTCTCGCAAGTGGAGGCTGGCGCACTGGCGATTCATTCCAAGCACATGGACCTGTGTACAACCGCGCGTGAGGCGGCGGAGCTGCTCGCCATTCGTGCGGACGCCAAGGGAATCACGCTGACTGTGGAATGTGAGCCGGGCAGCGCCGTAGCACTGGATGCCGATCCATTGCGTGTGCGGCAAATTCTCCTCAACTTGATCGGTAACGCCATCAAGTTCACCGACAGCGGCAGCGTTCGCGTCGCCATCACTCGCGAGGGACCATGGGCGGTTGCAGCGGTACATGACAGCGGACCGGGCATGACTCCAGAGCAGATCTCCCGCCTGTTCCAGCGATTCTCGCGGGTCGACCGCGATACCAGTTCGCTGGGAACCGGCATTGGGCTTGAACTCTCGCAGCGTCTGGCACGACTCATGCATGGCGGGATCGCCGTTGAAAGTACGCCGGGTTCTGGAACGACGTTCCGCCTCTCGATGATGCTTGCCGCCTATGACCCAATGAGCGAGTACCTGCAGTCGCATCCGAGCGCAGACGGCCAGGGCAGCATGGGCAACACCGATGACATCGCCCCCCTTCCGCTGGCAGGGATCGATGTACTGATCGCAGAAGACGGAGAAGACAACGCCCGGCTGTGGCGCCACCACTTGGAGCAAGCCGGCGCCGAGGTGTGGCAGGCGTCCAACGGTCGCGAAGCCATCGGATTGGTGCGTGCCGCTGACATGGGGGTCCTGGAGCGACCGTTTGACATCGTGCTGATGGACATGGAAATGCCCATCATGGACGGTGTGGAGGCCACCCAGCAACTCCGAGCGGAAGGCTTCCGGCTGCCGATTGTTGGACTCACCGCCCATTCGGACGTGGCCACGCGCACCAAGCTGCTCGATGCCGGCTGCAATGACTGCGCTACCAAGCCGATCAGCCGCGTCGGCCTGACCAGGCTAATTCTGGCGCATGTGCGCGGCGGTCGGCAGCCCGTGATGGTGCAGGAATCAGTTTCCGGTACGTGACGGATCCCACGCCCGGAATATGGGCGGAAGCACCCCGAAACCGAGAAGAATTTCAAGCGAAATCCGCAATTATGGCGTAACAATAGATACCGAAAGGTCGTCTTGCTGCCATGAGGATTGCGCTTGGACATCTGCCTTGCCAGCTTGTGGCGCTTCTTGCGGCCAGCACCGCACTGGATGCCGTAGCCGCTCCACCGACCCCCGCACAGATCGAGTTCTTTGAGACCAGCGTTCGCCCGCTGTTGGTGACGCACTGCGATCGGTGCCACTCCAGCTCGGCAACCAAGGTCAAGGGCGGACTGCGGCTTGATTCGCTGGAGGGGATCCTGAAGGGCGGCGACACCGGACCAGCATTGGTGCCAGGCGACCCGGATCACAGCCTGCTCATCACCGCCATCCGTTACGGCAATCCGGATTTGGAGATGCCTCCAAAGACCAAACTTCCGCCGGAAGCCATCAAGGTCCTGGAGCAATGGGTCAAGATGGGCGCGCCGCACCCCGATGCGCTGGTACCGGCTGGTCAGCCAATCGTGGCGTACAAGGCTGGCATTGATGTTGCCAAGGGACGCCAGTTCTGGTCGTACGTTGCGCCGCGTAAGAGTGCGCCGCCGCTGGTGAATGACGGCGCGTGGGTGTATTCACCCATTGACCAATTTGTGCTTGCGAAGGTGGAAGAAGCCGGGCTCCATCCCGCGCCCGACGCGGACCGACGCTCGTTGATTCGCCGCCTGACGTTTGACCTGATCGGCCTACCACCGACACCTGAAGAAATCGACGCGTTTGAACGTGATCGAGCGCCCGATGCCTATGAGCGGTTGGTGGATCGACTGCTGGCGTCACCACGCTTTGGCGAGCGATGGGGTCGGCACTGGCTTGACGTTGCGCGCTTTGGCGAGTCAAGCGGTAAGGAATCCAATGTTCTCTATCCGCACGCGTGGCGCTACCGCGACTATGTGATCGGCGCGTTCAACAAGGACAAGCCGTACGACCTGTTCCTGCGCGAGCAGATTGCTGGCGACCTCATGCCCGCGGCCGATGACAATCAGCGCGCCGAGCAACTGATCGCCACCGGATACCTGGCCGTTGGAACAAAGGGTCATGACACGCGCGGCAAAGCACAATTCACCTTTGACATGGTGGACGAGCAAATTGATGCGATCGGCCAAGGCTTACTGGCGACCACTATTGCGTGCGCAAGGTGCCATGACCATAAGTTTGATCCGATCCCGCAACGCGATTACTACGCCGTTGCTGGGATCTTCATGTCAACCGACACGGAATACGGCACCTACCGTGGGCAAGGAAACAACCACCCTTCCACACTGATTGAGTTGCCAGCGAAAGCCGACGTCCCCAACGGCGCCACCATGCCTGGGCCCGTTCGACGCGCTGTGGAAGCGCAATTGACGCGCGCCGGTGCGGAGGCTGAACAAGCGACGGCACTCATGGCCAAAGCGCGTGAGGCGCGCAAACCGGGCAGTACCGTGAAACTCACCGCCGCTGAGCAACAGCAACTGCAGCGCGCACGCACCGCCGATGGACGCCAGGAAGCTGCCGCTGATTTACTCGCCCGCTTTGATGAAAGTGGCAAGGCCACTGATGCCAATCGATTGGCGATGGGCGCGCAAGAATCAGAGAAGCCACAGAACGCTCGGTTGCTTTCCCGCGGCGAACTAGAGAAGCCGGGCGACACCGTTCCGCGCGGGTACTTGCAGGTGCTCATGCAGGATGGAGACACCAAGATCAGTAACGGGAGCGGCCGTGATGTATTGGCGCAATCGATCGGCAGCGCACGCAATCCACTCACCGCGCGCGTGTGGGTCAATCGCGTGTGGCACCATGTCTTTGGAAAGCCGATCGTGCCAACGCCTGACAACTTTGGTGCCAGTGGCGTTCGACCCACACACCCGGAATTGTTGGACTGGCTTGCTGTTGACTTCATGGAGCATGGTTGGTCAACCAAGTCGATTGTGAAATCACTGGTGATGACGCACACGTACCGCATGAGTTCCAAGGCGGATGCGAAGGCGGTTGCTGTTGATCCCGATGACAAACTGCTGTGGCGCATGCCTAAGCGGCGCCTAGAGGCTGAATCAATCCGCGATGCCATGTTGATGGCAGCCGGAACCCTGCAGCTCACGCCGCCAGTTGGTTCGCCGGTGAACTATTTGGAGGGCGTTGATCGCAATCCGGCCATTGCAGCGCAGGCTGCGATCGATCAACCAGTGCGATCTGTGTATTTGCCAGTGATGCGTGACCATGTGGATGAAATGCTTGATGTCTTTGACTTTGCAGAGCCGGCCTATGTTTCTGGCGATCGCGACGAGACCAGCGTTCCAACGCAAGCGCTCTTCATGATGAATAGTGAGCGCGTTACCAAAGCTGCCAACACCATGGCGCGGCGTCTCCTTGCTGAGCAGTCCACGGAGTCGGATCGCATCCAACGCGCGTTTGAAGTGTGCGTTGGCCGCAAGCCAACTCAAACGGAAATCACTGCGGTGCGTGGGTTCTTCAAGGACTTTGTAGCAGCGCAAAGTGGCAAGTCAGCGCGGCAGGCCAAGGGTGAGGCCAAGCGACTTGAAGAGTCTTCGTGGTCGGCGTTCTGTCAGGCGTTGTTCCAGTCAGCTGAATTCCGGATGGTGGAGTAGGAGCACTCACATGGATATGTGCAACAATCGCATTCTCACCTCAACGCGCCGCGAAGCACTGCGCGCCATCTCCTGTGGCTTTGGATTGCTGGCATTTGCTGGCATGTCCGCTCAGGCGGCCGCTGCCCCACGGCTGTTTGGCGCTGGTGATGAAGAGGACAGCAACCCGCTGGCGCCCAAGGCTCCGCACCATCCCGTGAAGGCGAAGCGGGTGATCTTCTTGTGCATGTCGGGCGGGCCGTCCCATGTGGACACCTTTGATTACAAGCCGCAACTCATCACTGACAACGGTAAGAGCCTTGGCGGCGTGCGCGCCGGTGCGCAACTGCTGGCCAGTCCGTTCAAATTCAATCAACATGGCAAGAGCGGTCTCTGGATCAGTGAACTCATGCCCGAGACGGCTAAGCACGCCGACAGTATGTGCCTGTTGCGCGGCATGAATACGGCGGTGCCCGCACATGCGCAGGCCTCGGTGTTGATGCATACCGGCAGCTTCCAGTTCGTTCGGCCATCATTCGGCGCATGGACGCTGTACGGATTGGGCACTGTCAATCAGAACCTGCCGGGCTTCATCACGCTCAATCC
>Ga0209296_1003792_pt1 | contig 10178 bp, 10 predicted proteins | sample S_130206_EF_Meta_FD_187319 | JGI IMG/M metagenome (GOLD analysis project Ga0209296, IMG submission 187319) | Freshwater microbial communities from Lake Simoncouche, Canada to study carbon cycling - S_130206_EF_MetaG (SPAdes) (version 2) | ecosystem: Environmental > Aquatic > Freshwater > Lake ...
GGCGATCAACCAATGTCAGGTGAATCTCTGGTCGCGCAATGGCGATCACCAGTCCAGGGACGCCGGCTCCACTACCCAGATCGACGCAGGTTTGGACCGATTGGGGGAGAGCATCGGCGAAGGCACAGGCATGAGTAATCATGTCTTGTACGGGTTGTGAGCCAAGGGCGCCAATGCGTTGAGCCGCACTGAATATGCGGATCAACCCATCGTGTTCGGCTGGACGAGGAACTGCCACACGGGCAGTCTAGTTACGCCTCTTCTGGCTGATCGTCTGCAATGGCAACCACTACACGGCGGTGTGGGTCTTGGCCTTGCGAACGGGTGGCAATTCCAGCAAAGTCCACAAGCGTGTCATGCACAATCTTGCGGTCTGCGGAGTTCATTGGTTCGAGCACACGTGGTTGCCCACTCGCCAACACATCGTTTGCCACTTTGAGAGCAAAACGGCTGAGGGCTTCGCGACGCTTTTCGCGGTAGCTGGCAATGTCAACCCGAAGATGTGTGTCATGGTCGCCCAATCGGCGTTGGCTAACAACACGGGTGAGGTCTTGAACGGCCATCAGGGTTGCACCTTTTGTGCCGACAAATACCGATACATCGGTGCCACTGACGTTGATGTCAATGTCCTCACCGGACTGCTGAACAGAAACGGAACCTGTCAAGCCAGCAGCAGTAAGCATTCCCTCAAGAAATGTGGTTGCTGCAGCACTCACGGTGGCTGGATCTACCGGTGGCATGTCTGGACGTGGAGTCCGTGGGGCAGCCTCGCGTTTTGGACGAGGAGTGGTTGACTTCTCGCGACGTGGACCCTTTGCATCTCCCTCTTTGCGAGGTCCGCGCTTGGCCGACTTGTCGCGACGATCGTTTTTAATTCGCACACTGTTTGGACGAACACGTGCGCGAACACGTGCTTCTCCGCGAGTGCGTCCAAAGAGTCCTTGTTTCGGTTCTTCAACGACTTCGAATTCGGCGTCATCTTCTGCAACACCCAACTGATCGAGTGCCAAGTTCTTCGCCAACTCAATGGTCTCTGCTGTGGTTTCTACCCATTCCATAACGATGTCCTTACGTGTGATGTCTTACGATTTTTTTGGCTTACGCGGGATCGCGTTGCTTCGGTTTTTACCCGGAGGAGTTGATTGCTTCGCCGACGAGAATCCGCCCTTAGGAGGAGTTACTCGCTTGCTCACGAACGGAGCATTCGGATCGGTTACTTCTTTTTTCGACTTCGTTGACTCTTTGTCATTCTTCGACATTTCTCTCGCACGCGAACTTGCTTCTTGTGCTTGTCGACCAAGTGATGAGTCGTTGCCGTAAAAACGCTTCGTGATGTAGTACTGCTGACCAATACGGATGATTGCTTGCACCATGTAATACACGATTAAACCTGTTGGCAGGAACAGTTGAAAAACCGCAAATAACACAGGCAAGTACTGCATTAATTTGGCCTGTGATGCAGACATGGTTGGACTCACCGTGCGCGATGCAACCATCTTTTGCTGAGCAAAATACAGCGCAGCAAGTGCTGCCACTAAAAACACATAGATAAGACCAGTGCCGAAATTTTCTTTCACTGCATCAACGGGCTTCAATGCCAAGTCAATACCGAATGACACCATCTTGGTTTTTCCAACCAATGATTTGTACAGCTCGGAGGCTTCGTTCAAATACTTTGGCGCAAACGTCACTCCGTCTGCTGCGCGAGAAATCAAACCGTGCAACGCACGGAACATAATGATGAACACTGGCATCTGCGCAGCAATCGGCAAACACGAGGCCATTGGGTTGACTTTGTGTTCCTGATACAACTTCATCATTGCTTCGTTCAGTTTTTGGCGATCGCCTTTGAACTCTGCTTGTAAGCGACGCATTTCTGGCTGCAGGCGTTGCATCTCCAACATGCCTTTGGTGCTCTTCAGGGTGAGCGGAGTAATGAGCAACATGACCACAACGGCCACCAAACCAATGGCGAGTGCGTAGTTGTGGGTCCAGGCGTAGAACGTGGCAATGAGGCGAGCGGCGAGTTCAAACATGTGGGGTTAGCAATCTTTCGTATCGTGGGTGCAACAGACGGTAGGCGATACCGAAGTTGATTCGTGGGGGAGTGGAACGGGGTCGAAACCAGAAGGGCCAAATGGACGACAACGAAGCAGTCGTCGAGCTGTGAGCAATCCGCCTCGTCCGGCACCAAAAATTTCGATGGCTTCATACCCATATTCGGAGCACGATGGAAAAAAGCGACACGGTGAAGGGTGTCCTGGGCGTAACGACTGATACCAGCGAATGGCTCGCAGCATGGCGTGTTGCAGCCGAGTGGTTGTTTGCTCACTCTTGGTGACGGGTAGGTGTGAGGCAACCATGTTCACGAACTAGCTACTTTCGTCAGCAATTGGTCAACGGTTGCACCAAGGTCGGTCCATGACATGGTGGCAACCCTTGGCTGGACGCCCACTAGGTACCAGCCTGCAGGCATGTTGCTGGATTTGGCTTCAAGCAGCGACCGCAGTTGGCGGCGAATCCGGTTGCGGAGCACGGCCCCACCCACGTTTCGACCAATGGCGTAGCCCACATGGGCACTTGGCAAGGAAGAGTCAGTCAACATCAGACACCACAATCCGTTTGAGCGAACATATGTTCCCTCTTTGGATAGTCGGGAGAAGATCTCCCGTTGGCGTATCCGGCCGATCAAGCCGAAAGCTTGTGTCGGCCCTTGGCGCGACGGGACTTCAAAATGGCGCGGCCCGCACGGGTCTTCATACGATGGCGAAAGCCGTGCTTCTTGGCACGACGGCGATTATTTGGCTGGAAAGTGCGTTTCACGCACGCCTCCTCGGTTCGGTGCCGAGAGGGTCTCGACAACTCTGGACGAACAACCTATTGGGCTGAACGATGGGACTACAACGGCAAGAACTCTACAGGCAAAACTCGGTTTTTTATGCCTGTGGAAAACCTGCTACCTTCGCTTCCCCCGCCTCGTGTCGGCGGGGGTGTCCACACCCTGTGGATAGTGCTGTGGATGGCATTTGACACGGGTTCCGCCAGTCGGAAATGCTTTACATCATTGGGTTTCATCGCAAGTGAAGCGCACATATCAGTACAGAGGAACTATGGAAAACGAGCTACAAGTCGACTCTCGCGGCACCGAAAACCATGATGACGTGTGGCGTGCGACCGCTCAGGTGTTGCGTGCCCAAGTGTCCGAGGCTGTCTGGTTTTCTACATTCAACGATGCCGTTGCGGTTGCCGACGACAAAATGAGTCTTCGCCTGCAAGTTCCGAATACCTATGTTCGCGAACGCATCCTTACCCGCTACATGTCACTCGTGCGCGACGCATTAGACGAAGTTGGTGCAAGTGATCGCCAACTGCTCATCGACGTGCAGACCAATACCGCCGCAGACGTGAACGAGCAGTTGTCCACGAATAACACCCCAGATCAATTGCCAGCCGAGCTGAACACCTCGCTCCACCAATCAACTGATACCACCACCCTGAAAAGCCGCACCGGCAAAGGCATGGCTGTGGGGTTGAACCCGCGCTACACCTTCGAAACCTTCGTCAAGGGCACATCCAACCAGTTCGCCTTGGCTGCTGCTCAACGAGTTGCCGAAACCCCTGGTCGCTCGTACAACCCATTGTTTATCTACGGTTCAGCCGGACTCGGCAAAACCCATTTGCTCCACGCCATCGGATATTACGTCCACCAGAACTACGCCCATTACGAAGTGCGGTATGTCTCCACCGAAACATTCTTGAACGAATACGTCGACGGCATTCGTAGCAACACCATTGCTGCCTTCAAGCGTCGCTACCGAGAAGTGGATGTCTTGCTTATTGACGACATTCAGTTCATGGAAGGCAAAGAAGGACTCCAAGAAGAATTCTTCCATACGTTCAACTCGCTCCACGGAGCAAACAAACAGATCGTCATTTCCTCAGACCGCATGCCAGATGCCATTCCAACTTTGGAAGACCGTCTTCGTGGCCGGTTCCGTTGGGGTCTCATCACCGACATTCAGCCGCCAGACATGGAAACCCGCCTGGCCATTCTGCGCAACAAGGCCGAACGGGAACGCACATCGGTGTCTCATGAGGTGTTGGAGTTCATTGCCAGCAACGTCACCACCAACATTCGTGAACTCGAGGGAGCCCTCATCCGGGTTGCTGCTTACGCCAGTTTGAACAAGACGCAGGTTGATGTGACCTTGGCTAAGCAGTTGCTTACCGACCTACTCACCCGCACGGCTGTGAAGCCGCGTACTGACGAGCAGTTGTTGGTGGAAATTGCTGAGCACCTTGGTTTTGAGGTTGACGCGCTTCGAGGCAAGAGCCGCCAACGTCCGTTGGTGCAAGCACGACAAACCGCCATGTATGTGTTTCGTGAACTGACCGACCTCAGCTACCCAGCTATTGCTCGCTTGTTCGGTGGTCGAGACCACACAACAGTGATCCACGCCGTTGATAAAACTCAACGCATGATGAGTGAGCGCAAACAGGTGTACGACCAGGTCACCGAGCTTGTTCAGAAATTTAAAACGTCGTAGATCATGTTGGGGACAACCATGTGGGCAACAGCACAACAACCAGTGGATAACCCTGGGTTATGCACGGTTACCCGAACTACACAATTGCAAGATGTGCTTGCACCCTCACAGGGTTGTGAGTTCAATTTGTATATGTCATTTGGTGTTCATGGTGTTCATCCACAATCCACACCCCTTATTACCGTTATTAAGTCTTTATATAAACATCCACAAATAACAATGAACAACGTTGGCCAAGGAGCATGGTGATGAAATTTCGAGTTGAGCGCGAAGTACTGGCAGAGGCCTTAGGAGCAGCAGCCCGTGTTGCATCAACACGGAACAACGCCATGCCAGCGTTGTCGGGAGTAAAACTTGAAGTCTCTGGTGACCAGTTGATGTTGTCATGCACCGATAACGATTTGTCCGTGCAATTTGTGCTTCCAGTTGGCGGCCAAGCCGATGGTGTAGTTGTAGCGAGCGCAAAATTATTAAGCGACATTGTTCGTGCTGGAGCAGAAGGCAAAGTCACATTCGAATCCGCCGGCGAAGAAGTACATATTTCATCTGGGCGCGCACAAACCACAGTTGCAACATTCGCTGCCAGCGATTTTCCGCACATCACACTTGCAAGCGCGCCACCAGTAACACTGTCGGCGCCATTGCTCAGTGAAGCACTTCGACAAGTTGTTCGTGCAGCAAGTTCCGACATGCAACGATTGCCGTTGACTGGCGTTTTGATGTCTGCAGAGCCAGAGGGTCTTCGCCTGGTTGCAACCGACTCATATCGCTTAGCGGTTCGCGATTTGCCAGGTACGAACGTGTTGGGTCACGGACAAAAAGTAGTTATTCCAAGTCGTGCGCTTGGCGAACTGCAACGCTTGTTGAATCAAGGCGACGAAGTAACACTGTGTCTTGCTGAAGATCGAGCAACGTTTGCAGTAGGAAACGCAACGCTGTCAACCAGTTTGTTGCAAGTTGAATTCCCTAACTATCGCCAACTCATCCAGCCGTCATATCCAAATACCCTCACTGTTGCTCGCGAAGCACTGCTTGAAGCCGTGCGCCGTTGCCGAATTTTTGCACGTGAAACCACACCGGTTCGTTTAGAGATGACTGCAACATCATTGAAGTTGTCGGTGATTACCCAAGACATCGGCAACTCGGAAGAAGAAATTGATTGTTCACTCGAAGGAACCGAAATGACTGTCGGTTTTAATCCTGAATATCTTGCTGCAGGAATCGAAGCTGTAACTGGTGATGAGATCACTATTCAAACCACCGATCCACAACGACCAGCAGTGTTGCGTGGTGTTGGGGCAGAGGATTATCTCTACTTGGTGATGCCACAACGACTTACCGTATAAGCACAACGTTCCGAGCGACAGCGTGATCATTCAACATCTTGAACTCACCAACTTTCGCAACTACGCCGCAACAACAATCGAATTAACTTCGGGTGTTACTGCAGTTATTGGAAACAATGGCCAAGGCAAAACCAATTTGGTCGAAGCACTTGGTTATCTAGCAACGTTAAAAAGTTTTCGCGGAGTGCCAAATGATGCACTCATTCGTACTGGAAGCGAAAGCGCAGTATTGCGTGCAACCGTTGTGCACGCAGACGGCAGAGAAGTACTCATTGAAACTGAATTGGTGCGCACCGGTCGCAACCGCTCGCTTGTAAACAAACAACGTCTTGCTCGTTCGCGAGACTTACTTGGAGTTGTGCGCACCACGGTGTTTTCACCAGAGGATCTGGAATTAGTAAAAGCTGCGCCAAGCGTGCGCCGCGACTTTATTGACGACGCACTAATCGCCTTGCAACCAAAACTCGATGTGTTGTGTAGTGAAATTGAAAAAGTGTTGCGCCAACGCAACTCGCTACTTAAGCAAGCAGGTGGCAGGCTGAGCGCTGACATTGCCAGCACGCTGGATGTGTGGGACACCAAGTTGTCAGAACTGGGCACCGAACTTGGCGACGAGCGAGCACGTCTCATTGCCCAAATTTCTCCACGCGTGTCAAAGGCCTATGAAGAGCTAGCCGAAAAATCCACACCAATCGGTTTGGTATACGAACCCGAATGGCGGCGAATTGGTTTGGCCAGCGAGCTACAAACCAGCCGCCTCGACGACGTCCGTCGTGGCACGAGCACCGTTGGGCCCCATCGCGACGACATCGACCTGCTCATTAATGGCCTGCCAGCCAGAACCCATGCCTCACAGGGTGAGCAACGAACCTTGGCCCTAGCCATGCGGCTGGCGGTGCACCGCATGGTGACCGAAGAGTTCGGGTCTGCACCAGTGCTCATTTTGGATGATGTGCTGTCTGAACTAGACCCAAGCCGGGCGGCAGCCTTATTACGTCACTTTCCGGAGGGCCAGGTACTCATCACCACGGCGGGATACCTTCCCGAGGCCGCTCACCCCGACCGTATTGTGCGTATTCAACAGGGTGCGGTCGTTCAAGACAGCACAAATGAGGACAATTTTCCAGAATGAGCAATTTCAACAACCCGTCCGAGCAGTCCCTCGAGGAGGATCGGCAAATTGATGCCAGCATGGGCAGCCTCGGCCGACTCTCCACCGAACTGAATGCGTTGTTGTCGCGACTCGGATCCGAACCAGCATCGGTGGTCAACAGCGTGTTCACCGATTGGGTCACACTTGTGGGCGAACATGTCGCGCAACATGTTGCTCCCATCAAACTTGAAAATTCTCGGTTACTCGTCGAAGTGACCGAAGCAGCATGGGCCACACAAATGCGTTTTCTCGAACCGCAACTTCTCACAACTTTGTCAACAGCAACATCAAGCAACATTGTTGGTATTGATGTGCGCGTAAAACGCAATTCGCGCAGTAAGTAATTGGTAGACTAAGCCGTGTTATTTATGTTGCTCAATCGTGTGTCTCGCCGCTTTTTCGGCGCTCTCCCAGAAGGTAAGTGATGGCAACCACCAAAGCTCAAAAATCGGCAACCGCCGGATCAGCGTCATACGGCGCAAAAGACATTCAAGTACTCGAAGGCCTCGACCCAGTTCGCAAGCGCCCAGGTATGTACATCGGGTCCACAGGACTCAACGGTTTGCATCACCTCATTTGGGAAATTGTGGACAACTCTGTTGACGAAGCAATGGCCGGATACTGCAACAAAATCACGGTTACTTTGCTTGCCGACGGAGGTTGCGCAGTCAGCGACAATGGTCGCGGAATTCCTGTCGACCCATACACATCTGGTCAGCACAAAGGCAAGAGTGCGCTTGAAGTGGTGCTCACCGTGTTGCACGCCGGCGGAAAATTTGGCGGCGAAGGGTACAAAGTTTCTGGCGGTCTACACGGTGTAGGTGTGTCGGTAGTGAACGCATTGTCGAAGCGATTAGTCGCAGTTGTCGATCGCGGCGGTGAACGCTTTAGTCAAGAATTTATTGATGGTGGAAATCCAAAAGCAAAGTTGTCGAAGATTGGTGCTTCACCAAACAAGACAACAACCGGAACCACGGTTTCGTTTTGGCCTGACCCAACCATCTTTGCTTCCGAAGGCGTGGAGTTTGTTGCACGCACAGTTACCGAGCGTTTGCAAACGATGGCGTTTTTGAACAAAGACTTAGAAGTCGTGTTTACAGACGAACGCGCCGAAAAAATTCAAACCATCACGTATCAATACAAAGGTGGAATTGTCGACTTCGTTAAACACCTCAATGCTTCACGAGAAGCATTGTTTACCAAGGTTGCCCATTATGAAGGCAGTGACGACGAGCAAACCGTAGACATCGCATTGCAATGGAATACGGGCTATTACGAGGGTATTTACGGCTACGCCAACGGTATTTCCACGGTTGAAGGCGGCATGCACGTTGAAGGGTTTAAGACCGCACTCACCTCGGTGGTCAACAAGTACGCACGTGCTTCCAATGCGTTGAAAGAAAAAGAAGACAACCTCTTGGGCGAAGACATTCGCGAAGGCATCACTGCAATTGTTGCGGTAAAACTTCGCGAACCACAGTTCGAAGGTCAGACCAAAGCAAAGTTGGGCAACGTATCCATCCGTTCATTCGTGCAGAAAGAAACAAACGCACGACTCGAAGAGTGGATGCAAGAAAACCCAACCGAAGCGAACCGCATTGTCAAAAAAGCAATCGCAGCAGCACAGGCTCGACTCGCTGCAAAAAACGCACGTAACGCAGTGCGCCGTAAAACTGCACTTGCAGGCGCCGGTATGCCGGACAAGTTGAAAGACTGCACCAGCACCGATGCAAGCGAAACAGAGTTGTTCATTGTTGAAGGTGACTCTGCAGGCGGCACGGCAGTAGATGCACGCGATCCACGCACGCAAGCAATTTTGCCAATCCGCGGAAAGATCTTGAACGTTGAGCGTGCGCGACTCGACAAAATGTTGAAGAACACCGAAATCCAAACACTCATCACCGCAATTGGCGGCGGTATTGGTAACGACGAATTTGATGCATCAAAAGCGCGCTATCACAAGGTGGTAATTTTGGCCGACGCCGACGTGGACGGCAGCCACATTCGTACATTGTTGCTCACGTTCTTTTATCGCCAGATGAAACCAATGGTTGAAAGTGGTTTCATTTATATTGCGCAACCACCATTGTTCTCTACCGAAATTGGTAAAGAAAAGATCTATCTCAAAGACGATGCAGCAAAAGAAAAGTTCCTTGCCGAACATCCAAACCACAAGAAGGAATTCCAACGCTTGAAGGGTCTTGGAGAAATGGACTGGCAAGAACTTCGCAGCACCACCATGTCGGCCGACTCGCGCACACTGTTGCAAGTCACCGTGGATGAAGCTGCATTAGCTGAAGACATCATGAGCGTGCTCATGGGCGACGACGTCGAAAGCCGTAAGAAATTTATTCAAACCAATGCGCGCGACGTGCGCAACCTCGACTTCTAGCGAGCACTTAGGCGTAAAGGACGTGTGTAATGGCCAGTAAGAAACCAGCAAAAAAAGCAGCAGCCAAAAAGCTTGCTCCGCGTAGCGATAAGTCGGCGGGCAGCAAGTCTGCAGCAGCAGAAACCGCCTCGGGCACGCCTCCTCGTAAACCGCCTGCGCAACAAGATGATTTGTTCGTGAACCCAGACTCAGTTCAACCCGTGCAATTGCAAGATGAAATGGAACGCTCGTTCCTCGATTATGCAATGTCGGTCATCATGTCGCGCGCTTTGCCCGACGTACGTGACGGCCTAAAGCCTGTTCACCGCCGCATCATTTGGGACATGGACCAGCAGGGTTTCCGCCCTGATCGTCCGTTCGTAAAGTGCGCACGCGTTACCGGCGACACCATGGCGCGCTATCACCCACACGGTGACGGTGCTATTTACGATGCGCTCGTTCGCATGGCTCAACCGTTTTCGTTGCGTCACCCACTCATCGACTTCCACGGAAACTACGGCTCACCAGACTTTGGTCCGGCTGCCAGTCGTTACACCGAATCACGTTTGCACCCGTTGGCAATGCAGTTGCTTGCCGACATCGACGAAGACACCGTCGATCTCATTGCAACGTATGACGGCACCGCAGAAGAACCAATCGTGTTGCCGGCCCGTTTCCCTAACCTTTTGGTGAACGGCAGCCAAGGCATTGCCGTAGGTATGGCCACCAGCATTCCGCCGCACAACTTGGGCGAAGTCGTC
>Ga0209296_1003793_pt1 | contig 10178 bp, 18 predicted proteins | sample S_130206_EF_Meta_FD_187319 | JGI IMG/M metagenome (GOLD analysis project Ga0209296, IMG submission 187319) | Freshwater microbial communities from Lake Simoncouche, Canada to study carbon cycling - S_130206_EF_MetaG (SPAdes) (version 2) | ecosystem: Environmental > Aquatic > Freshwater > Lake ...
AGTGGTCTCGTAACAATTTTACCTTATTTAATGTTACCTGTGGTGCTCCTCCTGTACTAAAGTGTGGAGATATAATTAATAGCTTCTTCATAAACTTGATCTACTTCTGGATGACAATAAAACTTATCTTTATTTTCAAGGCAGCCTATTAAAGGTTGTACGCCTTGTACAGATCCCCACTCCTTAACTCCATACTTCATATCAGAACAACATTGTAGTGCGCATGTACCAGCTACATACTTGTAGTTATGATACTGACCATGTACAGTTCTGTATGGAGCTCTGAAATTAGGATTGAGTGACGAACCCAAGTGTATAATGGGAGTATTTGTAGTGCCAGCGAGATGTAAACAGTTCTGTATGGAGCTCTGAAATTAGGATTGAGTGACGAACCCAAGTGTATAATGGGAGTATTTGTAGTGCCAGCGAGATGTAACAATCCACTGTCCATAGTTATAAAACATGATGCATTATGTATAAGGTGATAACAATCTGATATACTAGTTTGATTCATTAGGTTCATACCATGAGGTATGTCAAAATTAAATACAGGTTTGTCAACATTAAAGAAACCAGTCTCTGAGCTGTCTTTACCTATACTGATGACGTAAAATCCTGCATCATTAAGATGCTTAACAAGCTCCATCCATTTCTCAGCAGGCCATGTTCTATTAGGCCATGTACTTACAGGATGTATAAGTATATACTTATGGTGTATATCAAATCTATTTGGTTCTATAGGACTGTATTCACAATACAACTCATATCTATCTAACATGAACCCTAATTGTATAGCATGATACTGACGTATGTCGATAGTATTATGTTTCATTTCCACTCCTCTTTCATTCTTCTTACCTACATTGGTGAAGGAGTTATGCATAATGAAGTGTTCATTGAAATATTCCCAATCAATTGACGTGGACTTGTAACTATTTTGTACGTATGGATTCTTTTTGAACAGCTCTGGTATAGGACTAACCACAGTTATATTCTGTTCATAGGCTCTAGATAGTTTTCTTATAGTGGGTGTAGCACATATAAGATCACCTAGAGCAGGACATTCGCTAAGATTAAGACAAACTTGTTTTGTAGTTGACATAATATCCATAGTTATCATCCTTATATAATACTCTCATAGCAGGATATCTTCTAGTAAAAAGTTCGTGTGTTAAATCTGGTTGATAATGTGTTTCGTGAACATTACCATACCACTCTCCTTGCTCATATAAATATGGTACAGCAATAAGACATTTCTTTCCTAAAGCATTTATTTTATCAACAAGAGCAATAGCTTTATCAACAGGGATGTGTTCTAATACATCTCCTAGTATAAGGTAGTTGTATACATGAAAATCAAATTGACAAATGTCACCAATAATAACTTTGTTGTAAATCTCTCGTAGATTGAAATTATCTACATAAGGCTCGAAGATTTCAAGCGCGTCGATACTATGTGTATCCTTCATCATACTCCCATATGTTCCAACTCCTGGTCCTACATCTAATATTATATGAGTGGATGGAATATAATCTACCAGATGTTTTTTTACTTCATCTTTAAATAGTGAATAACTATAAGGCATACTTTTGTTGGTTTGGTCAAAGTTAAATATATTTGTATAAAAAAACAAGATATGTATATAGAAGTTAGTACAGGAGAAGTGGCTGATAAGATTAGCATACTTCTAATAAAGAGTGAAAGAATAACAGATGTAAATAAGCTTGAAAATATTAACAAAGAGTTAAGTTCTCTAGTTGAAAACTTTCCTGCAGAAATACTTATTGATAAACTTTATACATTGTTATGTGCAGTTAATCTTTCTTTATGGCAAATTGAAGATGCTATTAGAGAAAAAGAACGTTTGGGTGACTTTGACAATGAATTTATAGAATTAGCAAGACAAGTTTATATTACTAATGACAATAGAGCAGCTCTAAAAATGAAAATAAATATTAAGTATAATTCAGACATCATAGAAGAAAAATCATATAGCCCATATTAATTAAAGTTTTACTTGCATAATTCATAGGAATTACAGATATTTGTTACAAGACTTTTGATTTCCTAAAAGCGTTTTTACACTTCCTCAATTTTTTTGTTAACTACATAGCATCTCAGCCCTATTTGGGTAGGGATGCTATTGTTTTTTTAAGCCCATGCAAGACTCAATGTACAATCAATTTAAAAGTTGGATATTCCCAGGGCTAGTATCTGTAATGGGTATGATGATTTGGAATGATGTAACAGAAATAAAGAAAGATGTGAAAGCATTAATGCTTCAATCAAGTGTAGATAAGACACGTATAGATAATCTAGAACGTGAAGTGTATAAAAAAAATACAACTTACAGATCACCATTTCCTCCAATAAAATCTAACACTATATTAAGAAGTGAGATGGTGGCTATCATTAATAAAAATGACGTAACGCCTAAAGAATATGAAACATATAATTGAAGATCCTAAAGATTCTTTTTGGACTATATTTAAAGATACAAATGATTGGAATGAAAAGGCAATTATTGGAGCTATTTCGTTTGTTATCATGGTGGCTGTTGTTGCTATAGATTTATTTACAGGATTCTTTGGCAAAGAGTTAATATTAAATGATTACGTATTTAATTCATTTGTGATTACAACCCTTGGCTGCTTTGGTATTTCTGGCGTAGAGAATATCATGGGTAAGAAAACTAAAAAACAAGAGCCAGAAGAACAACCTTTCCCTGAAGACTATGAAGGATAAACTAATATTTTTAATTATAATAGGTGCTCTTGCTACACTAGCCCTATATCAATGGAGAGGATCCAGCAAAGCTAAGGGCCCAGATACATTAGTTGTAAGAGATACTACTTGGTTAAAGCATGATAGCTTGATTGTCAAGAAAGTAAAAGTAACTAAAGAGATAGCTGTACCATACGAAGTGTTAGTGAAAGAATACCAAGCTGACACATCTTATCCAAAACTAAAGAAACAATACGAAGACTTAGCTAAAGATTATGCTGCCAAGCGTGTGTATGTAGACTCAGTTAATGTAGGAAAGTTTGGACACATCCAGATAACAGATACAGTCTCAAAGAACAAACTTAGTAAGCGTACCACAAAAGATAATTTTAAAATCCCTGTAGTAAAAGAAACAATAACAATAACCAAATATGCAGAACCTGAACGACAACTCTATCTTGGTGGTGGTGTTAATGCTAATAGTAGCAGTGGTATCAGAAGTGTCGAGGGAGGACTATTATATAAGACTAAGAAAGATCAGATCTATGGGCTTAAAGCAACAACAACCATAGATGGGATAACAACCTTTGGTGTTTCTACATACTTTAAAATAAAATAATATGAAGTTTTTAAACTTTTTACGTTCATTAATTTGGAAGCCTGAGCCTGCATTAGAAGGTAAAGCAGAAGTTGTTAAAAAGAAGACTGTTAGAAAGAAAAAATAATGTCAACATTACGTAGAGGTGATGAAGGCCCACTGGTAACCAAGCTTCAGGAGAAGTTAGGCGTAGATCCTATTGGTAAATTTGGACCTAAGACAGAAGCAGCTCTACTAGCATGGCAATTATCTAATGGTTTACAGGCTGATGGTATAGCTGGCCCTTTTACATTAGCTAAACTTGGTATAGAAGACCTACCTAAGGCAGCTCCTATAGAGATTCCTGAATCAGGATTTAAACTAGATAAACTTAAAGGACATATACCAGATGGTGTGATTGCACAGATCCCTGATACAGCAGCACGTTTTGGTATTACAAATACATTACGCCTTGCACACTTCTTATCACAATGTGGTCATGAGAGTGGAGGATTTAAAGCTGTACGTGAGAACTTAAACTATTCAGCTAAAGGATTAGTAGGTATCTTTAAGAAATACTTTAGTCCTACATTAGCTGTAGCATATGAAAGACAACCTGATAAGATAGCTAACAGAGTTTATGCTGGTCGTATGGGTAATGGTGATGAGCATTCAGGTGATGGATATAAGTTTAGAGGCAGAGGATATATACAATTAACAGGTAAAGAGAACTACACAAGGTTCGACGCCACAGTTCCTGAGAACATAATTGCAGATCCAGATTTAGTTGCTACTAAATATCCACTGGCATCAGCAGCTTTCTTCTTTAATAGTAATAAGCTGTGGTCTATATGTGATAAAGGTGCTACGCCTGAAGTAGTAACAGCAGTGACTAAAAGAGTTAATGGAGGAACTATTGGTCTTGCAGATAGAAATAAACATTTCAATGAATATTATAACCTCCTAAAATAATGGCTAAACCATCAAAAAACGCTGAGAACAGAAAGATTGTCTTTGGCGTAAGACGTAAAGGTAAGCATCAAAAGAACTTTGGACCTAAAGCTTCTCCTAGAAAAAAGAAGTACAGAGGACAAGGTAGATAATAAACAACCAACCAATGAAAACATTTAAACTAACTTTGTGGATTGTATCTACAATTGTTGCAGTATCATTAATGATTCAACTATTGTATATATACAAACATTTTATATAGATTAAATCGTAGAAGATAAAAAATGACAGCTAGAAAAATATCCACAAACCCTTTACCTATTTCGTTTAAAGATTTTTCTAAAAATCCTATAGTGGGTACGTTATTTGTTGTTCTTATAGGAATATCTTATTTATATATTGATGTACGTAATACATTCACTGATCAAATCTCTCGTCAAAATGAGAAGATTGATAAGATGGAAGTTAAGGTGGATGCATGTACAAATCAATTAAGAAAGTCTGATAGTTTACTTTCAGCAAGTGCTAGTAAAATAATGGTGTTACAACAACTAGGAAAGATACAATGAGACTCCTAATTATTTTTTCAATTTTCTTATATGGTTGTTCTACAACTATTGCAGAAACAAATACATCAATAAATGATAAACCTAGAAATATACAAAAAGAAGATTTTGAAGCTATTATGGCCCAATCTCAGAAGACTGGAATCCAAGCTGATGCTGCTTCTAGAAAAGCTGATCAAGCAGTAGAGAAGAAAGTGGATGTTACGATCAATAAGATAGAAACATTAAAGGAAGAAATTAAAGACTTAGTTAAAGAAAATGAAACCTTACAAAAAACTATTAACGTTAGTGGTGAGCCTTTTGTTATTTTCTCAATCAGCGATAGCACAATATCCAACAAAGAAAATAATAGGTAATGATACAGTGGTTATTATTACAGAGAAGCAAGCTAAGGATATAAATAATATTTTTAAAAATATAAAGGGCGATAGGATTAAGTTCGATAGCTTAGTGGTTTCATTTGATAAAGCAAAAAAACTAAATAAAGAACTAGACGCTAAGCAAGCTAACTATTATTCATTACTTGCTGAATCCAATAATAGGACTTCTGTTGTAGAAGAAAAGAATAAAAATTTAACACTAATAAATACATCATTAGGTAAAGCTAAGTTGTCGATTGATTTGTCAACACTTTCACTTATGTTTGCACTTGTTAGTATTTTAGCGATATCATTTAAACCATAAATATATGTTAGAGAAAATAGCCATCTATGCAGGAATAGCAATAATGTTATCTGTATACCCAGCAATTAAGATTAGAAAAGCCAATGCATTATCTAGATACCAAGATAGAGTTAGTGTATTAGAACACAAGATTGATGAAATCAAAATCATAGAGCAAGATCCTGCTACAAGGTTTGTAAAGATTGGTAAGATAGAAGCCAAGATTGTAAAGGTGAGAGAGAAAGCTGATGAAACTATGAAGGTTTTAAAGCTACGTGCTAAGTGGGACTATCAAAAAGACCTAATAAAACTTAAACGTAAACAGGTTTATCTTGATTCTACAATTGTATTACCTGCTAAATAATCAATTTGATTAGAGTTGCTAATACAAATCATTAAAGTAAATTTTAATACTAATAATATATATTGTTTAAACTAATATATATTTGTAACATTTATAAAAATATTCATACAATGGCTATACCATCTAGACAAATAGGTTGGGGAACAGAAGAAAATCTGTTGTGGCAGATATCCAAGCAATTGGAATACCTTACAGGGGTAACTTATAGTGCATCAATTAGACCTTATAAAGTGTATACAGCTATATTATCCCAGACTGGTACAGATGCTCCAGAACAAAATGTATTAGAGAATACATTAGGAACAGGTTTAATTTATACTTATGATAGTTTAGGTGCATATTATGCACAATTAGAAAGTGGTACTTTTGATCCTGCAAAAACATTTATTAATATAACTAGTAGTTACTATTCAGTTCCTTACACTATATATAGTAGTATTTTGAATACAGACGATAGTTATTTAATTATTGGAACATTCGATGAGAGTGGAGGTAATGTTGAATTAGAGGGTGAGGCATCAATAGAAATTAGAGTATATAATTAATGATATAAAAATGGCAATTCCTTCAAGACAAATAGGCTGGAGTACAAAGAGCAATTTGCTTTGGCAGATTTCTAAGCAATTAGAAGCTCTGACAGGTATTATGTATAATAGAGGTAATCCAACTACCACTACAACAACTACTACAGTAGCACCAACTACGACTACTACGTCTACAAGTACATCAACAACAACATCGACTAGTACAAGTACGTCAACTAGTACAACGACAACTACCACAACACTTTCTCCTGTAACTTATTATTATAATGTTACTGGATATAGTTGTGGCACGCCTTGTAACAACATAGGTGCTTTTACTGCTTCCTCAATAGGTATTCCTTTAACTATTGGATTATTCTATAATAATCCTGAAAATAGAGAATATTCATTTGAAATTTTAGAAGAAATATTACCAGTAGGTGGTACTTATGATTTAACAGCAGAACCAGGCTATGCAACTTGTACTGATGCATGTGTTCCTCCTACAACCACAACTACTACTACAGTATAATATAAATTAAACCAACAACTACATGAAGGAATTAAAATTTATCTGTGCTCAACCAGATGATACCTACTACACTTGGCAGGTACATCTATGGTTAGAAAGCTTAAGAAACATTGGATATTCAGATAAGGCTATTGTCTTAATCTTTATCCCATCGTTTAGAGAGAAGAATGATAAGTGGCAGCAGATCGTAGATCTTTATCCAGAAGCAGAGTTTGCTTTCTATAAAGATCAAGATGGTGTAAGTGAGAAGTTAGGAATATATATTCCTGTATTACGACCCTATTCATTGATGCGCTACTGGCAAGATCATCCAGACATGAAAGACAAAGCAGTGTTCTACTGTGACTCTGATGTCTTGTTTACAGATAAATTTAATGTTGATGCATATATTGATGATGATGTGAACTATTTATCAGATACCAATAGCTATATCAACGCTTCATATTTTGATAGTAAAATACATCAAGTGCTTCCAGAAAGATTGGAGGCATATAAAGAGCTAGATGTTCTTGAAGATATTGCCACACAGTGTGGTATATCAAGAGTAATAGCAGAAGCTAACAATGACCACTCAGGGGGTGCACAATATTTGTTAAAGAATATTGATGCTATATTCTGGGAGAAGGTATTAAGAGATTGTATTACAATACGTAAGTATTTATTAAACATCAATCATTTATACTTCAAGGATGAATCTGCAGGCTTTCAAAGTTGGTGTGCTGATATGTGGGCTGTCCTCTGGGCTATTTGGTATAGAGGTGGGGTCACTAAGAATTTACCTGAAATGGAATTCTCTTGGTCGTCAGATCCTATTGACAAGGTCCACAGGTTAGGTATATTACATAACGCTGGTATTGTTAATAAAGATATGGGTGATTACCCAGCGTTTTACAAAGGTGAGTATCATATGGGTAAAGATCCATTTCAAGATCCTCATTTAGAATTAGTATTCAATGATGAAAGAGCTCAAAAGAAAGGTACACACTACTATGTTGAGCAAATGATGAAATTAAAATTTAAATATAAATTAAACTATTAATAAAATGGCAATTCAGAGAAATTTAAAAGCATTTGTTCGCTACGATGGTAGTGGAAGGGTTGTCGCAGGCAGCCTTATTCTGAGAAAGAACAAGCCAAAGGTAGGTAGATGGTTAGAGATTCCAGCATATGAGTGCTGTAATTATGTTCCTACAAGTACGACAACGACTACAAGTACTACTGTAGCTCCAACGACAACGACTACTACTACAGCTAGTCCAACAACTACTACCACAACTACAGCAGTAGCACCTACGACTACTACAACTAGTACGTCTACGTCTACTAGCACAACAACAACAACAGAGGCTCCTACAACAACTACTACAACAACTGCAGAACCTACTACAACTACTACAACTACTACAGCTAGTCCTACAACTACGACTACTACAACAGCTGAGCCTACGACTACGACTACAACTACCACTATAGTTCCTACAACGACAACTACCACTACACCAGCACCAGGTGATTGTTTCTGTTATACAATATCTAATGAAACAGCAGGAACACTTTTATATTCATATACAGATTGTGGTAGTGAATTTGTAAGAGCACCTATTAATGCAGATACACTTTCAATTGTATGTTCTTCTACAGTTGTAACAGGAGATGATGGACTTATAATCACTGGTGGAACTGTTTCTTGTAGCAATTCAGAAGGTTGTTCAGCTGAGCCTACAACGACTACTACAACTACGACAGTAGAACCTACGACAACTACAACGTCTACTAGTACTACAACTACTACTACAACAGCACCACCAAGTTATTATTCATATGATGTATCAAATGTTTTTAATGGAAGTGGCCCAGGTGATGCGTGTCTTGCAGAACAAACAATAGTATTATATGCAAATACTAATGATCCACTTGGTTCATTAGTTGGAAACTTTTTATATACAGATACTGCTCTGACAACTAAATTTACAGGTAATCCACCAGGTGTTGGAGGATACTATAGATATGGTTTAACAGGAGATCCTATAACATACAGATCTGATTTTGCTATTGATGGAACTATCAATAATGTAACACAATGTTAAAACTAAAACAATGGCTAAATCATTCTAATAAATAATAAATAGAGCACATCATAAAGGGTGTGCTCTATATAAAATATAAAAACATGGCAAATAGCAATAATCAATTAAAAGCATACGTTCGTTTCGATGGAACAGGACGTATTGTACCAAGCAGCTTAATCTTACAAAGATTTAAGCCTAAGGTGGGTAACTGGCAAGAAATTCCAGCAACAGAATGTTGTACACCTACTCTTCCTTCAAACTGTATTGAGTTTGTAGCTAACACTGAAGCAGGAGGAACTACTTTCTATATGGATGTTGATGTATCAGCAGATATAACATACACTGTTACATGGGGTGATGGTACAACAAGTACAGGTTCTACTTCTGAAGGTGCTGCATTTTTAGAACATGAGTATCCTGCTGAGGTAACAGCTGCTTATACTGTTCGACTATGTTTCAGCGATGCTAGTTTAGTAACAGGATTAGAATTTTGGGGCAACGACTAAACATAACTAAAAATGGCAACAGTAATAACATCGATAACAGGTTTACAAAACCTAACCAATCTGGAAAACTTTAATGCAGATTATAACGCATTAACTACAGTAAATCTATCTGGACTTGCAAATCTATTATTTGTAGATATAAGTGATAATGAAAAAGTTGATTTTTCAGAAAACTCATTAACTAGTGTTAATCTATCAGGATGTACATCTCTTCAAACATTACGTCTTGACGATAGTAATTTCTCAGCTGGTATTCCTAATCTTTCAGGGCTTACTGATTTATCAATCGTCGATATGGATCAGTGTAGTATAACAGGGAATGTAGACTTATCAATGCTTCCAGTACTTGAAGAATTTGATCTTTCTGGTAACACTGGTTTAACATCAGTTACTATAAGTGACCAACAACCTTTAATTTATGTTAATCTTTATAATACTGATATTACAGAAGCATCTGTAAATGATATATTAGAAACGTTAGATGGTAGTGGTGTAGAGAATGGGAGTGTTAATTTAGGGAGTGGTACAAGTGCTGCTCCAACAGGTGCTGGTGCTACAGCTGTAACAAACTTACAAGGTAAAGGATGGCTTGTTACTGTAAATGAACCAACCACAACCACTACTACATCTTCTTCTACGTCTACAACAACTAGTACGTCAACAAGTACTACTACATCTACGTCAACGTCAACAAGTACTAC
>Ga0209296_1003797_pt1 | contig 10174 bp, 21 predicted proteins | sample S_130206_EF_Meta_FD_187319 | JGI IMG/M metagenome (GOLD analysis project Ga0209296, IMG submission 187319) | Freshwater microbial communities from Lake Simoncouche, Canada to study carbon cycling - S_130206_EF_MetaG (SPAdes) (version 2) | ecosystem: Environmental > Aquatic > Freshwater > Lake ...
GGTGACTGTGGCGCTAGCAAAGGTCACATCCGCCGACCCGACCACCATTTCTTCAATAGCTGTGCCTAGGTTGACATTGGTAACGTTGCCCCACGTGGTGGTGTTCTCACCCGTAGTCATCAACTGAATTTTCAGGTTACTATAGGTACTAGCCATTTTCGGTCCTTACGTGGGGATTTCTACCCAAGTTACTGTATTTCCATCGTTTACTTGTACCCAAGTACCCGTCTGAGAGTCGTTTATGGTCTGCCAGTTCGGTGTCTGGTTGTCGTTGATTATACCCCAAACTAGCACGGTAGTGATAAAACCAGTAGCCTGAACCCCAGTGGGGAAGACGTTGGCCTTAGCAGTGGTAGTTACTGTACCGATAGACCCAGTGGCCGAGACCCCGGTAACGGAGACTTGCACCCCAAGACTAATGGTAACTGTACCAAGTGACCCAGAGGCCGAGACCCCAGAGACGACGACGTTAGCGGCAGCTGCGAAAGTAACAGTACCGGTAGACGCAGTAGCCGAGACCCCAGTGGGGGAGACGTTAGCCTTGGCAACAATAGATACCGTGCCTACCGACCCAGTGGCCGAGACCCCGGTAACGTCAACCCGCTCATTTTCGTCTACCTCGACAGTCGCGATAGACCCAGTGGCCGAGACCCCAGTTACGTTGGTATTTGCAGCGGCCTGAACGGTAGCTGTGCCTATGGAGCCGACAGCCGAAACGCCAGTTAGTATAACGTTTGCAATGGCTTGGACAGTAACTGTGCCTACGGAACCAGTAGCCGAGACCCCAGTAACGGTAGTGTTTGCCTTGGCTTGGACGGTAACTGTGCCTACCGACCCAGTGGCTGAGACCCCGGTGACGGCTACTTGAACGGATGTAGAGCCAGAACCCGCGAAGGTATCTGCTGCAAAGGGGAAAAAACCAAACAATTCAGCCCCCTCTGGTTAGGTGTTCAGACCCGGGTTGTATATCATCCTGCCGCCTACGACGGTAGCGGTTAGTGTTGCTTTGCGATTACCATAGACTTTGTAGCTTACGTGGACCCAGCCGCTGTTGGGCTGACCCTTGCGGTAGCACTCCAGAATGACCTGATCGAAGTCTAGGTTCTCGGCAATCCACTTTGCCAAGTCCCCATTAGCCACCCCGGGCACCTCGATATCTGCCGCCTGACCCATGCAGTGCTGGGAAGTAACTGCACCCCCAACTGCCTTGTTCAGCGCCTGCCCCCGGTATCCTGAGTTGATATGGACTGGCCCGTAGTGTTCCCGAATAGGCTCTAGTACCCGTTCACATAGCTCTTTGAGACAGTCCAGCTCGGCTGCACCGGGCACGTTGTCGATACCCCGCCGTTCCCCGGTTTGAGATTTGATAAGCTCCTCAAGGGTGAAGTGCTGGGTTAACTGCATGGCTACGGGAAATTACCCCCAACCGGGTTCGGGAAGCCTTCAGGAGCCGCTGTGCCAATCTTAGCACCGGGGGGGACGGTGGTCGATGTCCACGGGCTTTCGTTCATGGGGCCTACGCAGTCGGCCAGCGTCGCGCCGTTTACTGGCTTGGGACGTACCGTGCAGGGCATGGACCACATATTGGAGAAGCCCCCACCCGGCTTGGATGTGCTGGTAAAGGTGCGGATCACGACGGTGGTGGGTGCCCAAGTCGGGGCAACGGGGTAGGTTGTGGCGTTACTGAACAGGGACCAGACCTTGCCCTTGGGGGCCTTACAGGAGCCGCCCATCAGACTTAGGTCGGCAATGCTCTCACCCTTGAGGACTGGGCATACTGAGACACCCATAGGGAACGTGTTGCCGTTAACCTTTACCGTCTTGCCGGGCACCGCCACCGTCGCACTGGAGGCGCACAAGGCGTAGGGGGTGTGGCAGATGGCAAGGGATGGGGAGGCGTCAGCCGGGGTTGCGGCAAGAAGGGCTAGGACGATCAGGGTCTTTTTCATGGTGTCTCCGGTGCGACGTAGGGCGCGGGTGTGCCGTCAGGGTTAAGGACTTCAGCTTCTATAAGACCAAGTTCAGTCGCGGCTTCGACGCTGTAGGCCAGCGGCGCACCGTCCGCGTCCAGCACTTCCGCGCCGTTTTTCCAGTCTCGGAGGAACATGGCGCAGTCGGTGTTGTCCAAGCTAAAAGGAATGCTCTCGTTACGGCCTACCCGGCGAACACTAGGGGGAACAGGGGGAGAACCTTCGGGCCATCCAGCGATTATCTGATACGTTTCCATTATAGCTCCGCCGATAAAGTTACAACGCCGTCAGATGCACAGTTTAGAGTACCGGACACTCCGCTCCCTGCCGCAAGACCAGTAGAAGTGGCGTATATCCACTGAGTATCAAACATGGGACCATAACCACCCGCTTGGCTCATACCATTGATAGAACCAGAATAGCCCGCAAAGTCCATCTTTGGCGTTCCTGTGTACGCTATTGTTGCAGCACCTCTCAAAGACACCGGGAGTTTAATCACTGCATACCCTTGAGTAGAACTCAATTGGTACGCGAGAGAGACTATAGCGTTTGTTCCGCTCCATTTTACAAAATAGCGTTGGCATTTTTGGAACGACACACCGTAATCATCCGGCACGAACGGCGTGGCGACGGTGCCGATTTCGAGTTTGACGCCTGTGACGTACCAAGTTGCGGCGTTGGTTGCGACGACCTTGGTGGCTCCAGACGATGTAAATACGTTGGAAGCATTCCAAGCCGATGCAGTTCCGGCGTAGGTCGAGCCTGTCCCTATATCGAACAGAAGTGTCGCACCGATGCCATTCGTCGCGCCAATCCACGTTCCCGATGTATCACCGGCAATTGTTACAGTCTTTTGCTCCCAAGTGTTTGCGTCGGAAATCGTGTAGTTAAACACATAACTTCTATTTGCGGCGCTGTTTCGCAAACCGCCAGCAAAAGTTCCGGTCAGACTTGAACGGACCCAGAAAGACAGGGTGACGGCGCGGGCGTTGGCGGTTCCAAAATTCGCGTCAGCAAAGTTGAAACCTTCGATGCTCTGCTGGACGTTGAATATATCACCAGCAGCCGATGAGTACGCGCTGGACGAGGTGACGCCAAGATAATTGGCAAAACCGACAGGAGGAGTAACCGCCGCAGCATTCTGCTGGCAGGTGAACTTACTTGCCACCGTAGACCCCGCAAACCAGCGGTCTAGCGTATAGTTACTAGCGGCTGTAACACTCGCACCAGCATTACGCTGGTCAATAGCCATATCGCCGTTGATGATCTTGTTCGCGCCCGTGTAGTTCAACAGGTTGCCAGTAGAACTAGCGCCTTGAGCAAGGATGGATAAGTTGCGGTTAATAGCCATGGTTTACAGTCCGCGTTCTGCGTCTCTTGCGGCCTTCGCAGCAGCTTGGGCGTCTTCGTGGGCCTTGATAACTTCCGGCGTGTGTTCAGCAGCCACAGTGGCGCGGACACCAGACCAGTCCTGCACGGGGCCATAGCCCTGATTTGTGAGATCGGCGTCAACTGCGGAGATCATGTCCTCCACGTTCTGCCCCGGCTCTACAGCGCAGCGGTGCCACAGCGATGAGATAACTTCCCCGGCGTCTACCACCTGCTTGGCGATGCGGACCTGAATAATGCCGGTATCCGTGATTTCGCGTTGGTTAACAGTTGCAATGCGCGGCATGGTTTTTCCTTTAGGCGTTGTAGTTGACAGTCATAGTCAGGTTTGTGGCATTGTTAAAATTGGCCTGTGTCAGAATGCTAGCAGTGCCGGTGACATTTCCGGTTGAAATATCTAGCGTTGTTACGTTTGATCCTGTGAAAAAATTATTTATTGATAAACCGCCAGTGATCAAAGCCGCGTCGTAAACCTCGGCAGCAGCAGCTATACCATAGTTTGCATTGGCCGTTGAAATCGTAAACGGAAGCCCCGTCACTTTTGTATTGCCAGTCGAAGACCCCTTGGAAGACATGGCGAAGTACATCCAGCAGGTAACCTGTCTGCCGACTCTGGTATAAGTTCCGTTTTGGCTAGAATAAGTTATACCAGTTGTGCCACCGCCAAAGCTAACCCCCGGCGTCCAAGTACCTTCCTCGTAGTCATCCAACGTGTTGGCGTCAGCCGAAGCGTTCTGCGAAGCCGGGAACTTGATCTGACCAGCGCCAGCGGCAGAAATATCTACAAGGCTAGTTGCGTTAAGCGTGGTAAATTTGCCAGCGGCGGCAGTCGTCGCGCCCACTGTCCCATTAATGTTGATGCTCGCCGTGCCAGTCAGGTTTGTGACTGTGCCGCTGGACGGGGTGCCAAGTACAGGCGTTGTCAGCGTCGGGCTGGTACTTAGCACCATGCTGCCTGTGCCGGTGACGGAGTTCGAGAGCGCCACGCCGCCGTAGTTCAAGGCGCTATTTAGCTGCATCGTGCCAGTAACCGCCAGAGCATTAGTGCCAATAGTTGCGCCGCCCAGCGCCAGCGACGTACCCGTGCCAACACCGATATTAGTGTTGGTGGCAGAAAATGTTGACCACGCGATGGTTTCAACAATATCGTTAAGCGCCGCAGCAGTCCCCAGCACAACGCTTGTGCCGTTTGTCGCCGTGTATTCGCTCGTCGTCAGCTTCACGCCGTTCAGGTAGACATCTATGTACCCAACGGTATAGGCCACAGTGAACGTGGTCTGCGATGCCGTGGCTGTGAATGTAGTTTTGGTATAGACGTAGTTCGGAACAACTTCAGCGGGCAGCGTGACAAACACATCTTTGGTACCCGCAGAGAAGGTAACCTTAGTTGTGCCGCCCGCACTGGAGGAAAGAACCGTATCACGCGAAAGCGTGGTACCTGACGACGTGTAGGTACCAATACCGACTTCCCACTGTGAACCACCGGCAATTGTGTAATAGGTAGTGTTCCCGTTACCGATAATTGAGAAGTTCTGGTAACCAGTAGGCGCAGTTCCGCTAAGGGTAACCGTGCCCTGACCAGTCGTAGTCGTCGTATCTTTTACGCGGTCTGCGAGAACTAAAGCCATTTAGGCAATCCTGATGATTGCCGTCGTGTTGGTGGCGGCGGGGAAGATGATGGTGAAGTCACCCGCAGTGGATGTCTTATCCGAACCAAAGTCCAACGCGCACACCGCAGCGTTCGTCAGCGTGGTATTCGCCGTGCCGTTAGCCGAAGGCGTGGTGTTATAGATAAGCGCACCGCGAGCCGTAATTGTGGCCGTGCTGAACGTCAGGTCGCTGAAATCCGTGAAACCCGTACCCGCCGAGGCATTGGTGTTAGTCGCAGTCACACCGAGATTAACCAGTGCGCCGCCGCCAGCCGTATAGTTAGTACCGGTAACTTCGTTGGAAGACGTGTACGCCGTGGTATTGGCGTCAATCGTAGCCGACGACGTGTAGAGCGCCAGCTTGAAAGAGTCGCCGCTTGTAAGGCGGAAGTCGTGCACAGCCAGCATAAGCTCAGCCTTGAACGAAGTGGTCATTGCCTGTGTAATCGCCATAGTATTCTCCTTAGATGTCTAGGATTGCGGCCAGATCGGGGTGACCGGCATTGTTGAGCTTGTTAGCTATAGTCGTATTGTGAGACCTGACAGCCTCGTGCATGTAGAACACCAGCACCTTGCGGACGCTGTCTTTGAAAGCTTCGGCCTGATCCCGGATAGCGGGGTGGCTCTGGCTACCTACGTAGACAATTTTGTCTAGCGCACGTTCGGCAATCTCTTCAGGCGTAAACCCACGGTTGCTGGTGGTCTGCACCATAACGTTGCCAGCTTCGACACCAAAAAGGATGGACATGTCGCTCATCGGACGGGGTACCTAATCTGGGTTGTACGGTACATATCCTGTCTGTTCTTCCCCTCGGCCAGCTCCTTGAGCTGCGCCAGCGCCTCGTCGTACCGCTTCTGGTACTGGGCAAGAACATCAGCTTCACCTTTCATGAAGGTGTAAGCTTCCAGAAGTGACCCGTAGAGCAGCACCGAACTGAAGTTATCACCCAACCACGACGTGCTAGCGGTCACGATAGACTGCGGATAGTAGAAATAGTGCAGCTCCATGCTGTAGCTTGCATCCGGCGTAGGGCCGAGGATGTACGAAGTCTGGTCGAACATGGCGTAGTGGGTGGGCTTACCAGTGGTCGCCGGGTACGGGAACGCCTCGCGGATGTAGTTCACATCCTTGTTCAGCAGGTATTCGTACGCCCCACTAGTCGGGTCGATAACAGCAAGTGAGAAGTTAGCCAGCCAGTCAGACGGTACGCTCAGATACTTGTTCGTAGCCGTGGCATTGCCCGTCACGTTCTTACGCAGTTCGAGCAACTGCACATTATTGTAGATGCGCTGCTCAGCCTGCCCAACGAACGTAGCTACCTGCTCCGCAGACGTAAGACCGCCAGACCCCGCCGTGTCCGGGAAGTCGTTCTCAGTATAAGCCTGTATCGTCTCGACAAGCGTGGCGTAGTTCATCAGCCCATCTTTTTGCTGCTATTGGTACCCTTGGTCGCCGCACCAGTGCCCCGAGTCTTCAGGGTCTGGGTGTTAGCAACGTTATTCGGGTAGCCGTTATTGCCGGTATCCGCCTGCGTATACGTAACCGGCTGGTTAGCACGAGAAGGCAGCGGGTTAGCCGTTGCGGGGAAATAGGGGAACTTATCCGTATTCATCTTAAATCCCCGTCTTCTTGACCTTGGAACCGCTCTTCTGGTTCGCCACCTTGGCGAGACCACGGCCCATATCCTTCATCTGCATGTTGGTCTTGCCGCCCTTAGCCAGCTTAGTCAGCGGCTTACCCGGGTGCATACCCTTTTCATGCTTATGGACAGCGGACTTAACCATAGCCTTGTCCTGCTTAATATCGCTCTTCGAAGATTCCTTAGCCATTTTATACTCCTAGGAAGTGGTCACGGTTACAGTGCCTACGGCACCGGTAGCCTGCAAATTATCAGTAAGGCCCGAAAGTTGAAGGGGGTTGTTAAGCCCCACCGGACCCCACCCCCACTGTATAACACGACTACCGCCCGAAGGGTCACCAAAAGATATAGCCGCCGTGGGGTTTGGGGGGTTAACCGTCAAAATCTGCAAACCGGTCAAACCAGCCTGTAGGTACGTGGTATCCCGCCTTGGGTTGCGCAGAGCCTGTGGGTCGTCCACGGGGTACATACCCAGCTGGAGCTGGGGCTGGTCAGGTTCCCAGCAGGTGGGGCAAACCAAGATATTCACGTTCTTAGTCTTAATGACGAGCTGCCGCAGCTCCTTCAGCATGTACTGAAAGCCGCACCTATCGCACATGGCGATGGCTTTTTTACCAGAGGCGAACCTATTGGGCATAGCCGCCCCCTAGAAGAACATTTGGCGCGGGGCAAGTCTCAAGGACGCCTTTTCACGGTCCTCGTCTGCCGCCAGCTGCCATGCTTCGTCGTACATTGCCTTGAGCATCTCTACCCTGTTGAGCGCGTCAGGGACCTTCAAGGATAGATAATAGGCCAGCCCAGCCACCAAGGCCGGGAGCATACGGAACGGGATGTCCTGAGTATTGACGCCGTTGCCTGCGTCTTGGATGCGCCGCAGACGCCAATAGACGAATGTATAGTAGTTACTCTGGTCGGGGCAAGGCCAAACATTGATGTTCGGGTAAGTCACCCCCGTGGTTGGCTCGGTAGCCCCCGACTGCCTATTGATCCAGACCTGAATGGGCCTACCTTGGGTCAGCTTGTTGGGGATAGTGGAGTAAGTATCTACGCTGATACGGGTAATGTTAATGTCGGTCTGGTTGATACCGGACTGCGTACGAATAACGTGGTCCAGCAGATCAATGGTATCCACCGGAAGGCTGTAGGTAACCGTGCCCTGAACCATGGGGATCGACCCCTGTTCGATGGTCCAGAGATTTATCCCCTTATTTGCCCACTCTATTGTCAACAAGTTCAGACTACGCCGCGCCGTACGCATGTCGTAACCCGTGCGCAGCTCAGCACCGCAACGCTCAAAGGCTTCTTCGACCAGATTGTTCAGGTCTAGGTTGAAGGTTGTGGTGCCCGAAGTTGTCATCTGTACCTTGCCGTTTTACTGGCGATAGACTTGGGTTGCTTAACGAACTGCTTGCCCTTGGCTGTGCCTTCACGCTTTGCTCTGGTAGTAGCAGCGTATTCAGACGAAGACAGGGCCTGATTGGCTTTCTTAGGCAGATACCGTTCGCCCGTTGCTTTGGGTCCCTGTGTCGAAGGCTTACCAGACCGGGTACCCCAGTCCTCCTTGGTCCACTTGGACAGGGACTTCTGGGCTTCAGTCTTGGGGCCTTTGTAGCCGCCACCAGACTTCTTGTACCGCTGAGTAGCAAGCTGTGCTTTACGGGCAGACCATTGACCCGGTTTGCCGCCTTTGTCGCCAGCTTTCACACTGGCGACAACACGTTTCCACTTGCCCTCATCCGTGTGGCCCACTTACTTCTTCCTAAAGCCCTTCAGCATCTCAGCAAAACGAGCCCGCTGACCAAGCTTACCGGGGGCCTTAGCAGCCTTAGCCAGCTTCTTGGCGGGGATTGTCTCGCCCTTCTTGGTACCAAGGCTGGCCCGCAACGCACCGGGCTTCTTGATGGCCTTGGCGATGTCGAGTTTGCCACCTTTAGCGTACATGCTAACCTCGTTCGGATCATCCTTGCGGGTGATCGTCTTTGCCTTAGGCATCTTGGAAGCCTTGACGGCCCCCATACCACGAGAAGGGCGCATATTAGCAGCCCTTCATGCCGCCACGGGCCATCTTAATCTGCTTGGCCTTGGTCTTGCCCTTCGTGGCAATACCGTCAGTGGAAGAGCGGAACGAACCACCAGCAGCCATCTTCTTCGCGGAGCCACCCTTCTTCATGCCCATACCCATACCCATCGGGGCAGCAGGAGCAGCCATCGCACCACGACCAGCACGAGCAGCCATGGCGCGACCCATCATGTCCTTAAGAGCACCCATCTTCTTGTTAGACTTTTTCATTAGCGCATCTTTCCTTTGGTTTTACCTTTTATGGCGATACCGTCACCACGACGGGAAGCTGAACTCTTGGCCGGGGCGCTCTTGGCCTTGGCCTTTACTTTACCACCCTTTTTGAACGGGGTGGGACGGCTAGCCATGGGGCCCGGGGCGTTAAACGCTGGGGGGTTGGTGCCCATCGCAGGGTTTTGGGTCGGCATATTCGTGCCCATATTCGGACCCGGCACGGGATTCATCTGGTTAAACCCGTAGTTAGGGGTACCAGAAGCTACGTTACCACCATCTGCATACTTCTTCATGGCCTTAGCCTTTTTTGTTGATTTCGTCGATTTTGGTTTCAAGCCGTAGAAAAGCCGCATCAAAGCGGTCACCCAGTTTGTCAAGATCACGGCTGTACTCCGCCCTAGTAATATGGTCCCGGGCAATCTCTTCCCGGGTTCTGGTCATAAGGATACCAAGCCGGTCTAGCTCGTCAAACTTGCCCTTAACCAAGAAACCCATAACCGACACTATCCCGCTCAAGATCACGTTCCACACAACAACAATATCGTTCATGTCAGGCAACCCCAAACTCTTTGTAATACTCATCCCACCGGGGGTCGTCGTTATTAGCGTGTATATACTGTACAGCGAACTCTAGTAGTTCCGGGCTATCCCTAAAGTGCCCCAAACCACGGTTACAGTGCCCGCACAACATACCACGAATTTTGCCGGTTACGTGGTCATGGTCCACAACTAAAGGTTCTTCAGAACCGCAAATAACACATTCTTTAGTAGTGGTTTTTAGGTCTTTCAGGTCTTCGTCACTAATCACATTGCGGTGCTGACCACGAGAAATTTCACTGCGGTAGGTACTGCGGCACGCGCGACACCAACTGTCAAAACCCGATTTAGTCCGGTTATGCAGCGGAAAATGTTCCGCATTAAGTGGTTTGTCGCACTTACAACGAGTGCAGGGCTTTGTCAGCATTTCCACGCCCTCAACGACAGTGCCTTGCGGGTGGGTTTTCCTTTTTCATCTTTCATAGGTCCGGGCATACCAGACATTCTGGCGCAAAAAGACTTGCGCCGCCCCGCATCTTTTTTAGTTTTTGGGTTCGGCGCGGGGGGTTTTAACCCGGGTTTCCCGGGGTTGGCAGCATTGTAGGAAGCACGTCCCTTGGCGTTTAGACCGCCCTTAGGGTTCTTGCCTTCTTTGCGTGTCCATGCCGGGGACTTAGCCATTGGACACCTTCTGGT
>Ga0209296_1003800_pt1 | contig 10172 bp, 10 predicted proteins | sample S_130206_EF_Meta_FD_187319 | JGI IMG/M metagenome (GOLD analysis project Ga0209296, IMG submission 187319) | Freshwater microbial communities from Lake Simoncouche, Canada to study carbon cycling - S_130206_EF_MetaG (SPAdes) (version 2) | ecosystem: Environmental > Aquatic > Freshwater > Lake ...
TGGTATTCCGGCGCAAGATGGCGGCGAGGAGACCCATCGCTGTCCACATCCCGGTCGACAGATCGAGTATCGACGGCGCGATTCGGATGGTTGGGGAATCTGGTGATCCAGTAAAGCTCATCATCCCGCTCACCGCCTGCACCAAGGCATCATAGCCGGGCATGGTTTTACCAATAGGACCATCGCCAAAGGCCGAGATTGAAGCCATCAGGATGCGAGGATTACAGGCCCTGAGCGCGCCAAAGGTGATGCCGAGTTTTTCGCCTAAGCCCGGCGGAAAGCTCTCGATTATCACATCCGCGGTTTCAATCAGACGGAAGAGTGCGGCCTTGCCTTCGAGCGATCTGATGTCTAGCAAAAGGCTCCGTTTGTTGCGGTTCACAGACAGAAAAACCGTTGCTTCCCCCTCCCATCGGGGTGGCAGAGCGCGCGTGTCATCGCCGTGCGGCGGGCGCTCAATCTTGATCACTTCTGCGCCCATATCTCCAAGGATCATCGCGGCGAAGGGCCCGGCAATGTTAGTGCTGAGGTCCAGCACCTTGAGACCGGGAAGGGTTTGGCCGAACGTCATGCGGCACGTCGCCGCTCTGGTTCCCACAGATGGACGACCGCGTCGATGATCACTGCTTGTCGCCCTTATTATAAACTGGCTGGCGCTTCTCCAGCGCTGCTGCCAAACCTTCGCGCAGATCGTTGATATAGGCAGACGCGGCGACTGCCCAACAACTGGTATTCATTGATCCGGCCAGATCCATTTGCCAGCTTTGGGGCAGCCGCTGCTTAGTTGCCTCTATCGCCAGCCGGGGCCGCTCTGCGATCTGCGCCGCCAGCGCTAAAGCTTCTGCAATCAGCGCGTCAGGTTTGGCGATGCTGTTGACCAGACCAATTGAGAGCGCTCGCGCCGCATCGACCAGATCGCCCGTCAGCGCCAGGTCTGCTGACAAGCCGCTGCTGACCAATCGCGGCAAGAAGTATGTACCGCCATTGCTGGGGTTAAGGCCAAGCTTTACATAGGTCTCGCCCATTTTGGCTTTGGTGGGGGCAAGGCGGCCGTTGCAGGCGAGTGCTAGATCAGCCCCCCCCCGCGCAGTCGCCCCACCATTGATCGCGGCGATCACAGGCAGGCGACACAGCACCAAACGCTTGGTGACAGGCCAAGGCACCCTAGCATTATACGGCTCTTGTTCACGAGCATGCCGAGCCAACCGAGATCAGCCATCTTCTGAGAGACATCGTCGGAAAATTCGCGCGACAAATCATGTTGGAGCCGATAATCTTGTGAGCCCTTCCGGGCCATGGAATCCTGAACGGTGTCGTTCCACATCCGCTGCTCATCATTAAAGCGGAAATCCATCTGCGGTCGTCCTCTTCCAAGTTTGCTAATAAACAAATATTTGTTATGATGTTTATGCTGTGTAGTCAATCGCACAGAGACGGGAGGAAAAGATGGTTCCGCAAAATCGCCGAAATCTGCTTGAGGCCCGTTACCCTAAATGGGAGGTGTTGACCATTTCCGGCAGGCTGGACCGTGCGGCTGAGTGTTGGGCAGATCGACCCCTGATCATCACTGATGCACGCACATGGAATTATGGTGAGGTGCAGGCCTGGTCGCGACAGATCGCCTCAGGCCTAATCGCTCATGGCCTTAAGGCCGGCGAACATGTCGCCCTCAATATGGCCAACTATCCTGAATTCACTGCGATCAAGTTCGCCATCGCACGCGCTGGTGCGGTCTGCATTCCGGTCAATTTCCTATTGCGCGGGCAAGAACTTGCCTACGTGCTAGATCAGTCTGATGCGGCGATGCTGATCACGATGGAGGAATTCCGTGGGCACGATTATCTTGCAGACTTGAACCAAATCAGGCCCGCACTGCCCAAAATTCGTCATGTCTTTTCGCTTGCGGGAATCGACGCCCTGATTGCCAGTGCCACACCAGACAGCGATGCGGAGCTCAGCGCACGGGAGGCGGCGGCAGATGGCACGGCACTGAGTGATATCCTCTATACTTCGGGGACGACCGGGCGTTCCAAGGGCGTGATGCTGACCCATGACATGGTTCTCCGCGCGGCCTTTTCATCGGTGATTGCGGGCGCGTTCGAAGAGAACCGGCGGATGCTTTTTGCCATGCCTATGTATCATGTCTTTGGTTATGCCGAGTGCCTCCTAGCGGTGCTTTTCGTCGGCGGTGCGATCATCCCGCACCTTGTTTTCGATGCGGCAGAGATGCTGAATGCAGCGGAGCGCCATCGCGCGACTGAGCTGATCGCTGTGCCGATGATGACATCGAAATTGATCGAAACTGCGCGCGTGCGCGGTTTCGATTCAAGCCATCTAAAGGTCATGTTCAACAGCGGCGGAGTTAATCCACCGGGGATATGGAACGATATCCGCGAAGTCCTTCATCCGCAAGAAATGCGGATGGGCTATGGCATGACTGAGACATCAGCGTCGGCGACATCAAATGTGGTCGAGGATGATGACGTAAAGCTGCTGACCACGCATGGCCGTTTCAAACCCCCAAGCGTAGCAGGCGAGCCTACGTTGGGCGGGCGCGTTGCGGTTTATAAAACGATTGACCCTGAAACGCTCGCCGACCTGCCCCCTGATATGGAGGGCGAGCTTGTTGTGACCGGCCCCATCGTCACGCGCGGCTATTACAAAAAGCCAGAGGAAACAGCGGCCGCCTTTACTGCGGATGGCTGGCTTCGGACGGGCGACCTGGGACGGGTTAGCATAGATGACTATGTGACACTAACCGGGCGAATCAAGGAAACCTATCGTTGCAATGGCGAAATGGTGATGCCGCGCGAAATTGAGATGTTGTTCGACGATCATCCACAGATTGAGCAAGCGTTGGTCGTCGGCGTGCCGGATCCACGAGCGGGTGAAACCGGCTGCCTTTGCATTGTACAGCGCGGGATTGATCGTCCCGATGCCGACGCGCTTCTCGCGACATGCGCTGCAAAGCTCGCACGGTTTAAGGTGCCCCGCCATGTGCTGTATTTTGCAGCTAGCGATATTCCCCTGACTGTCACAGGTCGCCCGCAGAAATTCAAACTCGCAAAGCTTGCTATTGAGCGCATCCAAGGAGAGATATGATGTTCATCGAACGTGCTGAAGTGCCCGTGAAAGACGGCATGGAAGAAGCCTTTGCTGCTGCAATGGCCGCACGGGGAACGGCAATCCTCGCTTCAGCTCCCGGCTGCGCATCTGTTCGTGTCGGACGCGGAGTGGAAAATCCCGGCAAGTTCATCCTGCTATTGGAATGGGATTCGGTCGCGTCGCACGTTGCGCTAACCAAGACCCCTGCATTTGAGGAATTCAAGGCACTTGTCGGGCCATTCTTCGCTGGGGCAGCGAACATGGAGCATTTTGAAATGGCGTGAAATGCTATTCCGCGACCAAAGTAATAGCCCGCTCCGGGCAGGATTTCATCCCGCGTTTGGCATTTTCCTCTTCGCCCTCAGGCACATCGATTTCGTTACCGCGATCGGCGTTGTAACCGTCGTCGTCGAGAATGAAGACGTTGGGGGCATATTTGGCGCAGCGGCCGTGACCGGTGCAATGTTCACCGTCGATTTTAACACGCATCCTATATTCTCCTTGTCGGCGCTTATTGCGCGTTTTTCATACGGCCTTCGGTGGGCAAAGCATCGGTCGCTGCCAAAGCTTCAAGTCCTAGGCCAAGGCTCAGCCCTTCGTGCATCAAGCGCTTGTAACGCTGGGTGAGCGCAACGCGGGTATAGCGCCGTGTCAAGATCGGCTTGGCTGCGATCATATTCGCGATCTCCATCGTCCGGGCTTTCAATTGGTCCGCGGTGACGACTTCGTTGACCACCCCCCAATCGAGTGCCTTTGCCGCGTCGATCTCTTGCCCCATGATCAGGAAATATCGACCCCGATTTGGCCCGAGCAGGTGCGGCCAAACTACATGTGCCCCGTCACCAGGAACAATCCCGGACATGAAATGGGGCGCATCTTGAAACAACGCAGTATCGCTGGCGATCACAATGTCAGACATCACCGGGATTTCCGGATGGATGCGTGCAGGGCCGTTGATAGCGCTAATCACGGGCACTTCTATGTCGAGCAGGTTATTAAGCAACCGCCGTCCATCATAGAAGGTTAGATCCCATTCGCCAGCAGTACTAAGCTTGAAGCTGCCTGCATTGATATCGGCGCACCAGTTCGCGCCCGTGCCAGTCATCACCACGACCTTGTTCTCGCGATCTGCGCCGACATCGGTGAAGCAATAGCCGAGCTCTTCATGCGCAAGCGCGCTCCACACCAGTGGCCCACCATCGGTATGGAACCTCATCACGAGCACGCCCTCATCGGTGCGGTATAGCTCGATATTCTCATACCGATCCTTATACTGCTCTAGGCGCGGGGCCGGGCCATGATGTACCTTGGCGCTCATTTCGGCCACACCAGTTGAAGTTCACGCATTGAGCGCAGAAAGCCGGTGACATAGACCGGCGCAGTACCTTCCCGCACTGAGAATTCGGGGATGCGCCGGAGCCATTCTTCTATCGTTGTAGTCAGTTCGAGCCGAGCGAGGTTCGAACCAATACACCGGTGTGGACCAACGCCAAAGGTCGAATGAAGGATTGTCTCGCGCTTGATATCAATCTTTTCAGGCTCTTCCATCGCACGCGGATCACGCGAGGCTGCACCCCAGGTGAGCATGACGAAATCACCCTCCTTCATTTCGGTGCCCGCCACTTCCACGTCTCGGGTGCAGGTACGACCAAGTGCGATCACCGGCGGGAAAACGCGGCTGAATTCCTCGACCGCGTTCTCGATGAGCGAAGGATCATCAATTAGTTGCTGGCGCACCTCAGGATGCATCGCAAGATAATGAATGGCAGAGGACATAACGAAGGTGGTTGTGGCAATGCCGCCAAAGGTCAGATCAACGAGAATGCTTACTTTATGATCCCAGGGTGCTTCGGTGCCATCATCATAAATGACGCCTTCAAGGATGGTGTCGATTACGTCGCCGCGTTTCGGTTGGGTCGCGCGCCACTTAAGATGCGTGTCGAGATAGGTAAACACGCGCGCCATGTGAGCTGGGCGTTCTTCTGCGGGCAGCGCAAACGTACCTTGTTCCACGCCTTCAACGAGCATCGCAAGATCGTCGATCGGCACACCGAGCACATTCTTGAAAAAGGCCCAACCAGGCAGGAGTGCACCGAACTCACTTATAAACTCGCATTCACCCTTTTCGATGAAGGTATCGATTAAGACATTGCAATCTTGGCGGATGACTTCCTCATAGGTGGCGATAACCTTGGGGCTCATGTGGGGATTGAGCTTGTGCCGCCAGTTGGTGTGCATCGGCGGGTCAGACTCTTCGGGCATCAGATAGGGCAGGCCCTCTGGCCGATTGGGCATATAGCCCTTGGCGCTGCTGAATGTCCGCCAATCCTGTGCGACGCGCCGCACTTGTTCATTGGTGTTGACCAAGTGATAACCGGTACCGACCTTGCTGAAAGAGATCGGGCATTTATTGACCATGAAGGTGAGCACTTCGTCAAATCTGTCGTTAAACATTGGATCATCAAGGTCAAAGTCGCGCGCTATGTCCCGCCCGAACCGAGCTTTCAATACTTCCGGGGCGACCTCGGGATCAGCCTCCATATCGGCACGGGTCTCATTCATGGCAGCACATCCCCTTTTACTTGAGTTGACAAAAACAATCATTTGTTTAAACGATCCTGAGATGGTACGTCAAGAGACAATGAGACCATGAAGCCATACGTCAAGAGACAAAGTGACACGAGCGGCGAGTTAAGATAGCGCTGACCTGCCGTGTCGGATAAGCAACAGGAGCCTTAATGACAACCGAACTTGACTTTGACGCCGTTGTGATTGGTGCCGGACTGACGGGGCTCTACCAAGCCTATCGGCTCCGCGAGATGGGTTATCGGGTGCTTGGCGTCGAAGCCGCGGAAGATATCGGTGGTGTTTGGCATCACAATCGCTACCCGGGCTGCCGCATCGACTCCGAAAGTGAAGTCTACGGCTACTTTTGGAACGAACAACTCATGCAGGAGTGGAACTGGTCCGAGCGGTTCGCTGCCCAGCCTGAAGTTCTCCGCTACATACACCGTGCAGCCGAGATCATGGATATCCGAAAGGACTTCATCTTCAACGCCAAAGTGCACAAGGCGACTTTTGACGATGCATCAAATGCATGGACGCTTGAGTTCCAGCAGGGGCACCGAGCGCCAGTCACTACACGCTTTGTTTTCTCGGCACTGGGGCCTTTGTCTGCAACGCAGATGCCACGTATTCCTGGCATCAACACCTTTAAAGGCGAAAGCTACCACACAGCTGCATGGCCGCGAGACCCAATTGGTTTGGGGCCTGCCAAGCTTGACTTTTCCAACAAGCGCGTCGCAGTGATCGGCACAGGTTCGACTGGCGTTCAGTTAATCCAGGAAATGGCCAAGGTGGCCAAGCATCTCACGGTATTTCTGCTCGAACCGAATTGGTGCACGCCCTTGGGCAATGGGCCGATGACGCAGGAGCGGATGGATTATATCAAGTCTCACTACAACGAATTCACTGCCAAATGTGACGCATCGATCGCAGGCTTTCCGCATGAATTTGATCCTCGAAACCTTTTCGACGTTCCCAAAGAGGAACGCGACGCAAAATTGGAGGAATTGTACAAGGGGCCTGGCTTCTCACTTTGGCTAGGTACTTTTCAGGATGGGCTTTCAGACCCTGAAGCAAACCAATATCTCTCAGACTTCGTTGCAAACAAAATTCGTCAGCGTGTGAAAGATCAACATATCGCTGAGTTGCTGATCCCCAAAGACCACGGCTTCGGAACGCGCCGCGTACCTTTGGAGACCAACTATTATGAGGTCTACAATCAGGACAATGTGTCGGTCGTCGATTTAAACACAACACCCATCACACGGATCACGCCCGACGGCATCCAGACCACTGACTCTTTGCACGAGCTTGATGCCATTCTCTATGCGACGGGCTTTGATGCAGTGAAAGGCGCATGGAGCCGTATCGACATACGCGGCACTGGAGGCGTTGCACTCAAGGACGAATGGGCGAAGGGCATCAAAACCTACATGGGCATGCAGTGTCCCGGATTTCCAAATTTCTTCATGTTGGTGGGCCCACATAGTGGAGCAACCTTCTGTAACATTCCGCGATGTTCAGCTCTCGCCGTGGATTGGTTAAGTGACATGATAGCTGAGGCGAAAAATGGCGGCATTCAGCGCATCGAACCGGAAATCGCCGCCGCTGAGAGTTACAGCGAGTATTGCGCCAAATTGATGGGCAAGATGCTATTAGGGCAAACAAATTCCTGGTTCACCGGAATCAACAAAAACATTGAGGGCCGCGACAAACGCGAAGCGCTTTTGTTCGTCGGCGGCAACCCGAAGTTTCGGGAATATTGTGACGATGTGCGAGAAAACGGCTATAAGGGCTACATCATGACATGATCGCGCCTTGTCTTGCCCTCTCGGCGAGGCAAATAATGTGCATGTGCTGCTTCAATACAAAGGAAGAAAAAGGATGGCTCTACTTGAGGGCAAAACGGCGGTCATCACGGGCGGGGCGCGGGGCTTGGGTTCGGCGATCGCAACTGCCATGGCAGCCGAAGGCGCACACGCGGTCGTGGTAGATCGAAACAGTGAAGCAGCATCTGAGCTGGTTGCGCAAATCAAAGCGTCTGGTGGATCGGCCACGTCCGAGATCCTGGACATCGGTGATCGCGAAGCCGTCAAGGCATTCGGCGAGCGCATGATGGCTCAGTTTGAGCGGATCGATGTTCTTGTGAATAACGCGGGCATTGCGCCCCGCATCCGTCCACAAGATCCCGACCAGATGCAAAAATGGGATCAGGTAGTAAGCATAAACCTGACCGCTCAGTGGGACATTACCGTCGCTCTGCTGCCTGGCTTGAAGCACCCCGGAGCGAGCGTAATCTTTCTCTCTTCGATTGCCGGCTTCTCTGCGCCGAGATCAAGCGCCGCTTACGGTGCGACGAAGGCCGCCATCCGCTCTTTGGTACAATATTTTGCACGAGACCTTGGGCCAACCGGTGGCCGCGCCAACGGACTGGCACCTGGCCGGATGAAAAGCGACCTCATGACCGTAACAGGTGAAGCAGGCGACAAGTTTATTCAGCGTCTGCCGCTCGGGCGCGTTGGCGAGACTGAGGAGATCGTTGGCCCCGCCGTCTTTCTCGCCTCCAACATGTCCTCATATGTTACAGGTGTGACGATTCCCGTCGACGGCGGCTATCTGGCGCTGTGATGAGCCGAAATCTGAGCGCGCATCCATGACCAAGATAGAGCCATTTGCAATTGCCGACCTGTCGGAGATCGGAAGCGGTTTGAACCGGCCGGAATGCGTATTGGCCGCGCCAGATGGATCGCTCTACACAGGCGACTGGACGCTTGGCATTGCCCGGATTGCGCCAAACGGAACTACCGGTCCGGCAGTCGAGGTGGATTTAATCGCGCAAGGCTTCCGACCCAATGGCATCGCCCTCTTGCCTGACGGCGATTTTCTGATCACGAATATGGCTCGTGCAGGCGGCGTCTGGCGAGTTAGTCCGCGCGGGCACGTTAGTCCTTTTGCAACTGAAGTTGCGGGTCAACCAATTCCGACGACAAACTTTGTGCTGGTTGACGGCGAGCGAACCTGGATCACGATCAGCTCGACCGAGCGCAAGCATGAACATTTCACCTCTGCTGCAAACACGGGCAAAATATTGCTGTTGAAGGACGGCCATTTATCCGTTGCAGCAGATGGACTGAACTGGACCAACGAAGTGCGTGTCTCACCTGGGGGCGAGTATCTCTTCGTCAATGAAACTTTCGCCTGCCGCACCACCAGATATGACATTGCGTTGGACGGCACGTTGAGCAGTCCAGTTCAGCTTAGCTTCCCGCAAGACATTTATCCCGATGGCATGGCTTTCGATTCGGAAGGGGGTCTATGGATTACCTGCGTGATCTCGAACCGCCTGATCCGAGTCGCTCCAGATCTGACTTGGACCATCTTGCTGGAAGATCCTGACTCGGCACTGGCCGACATCGCGTCATCCTATGCCAAAGGGAAGCTGACTTGGGATCAAATCTCCCGGAGCCGGGGATCCCAGCTTGCAAACCTGTCCAGCATCGCTTTCGGCGGGCCAGATTTGAAATCAGTCTATCTGGGAGGCTTGGGACATGACAGCGTGCGGGTTTTACGCTCGCCGGTGCCGGGCGCGCCAATGTGCCATTGGGAATAGACCGATTGGCGGTCCTCCAAGCCCGTGGGTGCGCTGTAAACCCTCAGTCGTCCAAAGGTCGCTTCTCCAAATGCGATTGTGTCAGGCGATTGATAACACCAGCTTACCAAAATGATTGCCCGCGCCAAGCTCGCCCAATGCTTCGGGCAACTGGTCAAAGGCGAAAAGTTTGTCGACCACCGGCCTGATCTTCGAATGTGAAAGTGAGCGGTTCATCGCGGCGAACATCTCGCGTGAGCCGACTTCCTTGCCGCGCAGCGTGACGCCGCTTAGCAGGATGTGAACAGGATCAATCTCGCCGGGCGCGATTAGGCCGATAATGTGGATCCAGCCGCCGCGCTTGGTGCTCTTGATTGAGCGCAGTAGGGTCGCGCCACCGCCATTTTCAATGACATGGTCAACGCCGCGACCACCGGTAATCTCGCGCACCGCGACATCCCAATCAGGCGTCGTGACATAGTTTATTATATGATCTGCGCCGAGTGCTTTGGCGCGCGCCAGCTTTTCGTCGCTTGAGGAGGTGACGATCACTTCAGCGCCTGCCGCATGCGCCATTTGCAACGCGTGGATCGAAACGCCTCCAGTTCCGAGCGTTAAAAGGGTGTCTCCGGCTGCGAGCGGACACGGACCGTGAAGGCTATTCCAAACGGTGAGGCCTGCGCAGGGCAAAGTCGCCGCCTCCTCATAACTCAAATGATCGGGGAATTTGAGAACGCCCATCTCGTCAAACGTGCGATACTCGGCCGCGACGCCGTCAATACAGCCGCCGAGCGACCAGGCCGTATCACTGTCCTGCATCTCGCCCGCCATCCAGCTCTGGCAGTAAAGCGGTGTCACTCGGTCACCGCGCTTGAGTGTCTTAACGTGGCTACCAACTTCGACCACTTCACCA
>Ga0209296_1003801_pt1 | contig 10171 bp, 24 predicted proteins | sample S_130206_EF_Meta_FD_187319 | JGI IMG/M metagenome (GOLD analysis project Ga0209296, IMG submission 187319) | Freshwater microbial communities from Lake Simoncouche, Canada to study carbon cycling - S_130206_EF_MetaG (SPAdes) (version 2) | ecosystem: Environmental > Aquatic > Freshwater > Lake ...
ATATTGAGTTAGAGATTAAGGCTTATGTTGAACTCTATGGTGTTCCACCAGAGTTGATTGTTGTTGATAACTTAATGAATGTGGTTGCTGAATCTGATAATGAGTGGGCAGGATTACGAGCTATTATGGTGGACTTCCACGATATGGCTCGCAAGACTGAGGCTTGTGTGATGGTTCTACACCACGTCAGCGAGCAGACTGAGTATGGTAAGACTAACTTCCCACCTCATCGCAGGGCTATTCACGGCAAGGTATCTCAACTACCAGCACTAATACTTACTCTTGGCTTTGATCCTTTAGATGGAACTTTAAAGGTAGCACCAGTTAAGAATAGGTTTGGTCCACACACAGCAGATGGTTCAGACTTTGCTACTTTATTTGTAAACTATTCTGTCTGTCAGATCAGTGATGCAGATGAGTATGGTCGGATGTATAGAAGGGACAGCCTACTAAATGTCAGCCAAGTACAATAAACAAAAGGGTTCACAGTTTGAAGTAGATGTAATGAAATGGTTTAGAAAGATGGGCGCAGTAGCTGAACGCTTGCGCTTATCAGGAGCAGAGGATGAGGGTGATCTAGTAGTTATAGTTGCCGGTGAGACCTACATCTTTGAGTTAAAGAACACTAAGAAGTTAAACTTGAAGGAGTTTTGGGATGAAGCGCAAACAGAAGCTATTAATTACGCTAAGCATCGTGGCATTAATAAGCCTTTATCTTATGTACTATACAAAAGAAGAAACGCAGGAATAGAAAAGACTTGGGTAATCCAAGACCTAACACAATGGCTAGAGGAGAAGAAATGACACCAACACCAGAAGGTATAATCACTACAACAGAAATACTACAACCAGTAATTGAGGTAGTAGAAGAGACAGCACCAGCTACGGAAGAGGTAAAGGAAGAAGAATGATTTGTGAACTATGTAAATCAGGTGGTGAACTAAATAGGACCGGTCAGTTTAAGCGAGCTTTTGCTATGCACAAGAAGTGTAAGGAGGATTGCGGATGCCAGCATCAGACTGGTCCAGGAGTAGGAAGTCTGCTAAAGGCTCTGGCAGAACCGATGCGAACTCAATACCCATTGGAGTAATAGTTGCCCACTATGGCGGTGAGGTAAGAGAAGGTAGGGCTTGCTCTGTAAGGTGTGTATTGCATAGCGACAGTAGAAGAAGTGCCGTAATTAATACGCAGGAGAATCTATACTTTTGTCATACCTGCGGTAAGGGTGGCAATGCAGTAAACATTATTAGTATCAAAGAGAATATGGAGTTTAAAGATGCTCTCGCCCGTGCAATTGAAATCATCGCTGGAAGCGGCGGTTCAGTACAACAAAGATCTAAGCGAAGAAGCGGTAGCGTTTCTCGCAGGTCGTGGGATCTCTAAAGAGATAGCTGACCAGTACCTACTTGGTACCATAGTGGTACCAGTTGCAGGACACGAGAACTATCAGGGCTGGCTATCCATACCTTATATAACAGTGCTTGGACACTGTGTTGGTTTTAAGTTTAGAAGATTAGATGATGGCAAACCTAAGTATGGAGCACCTCTTGGGCAAAAGGGTCATCTATACAATGTTAACGATATTATTTTAACCAGTGAATACATAGCAGTTTGTGAAGGTGAGTTAGATACAATCATTTGTTCTGCGGTACTAGGTATACCAGCAGTTGGAGTTCCTGGTGTTGCTGCTTGGAAGCCACATTTTACTAAGATGTTTACCGGTTATGGCAAAGTTTATATCATTGGTGATAATGATGTTAAGGAAGATGGTTCTAATCCTGGGGCAGAGTTCTCAAGGAGAGTAGCTCAAGAAGTAATGAACTCTTCAATCGTGTCGCTTCCTGCTGGATTAGACCTTAATGATCTATACTTAACAAAAGGTATAGAAGAGACAAAGCGGACAATTGGAGTGCCTAATGTATGAAGAACGCAGAGCTGACGGAACTAGCCATTTGGTTGATGGAGTTGGGACTGGAAGTGGTTTTGATAGATTACGAAACTGGGATACTCCAAGTAAAGGCGAAGCCGATAAGAAAGTAGATAGTGAGTTTGCTTTTAATATGTGGGCTGTTATGGATGCAGCAGGTAACTTACTTATATCTAAACACCACGATTACGGTCCATTAAATATAGCAAAATCTCCTGGTGGTCCTATCAACGGATTAAGAGTGCGTATGTGGGACAAGATTGCTCGCATTAATAATCTAGTAGACTCTAATGTTAAGCCAAGTAATGAATCATTACGAGATTCTTTTGTTGATCTACTTAACTATTCAGCTATTGCATTGATGGTATTAGATGGCAACTGGCCTGAGGTTCAGGCTTTGGACTGTGAATGAACACAGAACCAATACGCCAAGTATGGCAAGATGGTAAGCGAGAGCAATTAGTTGCTGACTACCTTGCTACTGCTAATGGTTGGGAGTTCTATAAAACTCCTCGCTATTACTTTGTAGATTACCTAGTCAATAAATTAAAACCTAATGGCTATGCTAATTACATTGGTGGAGTAGAAGTAAAGTGGATGAAGTCTCATTCCGGTACTGAGGTTAAGTTTCCTTATCAAAAACTACAGCGTATGTGGCTGACTGAACCATTAGATGATAACCCTGATGCTTACAATAGAATTGTTATTAGATATACAGATGCACTACTAGTTATCCCTGCCCGTTTACTTCGTAATACACCTCCGACTTATGGATTAACACGGGCAGATACCCAAGAGCACGATTTTAATGTCCACTTTATTGCCACTGAGGACTTCGCTGATTACTTAGAACCGATTGTAATAAACGAATGACACCAGAATTACACCCAACTCTATACGAGTTAGTCCCTTCAGTTACTTACACTATTGTTAGTAGGTTTAAGGGCTGGGTTGACACTGATGATGTAAGGCAAGAGTGTTATCTCTGGGCTATTGGTCGTGGTCAACAGTTTACTGATCTACTTAATGAACCTAACTCTGATAAGCGTGAGCAGAATGAACGGCGCATTGCATATCAAATGCGTAGAGTTGCAGAAAGATATGCTCGTAAAGAGAAGGCTCGTAAGGCTGGATATAAAGTAGGAGATGAAGCCTTCTACGATACAACAATTATTGCTCAGTTAATTCCATTTGTTATCGCATCCATTGTTAATGGCACTGTGTTAGAGCAAGCACAAGAAATGATTAACGATGGCACACCTCGCAAGCAATCAACACCTGCTGAGGGTGGCAATCTATTAGCAATCCTAATTGATATTAAGAAACAATACTTAAAGCTAGAGCAAGAAGATAAGACTATATTGCAGATGAGATACCACGATAACTTTACCTTACAACAAATAGGCCAGTACCTAGAGTGTGCTACCTCTACTGCTGATCGCCGGTCTACCGCAGCTCTGCGTAGATTACAAAACAAATTGGGTGGTGAAACACCTTGGGCATAGAGTTAAAAGAACCGGAGTTACTTGACTATCTCAAGGAGTTTTACTACCCAGACCTAGAGAAGTCGGAAGAGTTTGATAACTGGGATTGTATATCACTAGAACATAAGATGTTTATAGAATTAAAATCCCGCAAGACCCACTACCCTGATCTACTTATTGAAGAGAGTAAGTATCAGGGTTTAATTATGGCAGCAGGTATTAGATCACTTACTCCTTGGTATATCAACGCCACACCTGAAGGTATATGGGGCTTTAACTTAACAGAAATACCTCAGCCTAAGTGGGAAGATAAGTGGCTACCTATTACTACTGAGTTTGCAAACAAGGCTAGTCGTACTAAACTAGTAGGGTTCTTAAAGCTAGAGGAAGGGATACTGTTTTGATATACGAGTATGAATGTCCTGGTGGTGATGAGACTATCAGTATTGAAAGATCTGTTAATGCACCTGAAGAAAACTATAGATGTTCAACCTGTGGCGATACGCTAAGGCGTATCTATTCTCCACCAGCTATTGCTTTTAAGGGTAGTGGCTTCTATACTACAGACAAATGAGCTATCCAAATTGGTTTGCACAAACCGCACAGAATAACTTTACCACCTACCTTACAGAGTATGTAGGCAAACCTAACCTGCGCTTCTTACAACTGGGTGTATATACCGGTGATGCCAGTGTATGGTTATGCAATAATATTCTAACTGATAAGAGTTCAATACTTATTGATGTTGATACTTGGCGGGGAAGTGATGAGTTAGACCACGCCGAGATGGACTTCAGCGCAGTTGAGATAGAGTATAAGAAGAAGATTGAAAACTTATCTGTTGTGTCTGTGGTCAGTGATACTGTTGAGTATCTAATCAGACAACGCAATAACTTTATGAACGCATATGATTTTATTTATATTGATGCAGACCACACAGCAGTTAGTGTGCTGATGGATGCAGAACTTAGCTGGCCTCTGCTAAAGTCCGGTGGTGTTATGGCTTTTGATGATTACACTTGGGGTCGCCATCTACCACCATTTAAGACACCTCGCCCTGGCATACTTTTATTTACTGAGCGACACAAAGCTGAGCTTGATACATTAGTTATTAACGATCAGTATTGGATTAGAAAAAAGTAGATAGCCCCACCAGGAAGGGTTGGTAGGGCCATCTTTGATAGATCGGAGAGAGCCGACCTAAGAACTAGATACTATCAGTAATATCTGTGCTTGAGAAAGAATCTGTGCGCCTTACAAGGTGTGCCGTGTCGCTTAGAAATATATTTAAGACCTCGCAAGATTTGATACTCAGCTCTGTTATCTTTCTCTCCAAGGAGTTGAGCAATTCCGTAAGCACTTGATCCTCGTTGGTTCTTTGCGTAGTTATCAAACCTGCTCTCACTGGTCCAAAGGGCGAGTAAGCACTCGCTCTCTCTCCCACTCCACCCGAAACCAGCCGAAGCGTAGGCCTTTGCGATCTTTCTATTGTGGTTTTTCTCATCTTGTGTTGCCTTCCTATTCTCTATTACGCCGTCAGGTATCCTGCCCACCGGAGGTGTAAATAATTTACCTTGACCTACTACTAGTAGACCTAGTGTTACCGTCAATATCAAGCCATTTCTTACCCATATTTTCATCAGCTATTTTCTCCTCCTCTAGATAGAGTTGGTAAACATTAGGATAGTCATTAGCTAACCTAGTTAACGCTCTTGATCTAGCTCTTAGGTAATTGCGCTGGCGAACTGCTTGATCAGCAGCAGCTTTGATCCTGTGTGTGTTATTCATTTGCTCCATCTCTCCATACAATCAGCAATAGTGGCAAGCACTATCGGGGTTATCTCTACTGGTTCAGAGATTAGTTTGGCATCTTCCTCATCAGCCAACCAACCTGATACCCATATCTTACTACCAGTAGGTGCTGATCTATACCAAGCCAAAGCTGATGTCGGATCTTCCCCGCCCCATATTGCTATGTCTTGGCTATCACTTATCTCATATAGTGAGATATGCTTTTTGTTATTTAGCTGTATTACCTCACTCATATTATCTTCTAAGTATTGCTTGATCTTACTCACTTGCTCTCCTTTTCTCTCGCTACTCTCTTATCCTCACACTCCGAGCAGGTGTCTGATTGGTATTCTGTGCGGTCAAACTCAACCGCACACTCCTTACAGTTGATTAGATCCTCATAGCCCCCACTCAGGGCATACTCATCTCCTGATAGATAGCGTGGCTCACTCACTAGTTCGCTCCGCTTCTAAGAAATCAATCAACACTCTCATTTGATTCTCTGTTACTACCGTGCTTAATAAACTAGCAAGATACTCAGTAGAGTTCTCGCTATATCTATTTTTTACTAGAGATACTAGATTACTGGTCGTGTATTTAAGTTCTACTTCTTTAATCATATGCTCGCCCCCTCTCTCTCCTTGTAGTGTTCTATATCCTTATCCATTAAGCAGTCATCACAAGCGTAAGCCTTATTGTAGTTGTTATACCACTCAGGTTTAGCTATTCCCCACCCGCAGAATTGGCAGATAGATTTCATAATCTCTCCTCCAATTTATAGTTTTGTATATTCCAGACACTATCAAGGATAGCGTTCTGCCACTCTCCACAATATTCGCAGGAATAATCTGCATTTATTGTAGATAGGACTAGCCCCTCCTGTTTGCAATACCGGCACTTATTCACTTCATTCCCTCTCTCTCTTTCGCTAGTTGGATCAGCCGTTCGGCTGACCTTGCTATCTCTCTCATATAACTTAGGCAGTCGCACTCACTTATCGGAACTAAGTGGTCGCCACATATTGCTGGTGTTGCCTTCATACTGTCACCTTCTCTACTATTACATCATCATAACCTTTAACCTCACGCCAAAACTCTGCCACTCTTTCAGCGTCTATTTTGTGAGAGTAATGTTGCCAGTTAATCTCACTACCTCCTACCCATACTGTCCAGGTCATACTTTTATCCTTCCCTTGATAGTTGCTACCGCTTCCTCTACTGTCCATACCACCTGTTGCCAGTAGTAATCGTTAGTTGATATAGATTTAACTACATAATCCCACTCAGCAGGGGCTATCTCTTCCTCATCATTGTAATAATCCTGATAAGTTTGCTTATCAAACCAGCTAACTACTATCTCCTCATCAGGATTTAGTTTTTTTAACTCATCTATTACTGTTGATACTTTCATTATGGTCTCTCCTCAGTTAAGCAATCAAGAACATACTCAAACTCAGGGCGCATTGCTAGATCCGGCAAGCCGATACCGTCAATAATCTCTAATCGGTAGCCCTCTCCCATATCCCAATACAACCAATATCTATTAGATATACCAGCTTTATTGGTGATCGTAATAGTTTTAACCCAAGCGGTATCTTCCTTCTCTTCCAATACCACCTGATAGCCCTCTCTTACCATTTCATCAACGGTAATTTCCGGCAGCTTTATTACTGTATTCATACTCTCTCTCCTATCCATAGTTAAGTGAGCGTTCGCTCACTCTATCCCGCTATTGCTAGTAGGATATTACGCTAGCCTACCATAGGTAGATAAGCTAGCATAATACACCACCAATTAGCAGCTCATTATTACTATTCTGCCACTCTCTATTGCTTGTTTAGCCCACGTTGCGCTATTTTGATCCGGCGCTGCTGCGATGATACCTTCTGCGATCTTATCCTCTATCTCTTTACTCATCACTTTACCTCCTCCCCTTCTATCTCTCTTATCTGCCCCTTGATCCACCATATATGCTGCTCCGATAGCTTTAAGTTATCTAACATATATTTATAATGATCTAATTTATTATTCACGCCTTAGCCTCCCTTAGATCTATCTTAAATTGCCGGATAGCCTCCCGCTTAGTGTAAAAATAGTAGGAGCGGGTGAATAGATACTCTCCCGCTCCCTCTCCTACAAACCCGGACAAGCTCCACGCCCCTTCCATATTTTTATCTATGGAGGTAATCATACTTTCACCGCATTACGCATTAGATTAGCGTAAGCCTCCTCATAATTGGCAGCGTATCCATAGAATCCAATTATGCTGCCCTTAGGCGTGGCTTGATAGCGCAGCTCACCGGCAGCGCCCTCTACTTCCCACGCTTTAAAGTGTTGATCTAGCGTAGCCTTCTGCTCTTCATTCATACTCTCTTTCACTCTCTCTCTATTCTGCCCTATTATTAGGAGCAGATTACCGCCCCCGGCGCTAAGCCGGCGGCGATAATACGCCACCAATTAACCGCCGCAGCTTATAACATCGCCTATACAATAGCCGCCCGGTGTCCACCATAGGCGGCTACTTATAAACCATAATAAGGCGGCAACACTTAACCAGAATAAACCCCGGATAAGCCTCCGCGTTAGGTAATAGCTGCGGGAGCGCATTAGATCGCCGCCGCTAATTCATAAGCCGGGTTTAAACTATGCTCCGGCTTTAATTCATAATCAAACCGGGCGTATTCCTTTATTAAGCGCTTAACCGCCGCCGGTGTTAGATCTGCCGCGATAATAAGCTCGCCGGTGTTAGCGTCTATTAGACGCGTGTATTGCTTAGATCTGCTGCTCATAGCTCTATCCTTCCCCTATTCCCTAACCCTTAGAGATAGGCCACCGCTCCCGGCTTTACCGGGGGCGATAGCTCGCCGCTAATTGTTTAAAGCCACCGGTGAGCTAAGTGATAACCGCCGCGATCTAAATCTTTATAGATTACGGCACTTAGGTTATAAACTAGATTAAAGCCCATATCCATACCGCCGCCGTGCTGCCTAATAGCATTAAAGCCATTAGAGCTTATTAGCTTGTAACCTAAGGCACGGGCTGCGGTGTGCGTAATTGGCCGGATACCCTCCGGGGTATCATAGAATAAACTTATGTCCCGGTTAAGGCCGGAGGCGGTAACGTGGCGTAATATTGTATAGATTAGCGGCTTATCATTACCGGCGAATAATTCGCGCAGCTCCTCACGGGCGGCTGCTTGATCCGCCCGGCGGTTAATGCTCCCGGTAATTGGTAGGGGATTTATAGCTATTACATCATTAATTAATTTCATTACTTAACCGCCTTAATAAAAGTCATTACATACGCGTTAGCTTTAATCTCTTTACGATTATCTTTACATTCAGCACACCAACATTTTTTAACCGTTAAACCGCTATCACTAGCGACACAATAGCTATTCAAGCAATACCCGCAAGGGCAGACTTTATTTTTATTCATTAGCTTAGATCCTTATCTATAAGGGAGCTACCTATTAGCTCACTAGGATCAAACTATCACCGCCTATCATATAAAGTCAATTACCGCCGGGAGATAGCTGCGCCGGTGTCGGTGTTGCATAGGTCACACGTAGAGCCGGGATCCAATAGGGCGCCGGCGGGTAGGTGATAGCTATCCCGGCAAGGCCGGGGATATCGGTGAGCTGCGGCGGGGAAGGTTAGACGATAGGCCGGGATTAGATAGCTGCGGCGGTGAGCTGATAAGGCCGGCGGTGTATCGGATAGCTGCGGGATATTAGGCAGCTTAGGCCGGGTTATTGTTAAGTAGGCCGCCGATAGGGTAGCAAGCCCAGCAATCTTTACCAATACACCCGCAACGGCTACCAATCCCTAACCACCGCCCCGCAAACACCGCCCACCGCCCCGCAAAACTGACCCACCCATACATAAAAACCCCACGCGGGACTGTATACACCCCAAATAAAAATATTTGCTAAAGTGAAGCTGGCTGTATATAGCCCGATATGTCCGTTTTGGTATAGTATATCCCGTGAGTTACATCACATTTTAAAGATTTATTACCAGAAAACGGGAAATGCGTTATATTTCCCGCCTTATATATAGTAGGGGAGTAAAACGAACCGCTTTAAGTTTTACGACCACATCGCTTCGGTAAACCTACGCGATGCCCCCTAAGGGCTGAGCGAGGTTTTACCCCTCAGTCGCTGTAGCTCCTTCGGGAGTTACCAGACAGAAACGCAAGCGGCAGGTGTAATATAATATTATCTCCAGTATAATATTCTGGGCCTAGTAATAGATCAAAGATTTCAATTACGGGGTTTATCCACAGCTTTATACACAGGGAGTTAAATGGCTGAGAACTCAGCAGATATCGGCAAGCGGATTATTCTTACATCCGTAGCTGAAGGTATGACGATAGAGCAAGCCTGTGCCTCCGCCGGTAAATCCATTAAGACTTATGAGTACTACCGCAGGACAGATAAGATATTTGCGGACAAAGTAGATAGAACTAGGTTAGGTCTTAGGGATAAGAACTACGCACTAGGTGATGTAAATGAAATTACCTTTGCCCAGTTCAGGGATCGCTTCTTACATAATAAGACCTTTCCCCATCAACAAAATTTAGTAGATATGATTGAGGTCGGTGAGCCTTCTTGGTTGCACCCATCTATGAAGTATGAAAAAGGATTAGCTAATAACCGCATACTTCTAAACATTCCACCCAACCACGCCAAGTCAATGACTATTACAATTGACTACGTCACCTGGCAGGTCTGTAAAAACCCAAACTTTAGAGTACTTATAGTATCCCAGACCCAGCGCCTAGCCGCAGATTTTTTATACGCTATAAAGCAAAGACTTACCCATCCGCAGTATGAGGCCTTACAGTCAGCTTACGCTGCCGGTATCGGCTTTAAATCTAAGAGCGCCTCCTGGCAAGCAACTCGCGTTACCTTCGGTGATGAATTGCGTGAATCCGGTGAGAAGGATCCCAATATAGAAGCAGTTGGT
>Ga0209296_1003802_pt1 | contig 10171 bp, 23 predicted proteins | sample S_130206_EF_Meta_FD_187319 | JGI IMG/M metagenome (GOLD analysis project Ga0209296, IMG submission 187319) | Freshwater microbial communities from Lake Simoncouche, Canada to study carbon cycling - S_130206_EF_MetaG (SPAdes) (version 2) | ecosystem: Environmental > Aquatic > Freshwater > Lake ...
CCCTGCTGATGAAATACAGGAATACCACCAATTATTTAACACTAAGGAGAACGCATAATGGAATATACTTATTCACTTACTACTTCATATGATGGAGAGTTAATTCATACCCTGCGAGTTAGCGATATGCTAGAGGCAGTAGACGCTTGGACTAAGTGTGTAGACTATGGCACAGCCAAAGAATACGCAACATATAACTTATCAGACCTAACAGGTAAAATGTATACTAAAACTTTCTACACTAACGGAGAGGTCGTAATTAAATAATGGGAAGCATAACAGCAATTGGATTAGCAGATACAACGCTAGACTTAGAAACACAATTACTTTATCACTTAAAGGGTAATCATTATCCACCAGTACCCGCTGAAATGGTTAAGCCTTGCATTGAGGCAATTGACGCTTACTATGATAAAGATTGGTCACGCATGATTGAAATGCCTATGGTTGGTGACTTTCAGATTTTGTATAAAGGAATGACACACGCACCAGCAAGTGCAATAGTAAGCCAGCACCACTTAGAGTGGTTTATTGAACCTAGTGATGAGGAATAACAATGTCGTCTAAAGCACCATCATACTTTAAGGGTAAAATAGAAGGTAAGCGTTATTATGGCGAGGACAATTTAGCATCACTTAAAATGCTTTTGTCTACAGATAATGGCTATGAGGGACGATATGACTTTCCCGTAACGATAACAAAAATTGTTAAAAACGAGGATACAAATGAGTAAAGACTTGCAAGATAAGTTAGATCAGGTTGCATTAATTCTAGAACCTATCCTATGGGAAACCCTAGCAGAAATTGAGGAATAATATGATTGATCTAGAAAATGATGATACCATTGCCATTATGGATTATGTTAAAGTTGATGTATTAACTGCAGGTCAATTAATGGTTGATGATTTAATTGTTATTAACGATGAAGTTGTATCTATTGTTACTATAATTTCTTTAGCAGATGGCTATGAATTAGAAATCATAAATGATTTTGGCGAAAGAGAAACAGTTACAGTTGGCGAATTTGACAACTTTGATTTAATGATGTTGCAATAAAAGCGGGCCCGAGGAAATGTCCGTTTTGCCCTATTTTCTTAATTACGTAGACTTGTATTTTTGCCCTGAAAATGTTATAATTAATTATGACCCAATTAAAAAGATCGTACGACAGGAAGGTTGCTAATGCAGTCACAAAAAATGGAAAGCAAGCCGCTATGGCAAATACTTTTGGATTACCTGCTGGTAAAGAATTCTCATGTCCTGGTGCCACTAGCGTCTGCGAAAGCGTCTGCTATGCAGGCAAACTTGAAAAGTTATTCAAAGGAGTAAAGGCTAACCTCCTGCACAATTGGGAATTATTAAAAGACGCTGATGAACCCACTATGGTTAATCTATTGCAGAATATGATTAATGATTTTAAAAAAGATTGTGAAAAGAAAAATGCTCCTTTACTATTCCGTATTCATTGGGACGGGGACTTCTTTAATGACACGTACACCCTTGCATGGAAGACTATCATCCTTAATAATACAGATATAAAGTTTTGGGTATACACTAGAGTAAACTCTGCAGCGTTAATGCTCAAGGGTATACCTAATCTATCCTTGTACTATTCAACAGATAGTGAGAATAAAGAGATAGGTGTTAGTTTAAAGAAAGATCATGGCATACGCCTTGCATACCTTGCAAAGAATTTTGCGATAGGGCAGTCTGATATGAAAGAATTATTTAATCGCCCTGGTGCTAAGTGTCCTGAGAACTTAAAGTCAATTCCCCTAATCTCAAATGCTGGAAGCGCTTGCGTATCTTGCGGATTGTGTGTATACTCTAAGAGCGATATCGTTTTCTCATCCTCTAAAAAGTAGGAGCATATGGAAATCTTATTACTAACAGTATTATTTATCATGATTATGTTTGCTGGAATGGGGCACTAATGTCCGTTATGTCCGTTTTGCCTAGTGTGATCTATCTCACAGAAAAATAATCTCAAAATGTGAGAAATACTAGAAATCAACTTGTATTTCTTGCCAAAAAATGTTAGACTTATACAGTAAGCCCAACCAACAAGAAAGAAGGAAACACAAATGGCAGTATCAACCGCAACCTACAAAGTAGGCGACCTTTACACTTCACAAAAGTCAAAGGTTACAGGAACTATCTTGGAAATCGCACCATCAAAAACTGGCTCAACAGTTAGAGTTAAGTTAGATGTTAATGGCGCAACACGCTGGACAACTTGGACAGCAAAGTAAGTTTAGCCTAGTGGCTAACTATCCTGAGCAAGATGTAAAAAGGCTCACTTGTAATTATCTTAGCAACCTGCTAGGATAGAACCCCCATCACAAAGAAAAGGAAAAACCCACAATGGCAAGAGGCAAAGCAATAAATGTAAAAATCGCTACTCCAAAGGTTATTACAGCACTAACAAATAAGTTGGCAGAACTAGAGGCTAACTATAAGAAGCAAGACGAAAACGAAGCAAACTTCCAACTTAAACAAGAGGCTTGGAAAAGAGAGTTGTTTGCTTTTGCTATCGCTAACATAAATGAGGCTCAAAATGTGCGAAGCAACTATCGTCAATGGAACAACAACCTTAATGTTGATTTTGATTTAACAGTTAAGGAAGGTTCTTTCCCTGCTGAACCTCAAAGAGAGTTTGAGCAAATCCATATTCATACTTATCGTGAAATGAAAGAGGAAATGGAAAACGCTATCCGTATCCTTAAAATGACGGACGAGGAAACAGTTAGCACTAGCACCTATAACGCTATTGCTCGTTATCTTTAATTAGATAATTAGGTGGGGAAGGGTATTTGACTTCCCCCCTAAAAAATGTTAGACTAAGTAAGTAAGCAAACCCACAAACGAAAGGTAAGACCCAAATGACACTAGGCGGATATACATACCAAATTGGTGATTTGTTCACCACAAGCAAAACAGGCGTTACTGGTAGAATTGTAAAGTTCTCACCAATTAACTCTAAACTAACTCGTATCTCATTACAGTTAGCAAGCGGACAACGCCGTTTAGCAATGGTAAGCACAACTAAATAATTTATCTCTGATAAGCACTTGGCTTAATTGCTAAGTTATTCCTGAGATAAGACTCCTGAGTATGAGTTCTAAACTGCTCATCTTTTAATTCCCCGCAAAAGCGGGGCCGAGGCAGCGTGATCTAAATCACATCTCATTATGTGAGACTAATTAAGAAGCAGGTTTGCATTCCCCCAGTCCTTGTGATATTATTATATTAACAACAACAGAAAGCAGGCCCCATGGGAAGCGAACTACAAGACGCAGTAACAATTGATAAACTAGAAGTACCTTATAACCCAAATCTTCTCGTGACGTACAAGGCCATTGCTGGTACATACGCTGCTCCTGAAGAGCCAACATATTTAACATCCAAGGTCACTGAGATTGAATGGGACCTACACAATGGCCGTACAAATAAAAAGTCATTGCAGAATCTGCAGGGCACAGTGAATTCTCTTGAAGACTTAATCGTCGAATGGTACGACCCTAACTATTCTAAAGAGGATGTTCTTGTAGCGCTTTGTCAACACTTTGGTATTGACCCAGTTAAACAGATAGAAGTACAAGGAACAGTTTCATTCAGCGGAACAATCAGTGTGCCAATGTCAGAAATTGCTGACTTTGACTTAAGCAGTGTCACGATTGATGTTGACTTAAGTTCATATGACTATGAAGCAGATTTAAATGTAGACGATGTCTCATTAGAGGACCACTACTAAATTTGATAGGGGGCTATCAACACTGGCCACGGTACAGCCAGTATAAATAAGGGGCCAAAGATCCTGAGCATGATTGAAAACTGCTCTAAAAACCCGAGGGGCCCGAAATGTCCGTTTTATACCATTTAAGAAGGTTGTCCTATGTTCCCCAATCCTACTTGACATTGTCAGTCATGACTGCTAGAATTAGTTAAAACAATCGAAAGGGAAAAAATGGCTCATGAATTAGAATCTCAAAATGGCGCAATTAGTTTTGCATCATTTCGTGAACCTGCGTGGCATGGTTTAGGAACTGTGTTTACTGAAGAAAAAAATACTAACGAAATGTTAGTTGCTGCTAATCTTAATGGATGGAATGTTCGTCTTGAAGATATGCCAATCCCATCACACCTAACTAGCGACAAGGCATACCAATATGTTGTTCGCACAAATCCCACAACTGATACACAAACTGATGTTTTGGGTGTTGTTGGTGAGCGTTATCATGTTTTACAAAATGAAGATTTATTTTCATTTGGTGATAACATTCTTGATGGTGGCGGTCGTTGGGAAACTGCTGGCTCAATCAAGGGTGGTCGTGTAGTATTTGGCTCTCTTGCATTAGAGCGTGAAACTGTATTAGACCCTAATGGTGTTGCAGATAAGGTAAAAACTTATTTACTTATTAACACATCACATGATGGCTCAATCGCTATTCAAGCAAGCATAACACCTGTTCGTGTTGTGTGCGCTAACACTCTTAATCTTGCATTGAATCGCACACGCAAGAAAGATGGCGTTAAGCAATCATTCAAGATTCGTCATACACAAACTGCTAATGGTAAAGTGCAAATTGCTCGTGAAACTTTAGGCATGGCTAATAAGTATATGGATGAATTTGACAAGATGGCACATGCCATGATTTCAAAAGAAATCTCCGCAAAAGATTTCAATGACATTATTCTTGCAGCATATCCAAAGCCTGAAAAAGATGCTAAGGGTGCAATCAAGAAATGGGAAAACAAAGTAGATATGATTAACGATATTTACACTGGCGAATTTAACGGAATGATTGCTGGTAATGCGTGGGGTGCTTTCAATGCACTAACTGAGCGTTTAGACTGGTATCGTTCTGCTCGTGGTGGTTCTAATGAATCAATGCTTGCAGCAGCAAGTGGATTTGATGCTGCTACCAATGCAGAAAAAAATCGCTTACTAGATGTTGTGCGTAATACGCTACAATTAGTTTAGTAAATAAATCCTGAGCAAGATTTAAAACTGCTCTCTGGTCCCATAGATCAATTGGTTAGATCGTTACCCTGTCACGGTAAAGGCTACGGGTTCAAGTCCCGTTGGGATCGCAGGCGGGGCCGAGTGCAACAAAAATGTTATTTATTTTTCTATTACGTAGCACTTGATTTTTTCCCTGAAACTTGGTATTATTTATATATGACCCTAAATGTAGAAATATATGAAATGAACTATGCCTGCTCTCCTGGTGGCGTTGACTGTTGGGAAGCAACTATTCAAGGATATGGAACCAGTACTACTGTATCTGACTTCAAAACTGCGGGGGATGCCCTCAATTATGTTATTGACAAACACCCTAGCGAAATGTTAGAATTAACTGTAACGACCCTTCAAACCTACGAAAAGGTATATTCATGAGAACCGTAGACAAACTAAGAGCAATAACTGTTGGAAACCTTGTAGATGAAATCTATAATGATAATTACTCTCACCTAGAGTTTATGGATAATATGGGTGGAGATTGTGATTGTGTTATTCACACTACCCTTGAAACTATCCTAGAATATTGGGAAGTTAAATAATGCTAGGATACACACAAAAAGATTTAGCAGACATGACCTATGGAGTATGGCAAGCGGACCTGCTTGTTAATGCAGATGAGAATCCTGCAATCCATAACTATCTAGTTAAGGCTCATGATTTCCTACAAGGCCTATGGGCAGAAGGGTACTTTGACAATGCCTATGATGTGTGAGGAGTGTAAGTGCTCCATATGGCTAGAGAATAAGCCTGATGGAACTAGGACATATGGTGGTTGTGAGAATGGATGTTCTTGTTGCAATGACGACCCTGAAGTTCAAAAGCCAAGGTTTAATTGGGTAAGATACACCTTTGTTTGTGACCCTGATGAATGTGACTCTCTTCTTGAATTTACCGCCAGGGATGGGTATGGCTTCCCAAATGGGGTAGTTAGAATGAACTGCCCTTGTGGAAGAGAAATGTTATATATTGGTGTTGAAGACATTAAGGGAACCTTTTACGAACCTGTGATTAAGGTCACATCTCCAAAGGTTGTCAAAATCAACTCTAACCCCTATAATTAGTATTAAGACACTAAAGAAGGAGACCCTGAATGCAAAACTTTATTGAGTTATCTGAGGAAGAATGGTTTAATACATATAAGCCAATTCCTAATCATATAGATAATAATGCTTCTTTTCAAATTGAAGACGGCGTTGGCTATATGTTTGAGACATATGGTGATGAGTTAGAGTTTGTTAAATCTCATGACCCTTCCTATATCTGGATGTATGGTGACGGAGACGACGGCGGTTCTTATATCTGGAATGGCTGGCATATCGTTAATAGGATTGGGTACTTTGTTACTGAAGTTCCTTGTCCCCCTGACACAACCATTCAAATCCAAATAGGTGAATCACCTGAAGAGTGCCCTAAGTGTGGGGTATACATATATGACCCTGAAGAAGACGACCATGAATGTGAGGAAGAGTAATGCATACACTGCACTGGATAGCCGTAAAAGCAGAGAGCAAGCAAGAAGCCTTTGACACTGTCTCTCTTAGTCTATTGCCAAGCGATGAGGGATATCGTATTGCTGATTGGACTGATTGGCATGTGGTTGGTGGAGGCCGCTGGAGTGAAACCCCATATGAAGATTCACAGAACATGATCATTTCATATGCTGAGCAGCCTGATGAGTTTATGAAAGTACTATCAGACATCAAGCAATATCGTATTAAGTACATGAATGAAAAATTGGTGAAACTTGATAGTGCATTTGATAAACTTAAATCAGATATCGTTGATTATATTAGTAATGATTGTAGGCTAGAAAATGACAGGGAGTTTGATTTTTCTCGCTGGGAGATCAAAGAGGCCATTACTATGCTAAGCAGTGAGTGGACACCTGATAGTGGGTTTTACGATCACAGTGAATTTACCTCCAAGTTTCAGTATCTAGAAGAGCGACTTGACAAACCTGAAGAGGCTAAGTTACACTATCTAGTACCAGTAGACTTTCATTTCTAAGGAGACCCAAATGAAACAATATATAGTTTCTCTAAGCATTGGAGACAATGTTGACATTGCGGTAAACGCAAATGATAAGGAGCAAGCATTCAATATCGCTCAGGATATTGTTTATGATAGATATAAAATACTAGAGGACAATACGCCAACTGGGCTTGGTTATGTATTTCTTAACGAAACCATTGAGGAGACCAACTAATGGCAAGATGGGAAGTTGAAGTAATATTTGAGCCCACAGGCGATTATATGAATTTTGAATATGAAACTGACAATGAAGATGAAGACAGCATCTTTAATGAAATTAGTAATCAACTGTCAATCGTACCCAATCTAATAGAAAAGAATGAGGAAGAATAATGGGAGCACGCATTAATTTTATATTTAGAGACCGTGAAGACGGGCCTGCAGTAGTACTATATAGCCACTGGGGTGAGACTGAATGGCAGCGGGACCTAGCAATGGCTCTGGAGCATTCAAAGCCTAGATGGGAAGACACATCCTACTTTACACGTATGATGATTAGTTATCTTATTCAAGATGAAATATTAGGGGAAACAGGGTTTGGTATTTTTGCTATTAATGATATCACTCAGGACCTAGGGGATGACTCTGTAATCATTGACATGACAAATAAAACTATCATGAGCAATGTGGCAGTTGATTGGAATAATTTTGTAAAGGCCTATTCACCTAGCAGCCTTACCGCTGTGTAGGTATCATCCGCAAAGGGTAGGGGTCACCTAATGCGATAGGTGGGGGGCGGTTGTGGGACTTGCCCTCCACCACTTAATTCTGTATAATGAAAGGAACTATGAGAGTATCTGCCAATGAAAGAGTTGCTAAAAAGATACTAGACCTGCTAGATTATTGGGAACTAGGTGAAGATGAAGTTGGAAGATATTTGGCACGCCTTGCACCAAAATCTTTATGGGAAAAGTTGATGTTAATGCTAGACCATGCTATACTTGAACGAAACGAACAAGAGGGGATAAAAAGTCTTGACGACCTTACCGCAGACGAAGATAAAGATTTTATCTGAGTTATGGATGAAATATAGAGATGAAGAAGCCTTTGAGGAGTTCTTTGACTATAACGATATAGGACTTCCATTAGCATACTTTATTGACTCTGAAATTGTAGATCCCTCTCCAAGAGCAGACTTATATCTATCAGAATCATTTGATATGCTTCTTGCTTCTCTGGAATTAGAGGATGCAGGATTTGAGAACTTGGACTCTATGTTAGATAGTTCTAGTACTTATGACGGCTCCCTGTAAAGGGCGTCGCCTCGGTGCATCTTTTATCAAACCATCATATTACGACAGATCTCAAAAAATCGTGGAACTTTTTAACAAACCTTAAAACCTTATTACGATCCAAACCTTTCTATCCCCAAACCTGATATAATAATTATATGCCAAACCCTACATCTCCAAAACAAACCAAGTGTTATTATTGTGATAATGACTCTATCTTTTACTCTGATATAGATGGTTTATCTATAGAGGTTTGTAGGGTTCACTTTAAGTATATGTATGTTGGTTGATCCCCCGCCAAAAAATAATGTTATAATGATGATATGAGTCCCCGCCACTTTTCAAAAGCAATGTTCCGCCGTCAGTCTCAAAAAGAAAGAGAGATGGAAGCGGCAATAGAGCACGCAATTTCCTTTGCGTTTTCCCCAGTGATGCACCCAGTAAAAACGTGGGGCAATTTGAAGCGGGTATTTAAAAGATACCGCAGACAATCTGAATCATAATACTACCCTATATAAAACCTTAATCTTTTCAAACCTTTTTATATTTTTTATTACGATATTCGAATTTATTTCCCAGAAATCCTATGGTTTTAAAGGTTTTTTATTATTTTTTTATATGCTTTTTGGGCTTGACAAACCATTATATCTGGGATATAATCTGGCTATGAGGCATATAAGGTTTGATGGTTTGATGGTTTAAAGGTTTGATGGTAGGGGGTTTGACGCCGCCCTCTTTACAAAAGACATTACGAACGCTACGTATAAATGCTCCATTACACACCACTTTCCTCCACTTTACTCTTCAGTCAGATCTAAACCTCATCAGTAATATTTATTTGTCTAATAACAAACCCTATAACCCTCATATTAGGCCATATTAGGCTATTAGAGAGTCTTTCTCCTTGCTTCCCATCTATCAATATCTTCAGGAAAATCAAAATCTTCAGTCCAATCATCTATCTCTACAGAGTGAAATTTTGTTCTGTCTTGGGTTAATTGATCATACAAACGCCAACCACCAGTACTATAATTCTCTTTAGATTCTATGATTTTTAATATTGTAGACTCTAAGACAGGAATAGAAGAACCTTCAAACCCTATACCCCATATCTCTTTCCATATCTTTTTTGTAAGGTGAGATCCTTTGCTGCGTAGATAAAATGATAGGCCATAGGGGTCATTCATTATTGCCTCAACGGCTTCATCTGTAAAATATACATCTGCAAAAACCAGAATATTCTTACCTTCTGACCAGATGTCCCTACTTGACCAGAACTTGGCTATATCTTTCCATGCTTTATTTTTGGCGGGTATATAAGTCTCGGCAAAACCTTGTTCCTCATCTGCGACGATTATGACCTTATCAGCATACTTAGAAAACTGCCTATATGTCCTTTCAATCAGGACTTCCTCTTCAATTACAAGCCTATGCTTGGGAGCACCTCTATAGTTATTCCACCTTGTGCCATCACCTGCTGCTAATATAAAGACTGTTTTCATTATTTGATTATACTATGGTTTATATCAGAACAGGGGTGTTATTGGCTATAGGGTTTGATATGGTTCTTTTGACTATCCCGCCCAAAATTCAGGCTACCAGCAATATGGCATCTGTAGTGCCTTATTGGGATAACTGTCGATAATTAATGTTACATCATCTGGTTGTTCAGCATTAAACCTTTGAACATATTTCTCTTTTAACTCTGATAGTTTTCCAAAAATAGTGGTTTCTCTAGGAGTAGTTAGGTTATAGCATAGGGCTCCATTACGATCCCCCATAACTTTGATACAGTCATCAAACCCATCAGCATCAAAAAAATATGTTATTAAGAATATGTATGGTACTGGGCTAACTCTATAGGCCTGTAAATTCTTTAGAC
>Ga0209296_1003805_pt1 | contig 10166 bp, 7 predicted proteins | sample S_130206_EF_Meta_FD_187319 | JGI IMG/M metagenome (GOLD analysis project Ga0209296, IMG submission 187319) | Freshwater microbial communities from Lake Simoncouche, Canada to study carbon cycling - S_130206_EF_MetaG (SPAdes) (version 2) | ecosystem: Environmental > Aquatic > Freshwater > Lake ...
GAACCTTTACGGGATCAGCATCGTGATCCCTGCCCGCTCTGACGGCTTCAATTAACTCTGTCATCAACTTTCCAACCATCGGAGCATTCTTAAATTGATTGCCGCTCGTGCCGATGGCTACATAGAAACCATCACGTTCGGTACGGTCATAAATTGGCGTCCAATCAGCAGCAACGTCATAAATACCAGCAATGCCAGATGCAGTGTTAGGAATCTTCAGCGCCGGAAACCTTCGTGCTGCTCGAGTTACTTGGGCTTCGAATAACTCTTTAGTTCTATTTAGGTTTACAGCTTCAACATCATCAACCCAATCAAGTCGATCACATTCTGGTTCAGTGCCGCCAATATACGTTGCACCAGTCGGGGAAGATCTCATGTAAGTGCCAAGATCCAGATCGCCAATAATTGGTCCCGGAAGTAAATGCATCGGAGTCGTTATTTGATGAACTTCCTGGCGCATTGGCTTAACAGAGATTGTGAAATCTTCTCCAACGCCCGCAAGTTGATTAATTTGATTAGACCACGGCCCACCAGCGTTAATAACTACATCCGCGAAAATCTTTTCGTTGCCATCTAATTCAACACCGAATACTTTATCTCCCTCTTGAAGAATTGCTGCTACCTTAGATTTAAAGCGGAAGGTAACACCAGCACTAAGCGCTGCTTGTGCCAAATTCTCTGTTGCAAGTAATGGATCATCGATGTAACCGCCATTAGGGGTATAGATCGCACCAAGTGAATCTTTAGCATCTCCCCAAAATGCATCATCAGCTAAAGTTTTTGGTGGCCAGTATTTACCAACATCGATTCCAGTTACGCTTTTTGATAGATCTAATGAATTCCAAACTTCGTAAGGGACTCCAACTAAATCAAAAAGTTGTGATGTTTTCTCCCCTGAAATTACCGGCGCATCCAACATAACAACGCCCACATCAATCATCTGTGAATAGCGTTCCTGTTTTATGCCTAGATGATCTGGCCAGTTTTTCCAGCAATGAAAAGATTCCCATGCGAGCGCAACAGCATCGAAGGTTGAGTAATTGAATCGGACAACAGCGCTAGATGCACTTGTTGAGCCCTGTCCTGGACCTTGTGCTTTATCGACTGTAATAACTTCATAACCCTTAGCGGCCAATTCAAAGGCAATTGAGCAGCCGATTACACCGGCACCAATAACTATTGCTTTAGCCACCTAGGAATTTTAACTCGCATTCCTATGGGGTGGAGATGGTGGCGGGTGAAGGATTTGAACCTTCGAAGGCAGAGCCGGGGGATTTACAGTCCCCTCCCATTGGCCGCTCGGGCAACCCGCCAGGGTTATTTACGGCTTGCGTAGATTACCTTATTAAGTCGCGCACTTACTAATTCCTAATTCGGGCTCCATTTTTGCGGACTTCAGCAATATTGGTTGCACCTGAAAGCGCCATTCCATTTTCAAATTCTCTGCGCATAATTTCAATCACTTGCTCTACACCGGCTTCACCATTGGCCATAGCGCCATATAGATAGGCACGACCGATGAACACTGCTTTCGCACCAAGTGCAATTGCACCAAGTGCATCAAGGCCCGACATGATTCCGCCATCGATATAAATCTCAACTTTATTTCCAACCGCTTTAACAACTTCAGGAAGTATTTCTAGTGGAACTGGACCACGATCGAATTGGCGACCTCCATGATTGGAGAGAATAATTCCTTGAACACCAAGTTTTGCTACGGCCTTTGCGTCCTCCACGCTTTGAATTCCTTTGATAATTATTGGGCCTTTCCAAACAGAACGCAGCCAAGTTATATCTTTCATAGTTGTGGCTGGATCAAAGATTAATCCTGCAAGTTCTGAAAGTGGTTTATCCCAACCTCTGAAGGCTGCAAATTCTAATTTTCCGGTGGTGAATAAATTTAGCCACCAGATAGGTTTACGAGCAATTGCAAAGACTGTGTTGATTCTGATTTTAGGTGGCACGGTTAGGCCGTTTCGATTGTCTCTATAACGAAGCCCTACAACCGGAGTATCAACCGTTAAAACTAGCGCTTCAAATCCATTATCTTTTGCCTGCTTAATTACCGCCAAGCTATCACTGCGATTTTTCATAATATAAAGCTGGAACCAACGTCTGGAATTTGGAACGGCTGCTGCAAGTTCTTCTGGAGAAGTTGTTCCCATGGTTGATAAGGCATAAATCAAATTCTTATTGCTGGCCACATTTGCGACTGCTGGTTCACCAACATGATGCATTAAGCGGGTGTATCCAGTTGGGGCAAAGCAGATTGGGATATCTACAACTTTGCCTAAAATCTTTTCACTGGTGTCAATCTTGGAAACATCACGCAAAACTCGTGAATTAATTTCGATTCTGGAATATGCCGCGCGGCTTCTGGAATATGCAATCTCATCGATAGCGCCACCTTCGACATAATCAAAGACAACTTTAGGGGTGCGCTTTCTTGCAATACTGGCCAAGTCGTCGACGCTTTGTGCTTGAAGTAATTGCCCTTTATATGGGTTTAGCGAAGGGATGGACCAATCAATCAGCGACCAAAAATATGGGAGGCTCGGGAATTTACGAGTGCTCCGAATCATGAGCACAATTTACCCTACAATTGCGCTCAGTAGAATAAGTAAATTCTAGAAATTCGCTCATTGATAAAGGGGTCTTTAAATTGGCTGATTCAAGTTTCGATATCGTCTCTGAAGTTGATCATATGGAAGTTGATAATGCTTTCAATCAAGCCGATCGCGAAATTGCAACACGCTTTGACTTCAAAAATACAGATAGCAAGATTGAAAAGTCTGGTGAGAAGTTTCTAATTGAAGGACAGTCCGAAGAGAAGGCTAAGGCCGTTCTAGAAGTATTCAAGGACAAGTTAATTAAGCGCCAGGTTTCGTTGAAGCATCTGGAGTCAACTGATCCAGAGTTAAGCGGAAAGATTTACAAGATTAGCTGCACCTTGAAAGAAGGAATCTCCACTGAAAATGCCAAGAAGTTGGCAAAGATAATTCGAGATGAAGGCCCAAAATCTGTTAAGACTCAGATCCAAGGAGAGACGCTTCGAGTCACCAGTAAGTCTCGTGATGATTTGCAGGACACAATGGCGCTAGTAAAAGGGCAGAAGTTAGATTTTGCAGTTCAATTTACGAATTATCGCTAATAGATGAGTAAAACTCGTCTCGGTTTTATTTACGGCTTTTCCTCTTACACGCTTTGGGGGTTGTTTCCGCTTTATTGGCCACTGTTAAAACCAGCAACGCCATTGGAAATGGTTTCACACCGCGCAGTTTGGTCACTAGTTATTTGTGTAATCGCACTCGCTATTGGGCACCAACTTAAATCTACTTTTGCTTTGATGCTCTCCCCCGGAATCTTCTGGAAATTTACCTTGGCGGCTGGCTTTATTTCAGTAAATTGGCTTACATACATCTGGGCTGTTAATAATGAGCAGATAGTTGAAGCATCACTCGGCTATTACATGCAGCCAATTCTCCTAGTTCTTATGGGAATTCTGGCTTTCAAAGAAGAGATGCGAAAGATTCAGTGGGTTGCATTTATTGTTGCAACAATTGGTGTAATTATTTTGACTCTCGATTATGGACGTCCACCTTGGATCTCATTTGCACTTGCCTTCTCGTGGAGCTCTTATAGTTTCGTAAAGAAGAAGATTAATTTAGGTTCGCTACAAGGGCTTGCTATTGAAACTTTAATCTCCTCCGTCTTCTACGGCAGCTATCTGCTTTGGATTGGCCAGAAAGGCGAAGGTCAATTTGGTAATGGTTTTGGCCTAACCGCACTATTGATGGGCGCAGGCGCAGTTACTGCAATTCCACTACTTCTCTTCAATGGCGCAACCACCAGAATTCCATTTACGATGATTGGATTGTTGCAGTATTTAACTCCAACAATTCAATTCATGCTCGCTGTATTCCTGCGACATGAGCCCATGCCAAATGCAAGATGGATCGGCTTTGTATTTATTTGGGTAGCGCTGATAACTCTTGGTTATGACTTAATTAAATCAGGAAGTACGCGAGATAACCGCTTGGCTCAGCCCGACTAAAGCTGCTTTTGCTGGACCTTCTGGAAGTATTTCTAAATGTTTCTGGGCTGACTTACCGTAGCCAGCAACTAATTCACGTGATTTAGTTAATGCGCTGTGGCTTCGTAGTTTCAAAATAGTTTGTGCAACAACCGCTTCATCTTTAATTGGCGCAGACAATAATTCCTTTAATTCAGCATCTGCTGGATCAGTTGATTCCAGAATAAATAGAGTTACAAGAGTTGGAACTCCTTCGCGCAGGTCTGTTCCTGGAGTTTTTCCAGATTCCTTTGAATCACTTGAGATATCGATGATGTCATCTGCAAGTTGAAATACGGTTCCTATTTCCTCGCCAAACTTTGTAAGTGCATCCATAATTTTTGCATCTGCGCCAGAAATCATTGCGCCGTATCGAGCACTTGCCGATATGAGTGAGGCTGTCTTATCTGCAACAACATTTAAATAATGTTCTAACTGCGTTTTACCTTCACTTGAACCTTGAGTCTCGGTTATCTGGCCAATTACTAATCTTTCAAAGGTAAATGCTTGCAACCGAACTGCTTCTGGCCCAAGATCTGCCAATAGTTGAGAAGTCTTAGCAAACAAGTAATCTCCGGTGAGGATTGCAACTGTGTTGTTCCATCGGTTGTTTGCACTTTCAACACCTCTGCGAAGTGGTGCTTCATCCATAACGTCATCATGATAAAGAGTTCCTAGATGTGTTAACTCGCAAACAACTGCGGCTTCAATAATTCCCCTGGCCTTAGGATTGCCAAATTGCGATGCAATAAGAGTCAAGAGTGGGCGCAGTCGCTTACCTCCAGCATCAACTAAGTGTCTAGAGGTCTCAATAACTAATGGATATTTTCCTTCAATGGAATCGCGCAATAGCACTTCGACTTGAGCCATAGACACTAGAAGTTGTTGTTCCAGTGCCGGATCAATATCCGGAATTCCGATTTTAGTCATTAGCGAAAAAAGTATGCGAAGTCTTGCGCGATATCAAACAGAAGTGATGGGGCTATTCCTAGAACTATTGTGATTAGTACACAGATTGAAATTGAAATTCTTGTGAGAATTGATGGGATTACAACTGAAACTGAGTCATTAGTTGAATCTGCAAAGAAGAGCATCAGGATGACTCGTAAGTAGAAAAAGACTGCGATTGCACTTGAAAGCACACCAGCAACAACTAAATAGATATTTCCGGATTCGTATGCCGCTGAAAAGATTGAGAATTTACCAACAAAGCCGCTTGTTAATGGAATACCGGCAAAGCTGAGTAGGAATAATGAAAATACTGCTGCGACTAATGGAGATTTCTTTCCAAGGCCGACCCAGCGATTAACATCACTGACTTCGCCAGCAGAATCTCGAACTAGGGTAATAACTCCAAAGGCACCTATTGTGGCAACACCATATGCAACGAGATAAAAGAGCGTTGCACTAAGCGCATTTTGATTTAGCGAAACAACTGCGGTAAGAATAAATCCGGCATGTGCAATTGAAGAGAAGGCCAACATGCGCTTCATGTCTCGTTGCGAGATTGCCGCAATTGATCCAACAATCATCGTAAGTACTGCTATCACTGCGATAATTGGTTTCCAACTTGTTTGTGCGGAATCTAATCCAAGGTAAAAAATACGAAGAGTTGCTCCGAAGGCTGCTGCCTTTGTCGCTGCTGCCATAAACCCAGTTATTGGAGTTGGTGCACCTTGATAAACGTCAGGTGTCCAAGAGTGGAACGGAACCGCGCCAACTTTAAATAATAACCCGACCGAAAGAAATGCAATTCCAAGAAGCAAGAAAACATCATTTCCACCGGAACCACGGATTGCATCTGTTAGGCCATTTAGCGAAAGCGTTCCGGAATAACCGTAGAGTAGAGCGGCGCCAAATAGAAAGAATGCTGATGAATATGCGCCGAGTAAGAAGTATTTAAGTGCTGCTTCTTGTGAAAGTAATCTGCGGCGGCGGGAAAGTCCGGCCATTAGATATAACGGGAGCGACAATACTTCTAGCGCTACGAAGAGAGTTATGAAATCTGTTGCGACTGGAAAGAGCATCATTCCGGCAACTGCAAAGAGGGTTAGAGGAAAGACTTCGGTCTGTTGTTTTCCAGCTTGAATAGCAGCTGCTTCTTCTGGCGAACCAGGAAGGGCGGATGCTTGTGCGGCAAAGTTATCGTGATCTGCAATGATTAAAATTCCTAGAAATGCAAAGATTAATATCGCGCCTTGTAAAAAGATTCCAATACCGTCAATTGATACAGATGTAACTGCAGCGATAGATGAACCTTGATTTCTGACACGGAAGAGTTGCTCGAATGAAATAACAATTGCACCAAGTGCCACTACTAATTGAAGACGGGCCCGCCAAGCTTGCTTAGCGAAGGCTTCTATAAGAACACCGATTAAGGCAGCACCGAGAATAATCAGCATTGGTGCCAAGAGTGCGTAATCTAATTTAGGCGCAGTTAACATTTACTTTGCCACCTTTGCTACTGGATCGCTTACTCCGGCATTAATCATTACAGTCTTTGTAGTTGGATTAATAACGTCTAGCGCTGGTTTTGGATAGAACCCAAGTAAAACTAGAACTGCAATCACTGGCGCGATAGCGATCTTCTCTCGAAGATTTAGATCTGAAATTCCTGTGCTTGTCGCCGGAGTTTCGCCATGTAGAGCGCGTTGAACAGCGAGCAGAACATAAAGTGCAGCAAGAATGATTCCAAGCGTTCCAAGAATTGCAGCAACTGGATACTTCGCATAAGAACCAACTAGAACTAAGAACTCACTAACGAAACTTGAAAGCCCTGGAAGTGCAAGTGCGGACATGCCTGCTAAGAAGAAAGACCAAGCTAGAACTGGGGCAACTCGTTGTAAGCCACCGAAGTCTGCAATTTGCGTAGAACCACGACGCTTTATCATCCAACCTGCAGTTAGGAAGAGCGCTGCAGTTGAGAATCCATGATTAACCATATAGAAAATAGCGCCAGTTAAACTCTGTGATGTAAGCGCAAAAATTCCGAGTGTTATAAATCCAAAGTGTGAAATAGATGTAAAGGCAATCAGAGAATTAATATCTTTCTGACCAATTGCTAAGAATGCCCCGTAAAGAATTGATATAACTGCCAGCGTGATAATGGCTGGCGTAAATGTCTTGGTTGCATCTGGGAAGAAACTCATGCAGAAACGGATCATTCCGTAAGTTCCGACTTTATCTAGAACACCAAGAAGCAACGTTGACGTTCCAGCAGTTGCCGATTTAGCGGCAGTTGGCAGCCAAGTATGGAATGGCCAGAGTGGAGCTTTAATTGCAAAGGCAATAAAGAAGCCAAGAAATAACCAATTCTGAGTAGCAGAATCAATTGTTAACTCTGAAAGTCTTGCGATATCAAAAGTTGCGCCACCTTGATTGGTAGAAATTATGTAAAGACCAATTACTGCGGCCAACATAAGCAACCCACCGAAGAGGCTGTAAAGCAAGAACTTCATTGCTGCTGCTGCGCGATCACCGGAACCATAGCCACCGATAAGGAAGTAAACCGGTAGCAGCATTGCTTCGAAAATAACATAGAAGAGGAATACATCTGTGGCAGCGAATACGCCGATCATCATGGTTTCTAGAATCAATAACAGGATGTAGAAAACCTTTACACTCCAGCGGCCATTTTCGGATTCGTTCCAACCTGCAAGAAAGACGATTGGAACCAAAATTGTTGTCATCAAGATAAGCACAAGTGCCATTCCATCAACGCCAACAGCATAATTAATGTTGAATGCAGAGATCCAAGTGCGAACTTCAGTGAATTGCAGGGCGCTGTTATTTCGATCGAAACCTAGCGCCATCACAATTGAAGCAAGAGTCACTAATAAGGAGAAGCCGAGAGCTACTTGCTTAACCAGCTTGGCATTGCTTGCTGGCAAAATTCCAACAACTAGAGCTCCGATTAATGGAAGCAATTGAAGTGATGTCAAGATACTCATAGCGTCACCATCCAAACTGCTGCAACTAAAGCGAGAACTCCAAGAACCATAATTAAGGCATAGCTTCTGACATATCCACTTTGAATATTTCGAATTGATGAAGCTGAAATTTGAATAACCCAACCAACCATTCGAACTAGGCCATCAATAACTTTGTAATCAGTGCTTATCAAACCTGCAGTTAACTTCTGGCCAGGACGCATAAACACTGCTTCGTTAAATGAATCTTGATAAAGATCTTTTCGAGCAGCTTTTGTAAAGCCAGTTACATTTTCAGGTGCAACAACAGGAACGCTTCGATACTTCAGAATTGCAAAGGCAACTCCAATTGCAACTACGAATAGCGCCATAGCTGAAATTGCCAGTGGGGGTAAAAAGTGTTCCGAATGATGTTCATGACTTTCGTTTACAACAGGTTCTAGCCAATTAACAAGTGCGTTACCCGAGTTAAGTAAGAATCCTGACGTAACCGATCCAACAGCCAAAACTGCCATTGGTGCCCACATTAAGAATGGTGATTCATGTGGATGTGCATTCTCATCCCAGCGCTTTGTTCCCGTGAAAGTTAAAACCATTACGCGAGTCATATAGAAAGCGGTGATTGCAGCACCGAAGAGTGTTGCACCACCTAGAAGAATTCCCTCAACTCCCCCAGCATAAAATGCAGTTTCAATTATTTTATCTTTTGAATAGAAGCCAGCGAATGGTGGAACTCCAAGAATTGCTAAATAACCAAGTCCGAAAGTTGCAGCGGTAATTGGCATAACTTTTCGGATAGCACCATAACGTCGCATGTTTACTTCATCATTCATGCCATGCATTACCGAACCCGCACCAAGGAACATTCCAGCTTTAAAGAAGCCGTGAGTAATTAAGTGCATGATTGCAAATGCATATCCAACTGGACCAAGTCCGGTAGCTAGAATCATGTAACCAATTTGCGACATTGTTGACGCTGCAAGCGCTTTCTTAATATCGTCTTTTGCAGTACCGATTAGAGCACCAAACAGCAGTGTTATTGCTCCAACAATTACAACCATTAATTGCGCAGTTGGTGAAGCATCAAATATAAAGTTAGAACGAGTAATTAGATACACGCCTGCGGTAACCATTGTTGCGGCATGGATGAGTGCTGAAACTGGAGTAGGTCCGGCCATCGCATCGCCAAGCCATGATTGCAATGGGAATTGTGCAGACTTTCCTGCTGCTGCGAGCAGAAGCATTGCGCCAATTGCGGTTAGTGCGCCGGCTGATGCACCTGATGCACCCTCTTTAACGCCAGCAAAAGTTACAGTTCCGAATTGTGTGAATGCGATCATGATTGCAAGTGAAAGACCGACGTCGCCAACTCGGTTAGCAACGAATGCCTTCTTTGCAGCAGTTGCGTAAGCAGGCTTTTGATTCCAGAAACCAATTAATAGGTAGGAAGCAAGGCCTACGCCTTCCCAGCCAACGTAGAGATTGAGATACGAATCTCCCAATACAAGAAGAAGCATCGCTGCAATAAATAGATTTAGGTAGGCAAAAAAGCGACGGCGATCGCGATCGTGCGACATATAAGCGATTGAATAGATATGAATGAGGGTTCCAACGCCAGAAATAAGTAGAACGAAACAGATTGAAAGCTGATCTAGAAGCAGCGAGGCATCTACCTGGAATGTTCCGACTGAAATCCATTCAAATACTTTCTGCGTAGCAGCACGTGCTTCACCTTCGCGCCCCTGCATTGCAAAGAATTCCATGACACCAATAACAAATACCGAAGCTGAAACTAAAGTTGCAAAGATATGTCCCCATTTATCAGCGATACGACCTAAGAGCAGTAACAGGCCAGCGCTAAATAGTGGAAGTGCGATTAAGTAAACCAAACTTGCGCTCGTAGTCATTAGCGCTTCAACAAACTAGCATCATCAACAGATGCTGATCGACGGGAGCGATAAATCGTAACGATAATCGCAAGGCCAACTACAACTTCACAAGCTGCAACAACCATCGTAAAGAAGGATGCTACTTGTCCGGAAAGATTTCCATGCACTCTTGAGAACGTCACAAAAGCTAGATTCGCAGCGTTTAACATTAATTCAATACACATAAAAACAACGATGGCATTTCTGCGAACTACTACGCCAATTGCGCCGATTGTA
>Ga0209296_1003806_pt1 | contig 10165 bp, 10 predicted proteins | sample S_130206_EF_Meta_FD_187319 | JGI IMG/M metagenome (GOLD analysis project Ga0209296, IMG submission 187319) | Freshwater microbial communities from Lake Simoncouche, Canada to study carbon cycling - S_130206_EF_MetaG (SPAdes) (version 2) | ecosystem: Environmental > Aquatic > Freshwater > Lake ...
ACGAAGTGACCATTATTGAAAGCGATCGAGCGGTCGTTCGTGAGTATGGGCAGTCGAGTAGCACAACTGGTGTTAAGTGGCATCAAGGTGATGCGTGTGATGTGACGGTGCTTGCCGCCGCCGGAGTAACTCTTGCCGATGTCGTTGCTTCGGTTACTGGTGATGACGAAGACAACCTTGTTGTGTCGCTCTTGGCAAAGCAAGAGTTTGGTGTTCCACGTGTTGTTGCTCGCGTGAATAACCCGAACAACTACTGGATGTTCAATGACATGTGGGGCGTAGACGTTTCGGTGTCGACCCCGCATCTCATTACAAGTCTTGTGCAGGAAGCAGTCACTGTTGGAGCATTCGTACGACTGCTGCAGCTCAAGGGCGGCAAAGCCGAACTCGTAGAGGTGACACTTGCGGAGTCATCGCCTGCCAAAGACAAAGCATTGTCAGAACTTCAGTTTCCGCGTAGTGCAACGGTTGTTGCCATTGTGCGTGACGAGCGTGTAATGGTGCCGGACAAAGCGACCGTATTGCGCGCAGGCGACGAAGTAATGGCTTTGATTTCCGAAGATGCCGAAGCTGCAGTACAAAAAATATTGGTTGGCTAGTTAGCCAACAAAACCTGAGTTCTATTCTGCTCCGTGAGGCAGGAGCGTGTAGACAGGGTTTAAAAATACAGTGTTATTACGTTCGCGATATGCGACACCTTCAACTGCAAGACATCCGCCATGTTCGATTCCGGCGATGTGTCGGCGTCCACTAAAAATCACGGTTACTTGACCAGTTCCATCGTTGATCACGATTTCCATCGATGGAATTCCGGATCTTGGTTTCATTGTCATGCGTTTTACTTCACCGCAGACCTTGACCTTGGTGCGAACGGCAACTTCGCCGAGTGGAGTCAAATTAAGTCCGGCGAATCTGTCAACTAAGCGTTCGGCATCCAGCTCTCGAATGCCTTTGTTGGCGGACTTCACAATGTTTTTCAGACCCATCAGGATCCCCCCAACTTCTCGAGCATCTCGGTCAAGGTTACTTCGTCCATTGCGCCCACATTTGTTTCAGATGTTCCGTCTTGTCGGATAAACACCCATGCAGGTTGATACGCGACATCAAACTGGGCAAAAACTAAACCGTCATTGTCCTTGATGTTTGCAAATGTGAGTTGGTGCTTGACAACAAACTCTTGCATTGATTCTTCTGATCCATTCCATGCCACACCGATGATGCGTACTTTGCCTGCAAGTTGTGTGTTTGCCGCCTCGACCGAGGGTGCTTCATAGTTGCACGTTGTTCAACCGGGTGCCCAGAACCACAGCGCAACGGGAGACTTCTGCAATTCGGATTGCAAATTGATTTCACCACCACCAACGAGGGTTGCATCGAAATCAGTTGCTGATGCTGATGCTGATGATGATGATGATGATGATGATGATTGCGATTGATTTACCGCATCAGTTGTCTGAGTAGTCGCATCGGCTCCACATGAAACAGCAGTAAAAGCAAGGAGGCCAATGAAAAGTACTTTGCTTAAGGATCGCATATGACCGATAGTACTCAAACGAATAACGAAGCATTGATCTAGGCTTGCTGGCATATGAGTACTCGTAAATTAATTCTGTGGGCATTGGTGTGTGGCGTGTTGATTTTGGCTGCAGGTACAGCAAAGTTGTTTCAAACATCACAAAAACCAGTTGAGGTGCAGTTACTTGCGTTGGGTGATTCGGTAACTCTTGGTGACATGACGGTAAGCGTTACGGCTCTTCGCGACACCGACGATCGGACGTTGGTGGATGTGACGATGGTGGGGGTTGCAGAGGCTCAGGCGATGGATGGATGGAAGATGCTTGCAGCAGGCAAGGTGTCTGACCCCGTGATGTTGCCTATCGGCGCAGGCACAGAGTGCACGCTGACGCAACTTGATAAAACTCTTGTATGTACCGTTGCGTTCCCTGTGTCTGAAGGCACGCGCACCGTTGCCTATATTCGCGCAGGTGAGCAACGACAATGGGCGACAGCACCCTGATGCTTAAGCGTTATCGTTGTCAGTGAGGATTAGTTGGAGGTGGTGAGTACGGCTGAGCAATTTGATCTCGTGGTTATTGGTGGCGGCCCAGGCGGCTATGCCGCCGCATTTTATGGTGCGTCGGCAGGTCTCAACGTTGCGTTGATCGAGCGCGACACGATCGGCGGAACATGTTTGAACCGCGGTTGTATTCCGGCCAAAGCTTTTCTCGAAACAGCAGCAGTGAATAGACATGTGTTGCACGCTGTAGATTTTGGAATTAATACCACAGCGGCTGGTGTGGATTTCGGTGTTGCACAAAATCGCAAGCAAACAATAGTGAACACGCTGGTCAAAGGACTTACGGGACTCACTAAGTCAAAAAAGGTTACATACATACTCGGCACTGGTTCGCTTGGTGCGAACCGCACGGTGAGTGTGCAATTGTCGGCAGGCGGAACTCAAGAATTGCAGGGTCGCAACATTGTGTTAGCGGCTGGTTCGGTGCCACGAACAATTCCGGGCTTCAGCGCTGGTGGACCAATCATGACTTCGGACGAAGTGTTGATGCTCGACAAAATTCCTGCACGCATTGCGGTGATTGGTGGTGGAGCAATTGGCTGCGAGTTTGCATCCACATTTGCTGACCTTGGTGCAACGGTAACGATCCTCGAGGGTCTACCAAAAATTCTTCCCGGCCTCGACCCCGATGTGGCCGCATTTGTTGTGAAGAGTTTCAAGAAGAAGAACATCGATATTCGCACTGGTGTAAAAGTCAATGGTCACGAACCAACGGCTAGTGGTGGTACGACGGTGTTGTTCGGTGAGGGCGAGCGACTCGATGTCGATGCCGTTATTGTGTCGGTCGGGCGCAAACCATTCACTGATCACCTTGGGTTGACTGGCACTGCAGTGAAAATTACTGATCGTGGATTTGTCGACGTTGACGATTTTTGTTTGACGAATGAGCCTGGCGTATATGCGGTTGGTGACCTCATCAACACACCGCAACTTGCACACGTTGCATATGCCGAAGCGATCGTGGCAATTAAACACATGCGTGGCGAAAAGGTGTATCCAGTGATGTACGACCGTGTGCCATGGGCGATTTATTGTCACCCTGAAGTTGCATGGTCTGGTCCTTCAGAAGAAGAAGCGCGCGCAAAAGGTCATGACGTTGTGGTGGCAAAACATCAGTTCCGCGCAAATAGCCGAGCGATGATCATCGGTGAAGCTGAAGGTTTGGTGAAGATCATTGCTAAGAAGAATGCTGATGGAACAGCTGGCCAGGTACTTGGTGTTCATATGGTTGGCCCATGGGTTACCGAGCAGTTATCGGGTGGTTACTTGGCGGTCAACTGGGAAGCAACAGTGGAAGAAATCTCTGAATTCATCATGCCGCATCCTTCTTTGTCGGAGTTGTTTGGTGAAACTGTGATGTCATTGACGGGTCGCAGCATCAATGCTTAAGAAAACTCACACGCAATTACAGGAGAACCATGGCTGACATCACACTTCCGCAACTCGGGGAAACGGTCACCGAGGGAACTATTACCAAATGGTTTAAAAAAGTTGGCGACACAGTTGCTGCCGATGAACCACTATTTGAAGTTTCTACTGACAAAGTAGACACCGAAGTGCCATCTCCTATTTCTGGAACTCTGACGGAGATTCGTGTCGCAGAAGGCGACACCGTGCCTGTTGGAACAGTGATTGCGGTTGTTGGAGTTTCTGGTGCGGCACCAGCGCCTGTTGTTGCTGCGCCTGTTGTTACTGCACCTGTTGTTGCAGCACCTGTTGTCGCTGCGCCGGCACCGGCACCGGCACCGGCACCGGCACCGGCACCGGCACCGGCACCGGCACCGGCACCGGCACCGGCACCGGTTGTTGCTGCTCCGGCTGCAACTTCCAACAAATTGCTGTCGCCGGTTGTGCGCAGGTTGGTTGCCGAGCACGGCATTGATGTGAATGCATTGGTTGGTAGCGGACCTGGCGCGAGAATTACTCGTGAAGATGTGCTCGACCACATTGATCGCAATGGCCTCAAAGCATCTCCGGTTATTGCAGCACCAGCGCCTGCGGCTGCGCCTGTTGTTGCAGCACCAGCGCCGGTTATTGCAGCACCAGCACCAGCACCAGCACCAGCAGTTGCTGCTCCAGCACCGGTTACGCGTCCTGCTGTTGTGTCAAGCGATCGTGAGCAAGTGGTCGCACTTTCGAAGATCCGCAAGCTCACTGGTTCGCACATGATCATGTCGAAGAGCACAAGCCCGCATGCATTTAGCGTCGTTGAGGTTGACTACTCCAATGTTGACCGAGCGCGAGCTGCGATTAAAGAGTCATGGAAAGCCGGTGAGGGTTTCAGCCTCACGTATCTTCCGTTTATCTCACGCGCAGTGATTGATGCACTTCGTGAGTTTCCGCATCTCAACGCATCTATTGATGGCGACAATCTCATTGTGCATGGCTATGTCGACCTAGGCATTGCGGTTGATCTTGATTACACAGGTTTACTTGTGCCAGTTGTGCGTAACGCAGACGGCAAACGAATTAGGGCGATCGCTCGGGAAATCAATGATCTTGCATCGCGCGCGCGTAACCGTAAATTGTCACCAGACGAAATTCAGGGTGGCACGTTCACAATTTCGAATAACGGATCTGCTGGTTCGGTCTTGACAATGCCGATCATCAATCAGCCGCAAGTTGCGATCTTGTCTACAGATGCGATCGTGCGTAAGCCAGTTGTAGTCACGGCAGCAGATGGAAGTGAAAGCATTGCAATCCATCCTGTAGGCAACTTGTCGATGTCGTGGGATCATCGTGCATTTGATGGTGCGTATTCTGGTCGTTTCTTGGCACGCGTCAAACAGATTCTCGAATCGCAGGACTGGTCAGCCGAACTCTAAGAGCGGAAAACAGTATGAGTAATTCGTCGACAGCACTTCATGTCAGGTGGATTGGTCGTGTGCCATATCGCGAGGCATTTGCTTTGCAATCCGGATTGTTCGAGTACGGTGTGGATCAACACTTGTTATTGCTTGAACATCCACATGTTTTCACATACGGACACACAGCTGACTTAACCAAAAACCTGCGCTGCAACCCAGCAGACGTCGGCGCAGATTTGGTACAAGTGCAACGGGGCGGCGATATCACGTTTCATGGTCCTGGCCAGTTGGTTGGCTATCCGATATTGAGTTTGCGGGCCAAGCACGGCATTGATGGACCTGCCGACACTCGTTCCTATATATATGACGTCGAGCAGTTGATCATCGACACACTTTCCCAACTGGGCGTGCGCAATGCTGGGCGAATGGGCGAGTTTCCCGGTGTATGGATAGATCCAGAGACGACAACTGCTCGAAAGATTTGCGCAATTGGTGTGCGGGTGGGAAGTGGATCAACGGATCGTCGCACGATGCATGGATTTGCACTCAATGTGTCGACTGACATGACGTTTATGCGCGAACACATCGTGCCGTGCGGTATTGCGAACTATGCAGTGACGTCATTGCTGGAGGAGGGCATTGACGTGACAATGAATGATGTCGTCAACATCGTTTCGCAATTGGCCCAATCGCGTTGGGGCTCGCAACTCAACACGCGAGCTGACGTGGCATGGAAGCATCGACCAGAAGATCTTTCGGCGTTTTCACGTGGCGAGGGTGCGGGCGAACAGGTGCGTATGACCAAGCGACTAGAACAAGCTGGAGTAACAGACGGCTTAAGTATTTCAGTGCGTAAACCGGAGTGGATTCGTCCACACGTGAAACACACAGATGAAGTATTGAAGACAAAGCGCACGTTGCGTGATCTGAATTTAGTGACCGTATGCGAACAAGCAGGATGCCCAAACTTGAGCGAGTGTTGGAATGATGGCACCGCAACATTTATGGTGCTCGGCGAAAGGTGCACTAGAGCGTGTGGTTTTTGTTTGATTGATACTCAGAAGCCATTGCTGCCAGATGCCGATGAGCCACGCCGTGTGGCCAAAGCTGTGCAGCGAATGAATCTTGAATTTGCTGTATTGACCATGGTGGCTCGTGATGATTTAGTAGATGGCGGAATGCAACATGTAGCCAACACCATGCGAGCGATTCGCGCGCTAAACCTTGGCGCAAAAGTTGAGACACTTATTTCTGATGTGAAAGGCACTGATTCGCTTGACATCTTGATTGCCGAACGACCAGACGTGTTTAATCACAACATCGAAACAGTTGCACGATTGCAGCGAGCTGTGCGACCTTCGGCTGGCTATGCGCGCAGCCTCTCAGTATTGGCGCGTGGACGTGCTGCCGGTCTGACGACAAAATCGGGAATGATTGTGGGCATGGGAGAAACACTCGAAGAAGTAGAGGAAACCCTGATTGATCTAGCAAGCGTTGGCGTGCAAATTGTCACCATCGGTCAGTATCTGCGACCAACAACCAATCATCTTCCTGTCGCTCGTTGGGTGGAGCCCAAAGAGTTTGATCATTACAAGGCTTTTGGCGAACAACTTGGTATGCAACATGTGCAATCGAGCCCACTTACTCGTTCGAGTTATCACGCAAAACAAGCACATGGGCAGTCGCAACCAGTTGTACATGCCTAGTTGTTGACGGATTGCCAATAAAGTAGAAATGACATGACAAAGACCATTGCAAGCACATCTGACTACGTCGCGCGCATTGCAAAAGTGCGCGCTGCCATGGCGGCCAAACAAGTGGATGCCGCATTGCTGTCTGTTGGACATGATCTTCCGTATCTGTCTGGTTACTTCGCAATGCCACTTGAGCGTCTGACCATGTTGGTGATTCCGCAAAGTGGTGAGGTGACGATGGTTGTGCCCCGACTTGAGGTTGCACGTGTTGCGCCGCAACCTGGAGTTTTCTCGATCGCCGCATGGGGAGAAACTGAAAATCCTGTAGCGATTGTTGCCAAGTTGTTGGGTGGAGCAAAGTCAATTGCTGTTGGTGACCAAATGTGGGCAAGGTTTTTGGTTGAGCTGTTGCCACTCGTGCCTGGAGCAACCTTTGTTCGCGCAGTTGATGTGGTTGGTGCATTGCGCATGAGCAAGGATGCAAGTGAGATCGCCGCACTGGTTGCTGCTGGTGCAGCAGCAGATCGTGTCGCGACACAATTGCATTCTGGTTTGATACCGCTCATTGGTCGTACCGAAGCTCAAGTGTCTGCTGACATTTCGGCACGATTGTTGGCAGAAGGTCATGATGTCGTTAACTTTGCAATTGTTGCCGCAGGCGAAAACGCCGCAAGCCCACACCACCACGCAGGTTCGCGTGTTATTGCGAAGAATGAAATTGTGTTGTGCGATTTTGGCGGCACGATGAATGGCTATTGCAGTGACATCACTCGGTGTGTCTATACGGGCAAGCCGGCTGCAGATGTGGCGGCAGCGTACGAAGTGTTGTTTGCTTCGCAGGCTGCCGGAGTAGCCGCAGGGGTCGTTGGTGCAGCGTGTCAAGACGTTGATGCCGCATCGCGGCGCGTTATTGAAGCAGCAGGGTTTGGCGAATACTTTGTGCACCGCACCGGTCACGGAATTGGTATGGAGGCACACGAGGAGCCGTACATGGTTAGCGGAAATACGTTGCCGATTGCTGCTGGTCATGCATTTAGCGTCGAGCCAGGAATTTACATTGCAGGCAAGTGGGGAATGCGCCTCGAAGACATTGTTGTGGCAACAAACTCTGGACCTGTATCGATGAACACCGTTAACCATGCGCTCGTCACGGTCGAAGCCTAAGTACAAAGTTTTTCAATGATTCATCTCGACGCTGCGACAGTTCTCTTGCAATGGGCTGTCGGTGGACTTGCGTTCTTGTGGTTTACGACTCGCCGTCACGAGATCAGTCTTGGTTATTCGATGCTGTTGCGTATTACTTTCGGAGTATTTGCTGCTGGAGCATGTGGTTTTGGACTGCGCTATGGCATAGAGCCGGTTCGGGAGGTTTCTGCAGTTGCTGTTGCGATTGCTGCTTTTGCACTCATCCGCAACAAGCGTTCGCGGCTTGATCTCATTGCGCCGTTATTGGGTGTACCCGGCATTCTTGTTGCTGGTTTTTCTGCAGTAAGTGATGGAAGCGCAGGGGATTACACAGTGTCGTTGATCAGAGTTGTAGTCGGCACTTTGTTTCTTGGTGCGGTCAGTGACACGATGCTTCTTGGTCACTGGTATCTCGTGCAACCTGGCATGCCACGCAAACTCATCAACGAAATTGTTGATGCGGTGATTTATCTCTGGCCATTTGAAGTCATTGCATTGTTATTGCCAACTGGCATGATCAGCGTGCTCAACGGAACGATTGATGATGGATGGAATGGTGTACTTGGTTGGTTCTGGCTGGCTTCAGCAATTGTCACGGGTGTTCTTGCACTTGTCACGCGCGCTGCACTCAAAGAGCGCAGTTATTCTGCGGTGATGGCAGCAACTGGCTTGATGTATTTGGCTATCTTGACCGCGTTTTGTACGGACATCGTTGCGCGCGCACTTCTTGCCGTCTAATTGTCGCAGGAGTAATTCTTAAACTGGCGAGTGAGGTGCCACGAGCGCCCATGGGCGAGTGCGCTCCAAGGCAAGACCAAGATCGAGCAGTAGTTGCTCGCTGAAGTGACGGCCATTGATCTGCAACGACACGGGCAAGCCATCAATTAATCCGGCAGGTAACGAAAGTGCTGGGTTGCCGTACATGTTTGCAGGAAATGTGAGCTTGCCATTGTTGCCTGCGCCAGCTTTAACGCCACCAAATGCTGAAGGCAACGGGCCTTCGGCATTAAACGCAACATCAGGATTGCTTGCGGTGATCACAAAATCGACTGCATCAAAAATCTCTGCCATTCGCTGATTCAATATTGCGCGTCGTGCCTCGATCTTGGCACGTGGCTCAGTTCCGTATTTTCCAAATGTTGCTTCAATTCCAAAACGCATTTCCGGGGTCAGAACATCGGCACACGCAGGCCAGTAGTCGGCGAGTTGGCTATGAATCTCGACCATGCCGCTGATCGACCAAGCGGCACCAATACGGGGTAGTGAAGTATCGACAGTAATAATTTTGATTCCTGTGGTTGCACAAAGATGTCGAGCATATTCTTCAAGCTGTGTCCACATGGCTGGCGACACAACCGCGCCACCCCAGTCGGGTGCGAGCACGGCGGTTTTGCCACGCAGCGAATCTGTATGTGTGCCCAGTTGAGATTCCCAATTTTCGACACGTTGCAGGCTGAGCGGGTCTCGCGAGTCGTGACCGTTACACACATCGAACCATCGTGCGGTGTCACGAATGCTTCGTGCCATGACGCCTGTATTGACTGTGAGATTTCCAAGTTCGGTATGCGGCGCGCGCGGGATGCGACCAAAAGTTCCTTTGAGTCCTACGAGCCCAGTGAACCCAGCAGGAATTCGAATTGATCCACCACCGTCTCCACCCGTAGCAATTGTGACAAGGCCACCAGCAACTGCTGCAGCGCTACCGCCAGACGAACCACCGGGCGTACGTCCGTGCATCCACGGATTGTGTGTTGCGCCGTTGAGCACAGTGCGCGTGATGTTGACGCCACCAAATTCGCTCGCGGTGCACAAACCGATGTGGTTTGCTCCACCGATTTCGGTAGCACGTTGCACCATTACCGATGTGTGCGTTGCTTTGCGGTCTGCAAAAACCACACATGCCTCTGTGTACGGCCAACCGTTTACTGCGTCCAGTTCCTTGACACCGAGTGGTACACCACCGAATGGTTTGGTGATATCTGCAGACTTGGCTCTCTCGAGTGCACCCTCTGGGTCAAGAAAAGAAAATGCATTTAAGTCGCTGCGCTCAATCGCTGCAAGCGAGGCCTGTAGTTCTTCTACTGGCGAGCGATCCTTTGACCTGAACGCATCGACCAGTGAAACAGCGTCGCCGAGCCATGGGGAATCTGATGTTGCCATGGACTCTAAAGTATCCAAGTAGTAGCTCAAAACATGATTTCTATTAGTGTGTTTTTGCTCATGAATTCGTCAACCTTTCTCGGTCTCAAGCCGGTAAGTAACCACACAGAAACTTCTGGATCGTGGTCGATGTTGGTGCAACCAGGGTTGTGCACGGGCAGCGGATTTTTGTGGGGTGGTGCCGGCCTGGCATCAGCCGTGTCGGCCATGGAGCAACTCAGCGGCAGACATTGTGTTTGGTC
>Ga0209296_1003807_pt1 | contig 10164 bp, 6 predicted proteins | sample S_130206_EF_Meta_FD_187319 | JGI IMG/M metagenome (GOLD analysis project Ga0209296, IMG submission 187319) | Freshwater microbial communities from Lake Simoncouche, Canada to study carbon cycling - S_130206_EF_MetaG (SPAdes) (version 2) | ecosystem: Environmental > Aquatic > Freshwater > Lake ...
TTTGCTCACTTTGCTGTGTGCCACTGCCCCCATGTGTTTTGCACAAACAACTGCTGCAGTCTGGCCGACCAAACCCATCAAACTGATGGTGCCCTATGCAGCAGGCGGTCCTGCCGATGTTGTGGCTCGAGAGCTTGCCTTGGTCCTCTCAGCTGATCTCAAACAAACGGTCACGGTAGAAAATCAAGGAGGTGGTATGGGTGTGCCAGCACTTGGCGTGGTAACACGCGCCGATCCTGATGGACACACACTGCTCTTGGCGGCTTTTGGCAACATGGTGCTGCAACCCATGCTGAGCAAAAGGGGCGGGGCAGATTTGGTTGCCAAACTAAGGCCTGTGTCCACCATCTCAACTGGCCCGCACGTGTTGGTCGTATCTGCCAAACTGCCCGTCAAAAATATTCCCGAACTCATTGACTATGCGCGTGCCAACCCAGGCAAAGTGAGTTTTGCCTCTGCTGGCACTGGCGGCACAGCGCACTTGGGTATGGAAATGTTCAAAGCACTTTCTAAAACCGACGTGATTCATGTGCCCTACAAAGGCAGTGCAGGCGCTGTGAACGATTTAATTTCAGGCGAAGTGAGCGCCATGTTCAGCAGCTTGCCTTCGCTTCAAGGTTTGGCCGACAAAGGCTTGGTCAAAGTACTGGCTGCAACAGCGCCCAGCAAGTCTGCAGCCACAAAATCATTGCCCTTAATTGGCACCGCACTGCCGGGTTTTGACTACACCACTTGGTATGCCATGTATGCCCCCCTGGCAACACCGAAGCCCATTGTTGACAGCATCAATGCCGCTCTGAACAAAGCTTTGAAAAACACCGCCATGGTGGCCAAAATTGAAGCAGCCGGAACAGAGCTTCAGCCTGGCTCGCCAGAGGACGTGGTGGCATGGACGCAACGCGACACAGACAAATGGGCGCGCGTGATTCGCGATGCCAAAATTTCTGTGGAGTGATCGATGTCAGGCGTGATAGAAACCGATGTCCTGATTGCAGGGGGTGGACCCTTTGGCCTCATGTTGGCCAACGAAATAGGACGCAGGCACATCAAGTGCCTACTGGTCGACCCCAAAGCCAGCACGGCCTTCAACCCGCAAGCCAATGCCACGCAAGCGCGCACCATGGAGCATTTTCGGCGTCTCGGTTTTGCAAACGAAATTCGCGCGCAAGGACTGCCGCCCCATCACCCCACAGACATCACCTACCTGACACGCTTTAGTGGCATTGAGTTGGCCCGGCTTAGATTGCCCACCGCGGCGGCCGCACCCCAAGCCATCAAAGCCATGACGGGTTCATGGAGTGCTGCTGAATTGCCGCACCGGGTTTCTCAAAAATTTGTCGAAGTGACGCTGCGCCAGCATGCCGAAAAATGGGCTAGCAATGACATTCGTTATGGATGGAAGCTTGAATCATTCATCGATGAAAGTCTCTCAGCCAGCAACGCAGGTTCAGTTGCATCGAGTCATCCTATTCAGGCCAGCATTCAACAAGTCAATTCGGCTGAACCAGCATCTCTTAAAGTCAGAGCCAGGTACTTAATCGGCGCCGATGGTGCCAGAAGTTTTGTTCGCCATGAGCTTGGCATTGCTTGGGGCGGTGCCACAGGTTTCAAGCGCAACTTCATGGGCGGCAAAATGCTGGCGGTTTACTTGAAGGCCCCGCATTTCTACGAACAAAATCCAAATGACCGCGCTTGGATGTATGTCATTGTCAATCCAGAACTGCGCGCCTTCATCATGTCGGTGGATGGCGTCAGTGAGTTTGCCTTTCATGTGCAAATGGCAGACGACGCTGCTACAGAAGCACTGACTGCAGAAGATGCCAAGCGACTGTTTGCACTCGCCTACGGTCAACCCATTGACCTTGAAATTTTATCGATGGCCACCTGGCTTGCTGGCCATGCGCTGGTGGCAGAGAGTTTTCAAAAAGGAAATATTTTCTTAGGTGGCGATGCCGTTCATTTGTTTACACCTACGGGGGGTCTTGGCTACAACACAGCCGTAGAAGATGCCGTGAATTTAGGCTGGAAGCTCTCAGCAGTTCTAAAGGGGCAAGCCCAACCCACCCTGCTTGACAGCTACGAGATCGAAAGAAAACCCTTGGCCATTCGCAACACAGGCTATGCCAAACAGTTTGCCGATTCCATCGGTCTGTTTGACGCTGACAAAGCGCTTGAAGACATTTCGGCAGAAGGCGAGCAAGCTCGAAGCATCGCCTCCGACTATTTGAATGGCCATGCTAGACGCGAGTTCAATATTCCAGGTGTGACATTTGGCGGCCGATACAGCCACTCACCCCTCATCGTTGAAGATGGCACGCAAGCTCCGGCCGATGCCGCCAATACTTACCTGCCATCAGCATGCCCAGGTGGTCGCCCTCCTCACGCTTGGTTACCAGATGGCAGTTCTCTGTTCGACCACTTTAATTTTGAGTGGACATTGCTGGTGCTGGGCAAAGACAAGTCTCTCTTGGCACAAGATGCTTTGAAGTTTTCAGAAGCAGCTTCACAGTGCCATTTGGACTTCAAAATCTTGAGCTTTGATTCCCAAGAATTACTTGACTTGTACGAAGCCAACTTGGTACTGATCAGGCCTGATCAAATCGTAGCTTGGCGCGGTACGAACGCCAACCAAGCCTCTCAAATTTTGAGACAAGCCAGCGGGGCTTAACGAATATTGACTGGTCTGGTCATTTGCTCAGGCGTGGTGAAGTAATTGGATGAAGCCCCCATCCGCAAACGAGCTTGTTGTAATTCATGCCGCGCCACAGTTCGCAAATGCACTTCGTCAGGCCCATCCATCAATTGCAAAGCCCGTCCCCATGTCCAAAAATAGGCCAAGGGCGTATCAGGCGACAGACCCATGGCACCAAAAATTTGCATAGCCCTGTCGACCACCTTCACTTGCAAACGTGCAGCGACCACTTTGATGGCCGCCACTTTGGCCATTAATTCAGATCTGTCAGTGAGCGCTTGATCCAGTAGCCATGCCACTTGCAAGACCAACAAACGGGCTTGATCAATTTCAATGCGTGACAAAGCCAACCACTCTTGAACACTGGCGTAATCTGACAAATGGTGACCAAAAGTTTCACGCTCTAAACACCGCTCAGCCGCCAAAGACAAGGCCAATTCGCATTGCCCTAAAGCCCTCATGCAGTGATGTACCCGCCCTGGCCCTAAGCGCATTTGGCTCATTTTGAAACCCTCACCCCATTTACCTAACAGGCTACTTTTGGGAATCCGAACTTGGCGGAAAACAATCTCGCAATGGCCTTCTGGCGCCAAATGATGGACAACCGGAATGTTGCGAACGATCTCAACGCCTGGTGTCTGCATAGGTACCAGCACAATGCTGTGTTGGTGGTGCTTTAAAGAGCCCTGATGCTCATCAGGGGTCGAGGTAGCAAGAGAAGCCAAGTTCGCTGTATCTTGGTTGCGACACATGACCAAAAGCAATTGGCAATTCGGATGCGCAGCGCCAGTGATAAACCACTTGCGACCATTCAACACCAAGCAGTCTCCCTCATCACGCACCGTTGTTTGTAAATTGGTGGGATCGGATGAAGCCACATCTGGCTCGGTCATGGCAAAAGCTGAACGCATGCTGCCATTGAGCAAAGGCATCAACCAAGCCTGCTTCTGCGCGGCACTTCCAAACTGATGCAACAGCGCCATATTGCCTGAATCGGGAGCCTGGCAATTGAACACCTCAGCAGCCCAGGGTAGCTTGCCCATGATTTCAGCCAAGGGTGCATAGGCAGAGTGACTCAAGCGCGTACCCGGTTCATTGGTCTGCAATTCTGGCAAGAAGAGGTTCCACAAACCTGCCTCACGGGCAAGCGTTTTAAGATCCTCTAAAAATGCCGGAGGATAGTCACCCGTCGCAACGGCATGGTGCCAAGCGGGGTTGTAAGGCAACACATACTGCTCCATAAAAGCTTGAAGCTGATGGCTCAGTGCTTGAGTCGCCTGGGGTGTTGAAAAATCCATGTCACCAATTCCTGCGTGCCATCAGCCACAAGCACCCAAGTGCCCACAGCTTTTGCAGTATTCACAGCCATCCCTTTTGATCAGCGCATGTGCACCGCATTCTGGGCATTTTTTCCCAGCCATGACCGTTGTCATACCCTCTTGAAGTAACTCAGTTTCTTCCTGATTTCCTGAATCAGATGAAGCACTTAAAACCGGTCCTGGTGAGTTTGAATTGCTTCGCCTTGCCAAAATTTGCTCTATGGCATACCCCACTGCAGCCACCTCAGAGTCATGCCACATGGGCACTTCAACTCCACTGTCTTTGCGCAATGTGCCCAGTCTGACAGGGCCACGGTCCCAAGCAACTTTTCGCATGTCTTGCAAAGCTCTGGCTAAAAATCCACCGCGTGCAGCCAGAGACAACAGCCTCATGCTAGAGGTGATCCATTGTTGCGATTCACCGTTTTGACCGACCGGCATGAAGAACTCAATGGCTCTTTCCACTTGCACGGCTTGCCCTTTCACCACACCTGCTACGGGTAAAAATGAAATGATGAGGTACAAAGTTTTAAGGCCGTCTTGTGTCCAATAATTGATCTTTTCTGCCACTGCAGGAAGCTCGCCATGGGGCCTGCGGTCAATCACACACCTGTATGGATCAAGCTCAGCTTGAGCTTCCGAGTTAGCACCCTGTGCGGCATTGACCTCTGGTGAAGATGGCGTCACTTGCAACACAGAACCCAAAATTGAATTAGGTCGGTATGTGGCCAAGCCTTTCAAATGTGCAGTCCAGGCTTGCATGTACAACTGCGAAAAATCTTCAAACAGACAATCCACGGGCACATTCACCGTTTTAGAAATGGCGGTATCTATGTAGGGCTGTACTGCCGCCATCATGGCAATGTGATCTTGCGCAGACATTTCAAGTGCAGTGACAAATGCAACTGGCAGTTGATTCACATCGCCACCCAGCTCGCGGTAAACCCGCCAAGCGTGGTCTTGGACCATGTATTCACGCGTGCTGCCATCCATCTCGCGTTTCTTGCGAGTGTAGGTCCATGAAAACGCAGGCTCAATGCCATTCGAAGCATTGTCTGCAAAGGCCAAACTGACAGTGCCTGTGGGTGCAATTGAAAGCAAATGGCTATTGCGCAAGCCAAAGCGTGCAATACCTTCTCGAATGTCATCGGGCAAACGGCTGGCAAAGCCTGTTCCGCCCAAATAGGCATTGACATCCAACAAAGGAAAACTGCCACGCTCTCGTGCCAACTCGATCGACGCGGCATAGGCGGTGTCGCGCATGACGCGCGCAATCTCGGATGCAAACACACGCCCTGCTTCGCTGTTGTAAGACAAATTAAGCATGACCAGGGCATCACCCAAACCTGTAAAACCCACACCAATTCGGCGTTTGGATTGCGCTTCTAGCGCCTGTTCGGGCAAAGGCCAGTGCGTGAGGTCGAGCACATTGTCTAGCACGCGCACCTGCGTGAAGACAGCTTGCATGAAGGCATCGAAATCAAAGCTGGGCGCGACTCCCTTTAAACCAAAGGGATGCTGTACAAATTTTGGCAAGATCACTGGGCCCAAATCGCAGCAGCCATAAGGTGGCAAGGGTTGCTCACCACAAGGATTGGTGGCTTCCAGCGTTTCGCAATAGCCCAGGTTGTTGTCTCGGTTGATGTTGTCTAAAAACAAAATACCTGGCTCTGCAAAATCATAAGCAGACTGCATGACAATTTGCCAAATGTCTCTGGCGGGCATTTCTGCATAAACCCACAACCCATCAAAGCGTTGCGTCAGTCCCTTTGACAACAACAAATCACCAGGCCTGGCTTTGTGAACCAATTGCCACAGCGAATCATTTTGCACAGCGTGCATGAACTGATCGCTGACGCCCACCGACACATTGAAATTATTCCAGCGGCCAGGCGTTCTTTTGGCAGTGATGAACTCCAACACATCGGGGTGATCGATTCTGAGCACGCCCATTTGTGCACCACGCCTAGCACCTGCACTTTCAACAGTCGAGCAAGATTGGTCAAACACATTGATGTAACTGCAAGGACCTGACGCCAATGATGCCGTGGCCTTCACGCGCGCACCGCGCGGCCTGACGCGCGAGAAGTCATAGCCTACACCGCCACCTCGGCGCATGGTTTCGGCGGCTTGCTTGAGCGCCTCATAGATGCCTGGAAAACCTTCTTCGTCAACACCTTGAATGCAGTCACCCACGGGTTGCACAAAGCAATTGATGAGTGTTGATTGAATGTCAGTCCCTGCCGCACTCATGATTCGCCCAGCACCGATGGCGCCTGCGTGCATGTTGGCTAGAAATACCTGCTCATAGTGCGTGCGCAATTCAGGCTTTTCAACCGAGGCCAAACCTTTGGCCACACGCTGGTAGACAGCGTCAATCGATTGCTCGCCCTGCTTGGCGTATTTTTCAAGCAGAATATCGACCGAAATTTCTTGGGGAGGCGCTAAGAAGAGGCTGGATGAAAAATCTTGCAGGGTGGGAATATCTAAGGGCATGTCAGTCTCAAGTTTCCAGTTAAACACTGGAGCTTGAGACTACGCCCTTCAGCCCACGAAAGCCTTGCTCTGCATCAAGGAATCTGATCCTTGATTTCTAATTTCAAGCCTTTAGCACCAACTTTGACAGGGCCCAAACTGCCCGACAAATCGCCAGATTGCGGCATGGCATTGCCCGACTTGGACACGCGCACCTTGACCATGACTTCACCGGCCGCTGATAACTTGCGATCGGGTGTCATGGCGGTGGAATCGTCGAGCGTGAAATTCAAAGGCAACTGCGACACAGTGGTCTTAAAGATAGCCAAGGGCATTCGATCGCCATTGGCAGGGGTGGCATAAATAAACACAACATCGTTGGGACTGGCCTTGGACTTCAAGGAAGCAGACAAGTTCACTTGCCCAGTCACATTGAGGCCTGAGGCCGCCGCAGGCGTGGCATAAATAAACACAACATCGTTGGGACTGGCCTTGGACTTCAAGGAAGCAGACAAGTTCACTTGCCCAGTCACATTGAGGCCTGAGGCCGCCGCAGGCGTGGCTTTGGTGGGCGGCATGCCCAATCTTTCACGCACAGCTGCAATCGCACTCTCCAAGCCTTCCAAATCAGGATTGTTGGCGTCTAGGGGCTTTCTGGCCTGCTCCCAGTACTTCAAGGCATCTGCAAACTTACCTTCTGCGAAAGAGGCACTGCCTGCAGTCAACAAAGCACCAAAGTGTTGTGGATCTCTTTGTAAAATTTCTCGAATGACGTTCCAAGGTTCACCTTCAAATTGACCTCGACGTTGCATGGCAATGATCTCAATCCGCTCCAACTTCAAGTCGTCATCGGCAGAAAGCTTTAGCGCACTGTCATAAGCGTTCAGCGCCGCATCAAAATTTTCCAAGGTGCGATAGGTACGGCCCAACATGACCCAGCCCTGCAAATTGTCGGGTTTGGCTTGCAGCTTCTCCGCCAAAGTCTGCGCCATTTTGACCAAATCTTTGGGGTCAACTTGATCGGGCGTTTTCAAGGCCAATGGGTTCAAGGCCTCGGGCTGGCCCACCCACATGTAAAGGCCCATTGAGCCCAAAGGCAAAGCCACAGCCAACACCACGGCTGTCCAAATGGCTGGCTTTTCTGCTTTGGCAGCAGGATCGTCTACTGCAGAGGTATCTTCTAGCAGGCGCAGGCTCAGTTCATCGCGCGACTGCTGCCATTCTTGGTCGCTGATGTGGCCGCTATCGTGCTCGCGGTCTAAATCTAAAATTTGATCGCGGTAAACCTTGGCATTGGCCTTGGCCTGGCTAGCCTGTGTGACAGGCTTTCGCTCACGCAACAAGACCCACAAAAACACAACGGCGACACACAGCGCAATGCCAAGCGCAATGAGAACAAACAACATGCTGGCATTCATGGCGCATCTCCAGATTTCAAAATTTCTTGTACTCTGCGTCGATCTTCATCGCTCAAGCTTGGCTGGCCTTTTTGCGCACCCTGACGTTGTCTCAAGTAATACGCCATGCCCAAGATGGCCAAGACCAACAACAAAAACGGGCCAAACCACAAGACCCAAGTGAGTGGCTTGACTTCAGGCTTGTACAGCACAAAGTCGCCATAGCGGGTGACCAAGTACTCTTTGATTTGCGAGTCGCTTTTGTCTTCCCGAATGAGTTTTCTAACCTCTTCGCGCAAGTCGTTGGCCAACTCTGCACGCGAGGAAGCCAGCGATTCGTTTTGACACACCAAGCAGCGCAACTCCTCAGAGATGTGAATCAAGCGCTTTTCAAGCACGGGGTCTTCAGCCAGTAGAGCCGCCTCCTTGGCCTGCAAGGGGGCAAGGCAAGACAACAAGAGCCAACTGGCCACACACAGCCACTTTAAAAATACAGATTGCAAATTCATGCTGACTTTCACACGCCCTTAAGAGGCGTTCAATTTCTGCACCAAAGGCAAAATAGTGGACTGCAACAATTCGGGCGTGACCACGCCCACCCGCTTGTATCGAATGACACCTTCTTTATCAATGACATAGGTTTCTGGCACGCCATAAACACCATAGTCAATGCCCACCCGGCCGTCCAAATCCACGGCGGAAAGCACATAAGGGTTGCCATGACGCTTGAGCCAAAGAGCGCTTCGATCACGCGCAAATTGCAGTTTTTCTTCTGGCGAGAACTTCTTGCCAGCAGGTTCATCTTGCGGCTGAACTTCTTTGTAACTCAGACCCACAATGGGCAGTTGATTGGCTTTCGAGAAAGCAACCAACACGGGGTGTTCTTCTCGGCAAGCCACACACCAAGTGGCCCAGACATTCAGCATCCATACTTTGCCCTTCATGTCTTGAGGTCCAAACTTTGGCGCATTGGCGTCAAGTGTGTTCAAGGAAAATGCGGGCGCCGGCTTGCCGACCAAAGGCGAAGGGATTTCACGCGGGTCTCGGTTCAGGCCAACTGCCAGAAAAATAACCAAGCCTAAAAACAGTCCCAACGGAATTAAAAACTTTTTCACGACAACTTTCTGAGTGTGAACAACTTCAGGGGTTTGGGTTCAATGTGCTTAAGCCAAAGTGCTGGCAGACTTGCGATAACGTCGATCGCTCACAGCCAACAAACCACCTAAGACCATCAAAATAGCGCCATACCAAAGCCAAGATATAAAGGGCTTGTAAAACACGCGCACACTCCACTGCAGGCGCTCACCTTCAATGGGCTCACCCAAAGAAACATACAAGTCGCGGAACAAGCCCGAATCAATTCCCGCCTCGGTCATGGGCATGGCGGAAGAAAAATACTTGCGTTTTTCGGGGTACAACATTTCAAGGTACTTGCCGTCTTTGGTGACCTTGATATCACCGCGAATGGCTTTGTAATTCGGGCCATTGACATCAGAGACGCCCACCAACTCAAAGTTGTAGTTTTCAATGGTCACGGTATCGTTCAAGCCCATGCGTACATCGCGCTCGACTTCGTAGCTCTTCACCATGGTGATGCCCACCGTGATGACTGCGATGCCCAAGTGCGCCAAGTGCATGCCCCAAAAAGAGGGTGGAATGCGCCCTGGCTTTTTCATGCGAATGGCAATTTGCATGAGCAAACCCACCACCACCCAAGTGGCCAAGGCCATGCCCATGCCGGTGAGCCAAGTACCGCGTTCGGTGAGCGTCCAAATGGCCATACCCGCCACCACAGCGGCCAATGCTGGCAATCGCAAGTCATGGCCCAACTGTGCCCACCGCGCTTCGCGCCAATGGGCAATGCCTCCCGGCACCATCAAAAATACGACCGGCACCATGAGGGGCACAAACACTGCGTTGAAGTAAGGCGCACCCACAGAGAGTTTGCCTAAATTGAGGGCGTCCACAATGAGTGGATAAATGGTGCCCAACAACACTGCGCCCGTGGCCACCACCAACAAGACACTGTTGGCAATCAGCATCGATTCACGCGAGACCAAACCCATCTTGCCACCCAGTGTGGCTTTGGGTGCGCGCCAAGCAAACAAAGTCAAAGAAACACCCACCACCACTGCCAAGAAAATCAGAATAAACACACCTCGCTTCGGGTCGGATGCAAAAGCATGAACCGATGTGAGCACACCGGATCGGACCAAGAAGGTGCCCAACAGCGACAGTGAAAATGCGCCAATGGCCAACAGCACCGACCAAGCTTTGAAGC
>Ga0209296_1003811_pt1 | contig 10155 bp, 12 predicted proteins | sample S_130206_EF_Meta_FD_187319 | JGI IMG/M metagenome (GOLD analysis project Ga0209296, IMG submission 187319) | Freshwater microbial communities from Lake Simoncouche, Canada to study carbon cycling - S_130206_EF_MetaG (SPAdes) (version 2) | ecosystem: Environmental > Aquatic > Freshwater > Lake ...
ACAATTTTACATACCAACCCTCTAAGATGTTAAGGCAGCATGCCGGACTCTTAATCCGTGACGTCCGAGTTCAAATCTCGGTGGAGGGACCAATATGGGATCGTGGTGAAATGGTTATCACAGCGGACTTTTAATCCGCCAGTTCAGGGTTCGAATCCCTGCGGTCCTACCATATGCAAACACATTCCGTACCCGTTGCTGGCCGCTTGACAGAAATGTTATTCCCTAAGCATAGAGTGTGTTTACATATGGTCATATAAATGCTTTCTGTAGTAGCTACACTGGAACAACACTGAACTTCACTAGCCCGCGGCGTGTGAACAAGTGCCAGGAAGAGCAGGGCTACCGTGGATTCAAGCGCCGCAGAGAGCACCTATATGGTATCCTTAGTGTAGTGGCCTGCACCCTGCTCTGTGAAAGCGGTAGTACCGGATCGATACCGGTAGGATACCCCAAATTTGGTTGTGTGACGTAGATGGATGCGTACCGCCCTCATAAGGCGAGGAGGTTGGATCGATACCAACCACAACTACCACAAACTGCCCCGGTGATGTAACTGGTAGCCATGTTGGTCTTAGAAACCAAATTCTGGGAGTTCGAGTCTCCCCTGGGGCACCACAATGACTCGCCTTGATTGATGGCGTACAATAGGAAAAGTAGTCAATCACAAATTCCGGGGGATTGGTATAGTTGGTAACACACCGCCATGGCATGGCGGAATCAGCGGCTCGGATCCGCTATCCTCCACCAACAACATAGAGGATGCAGTAGGATGGCTCCTACACCTGTTTGGAAAACAGGAGACTGGCGTGAGCTGGTCGGGGTTCAATTCCTCCTTCCTCTGCCACAACAATAGAAAGGAACAAGCTATGAATGAATTTGATGTACTAGTGGGCAAGCGAATAAATGGCTTGTTCATAGCCAACGACAAGTGGACCTTGGTGTTCCGCGACATCTCTGGGCGCTGCTATCGTTTTGACACTGAAAATGATTGCTGCAATTCTGTATGGTTCAACCATGTGACAGGAGCAAACATCTTGGGCGAGGGCAACACCTTTGATCTCTTACGCGGTGCAGAAGTGCTGGCTGTGGAAGCCAAGGGCTGGGGCGACGATCGCAGCGACGAAGATGGATACGAAGTGATTCAAGATGCGTTCTGGACCATACGTACCAATCGTGGCTACATAGACCTTGAAGTGCGTAACAGCCACAATGGTTACTATGGCGGTAGCGTGAGCTATAGCGGCACTGATGTTGGTGCTCTAGATAATTTAGTGCAGGTCACTGAGGATTTCTAACTCTGTATGGCGCAGCCTGGTAGCGCACTTGCATGGGGTGCAAGGGGTCGCAAGTTCGAATCTTGCTACAGAGACCAAGGACTCTTAGTTTAATGGGAGAACAGTACCTTGACATGGTACAGACACAAGTTCAATTCTTGTAGAGTCTACCAGTTGACAATAATCCAAGATCATGCTATAATAAGTTTGTTCTTTAAAAATTTGATAGAAATAGTGCCTGGTTAGCTCAGGGGTAGAGCAACGCCTTTACACGGCGAAGGTCCGCGGTTCGAAACCGTGACCAGGTACCAAATATGTAGCGGTGGCAGAGTGGCCCAATGCATGGGATTGCAAATCCCAAAAGCCGTGAGTTCGAATCTCACCCGCTACTCCATATAGAAACTTTTTGTAGTAGCTACACTGGAACAACACTGAACTTGACTTATTCTGCAGAACAGTCAAGAGGTGCCAGGAAGAGCAGGGCTACCGTGGATTCAAGCACCGCAGAGAGTTTCTATATGGGCTGATACTAAAAGTTAAATATACACATGCCATTTTTATTTGTTGACTACGACCCTGGAGCCGGCGGAGAAAAGTTCTGTGCCGAACTGAGTCAAAGTGATCAATGCGAAAAATTAACATATGAAACATACAGTAATGGAAGAACCAAGATACATGATGTGTATTCACAAGAATTTTTAAAGACATACCCCAAGATAGATATCAAACAATCTCATCCTGCTTTGTATACCATAGTGCCCACACATCAACACACAGATCTAGCAAAATCACTACTGAAAGATGTGTATAGCATTCGAATACAAATGCCAAAAGATCCTGTGATATACAGTCGTGTGGTTGAACATCGTATCAACAAAGTACTGTTGACCAGAGAACCCACACAAGAATATTTTTTTGGATTGCTAAAGATATTGGTTGAATTGACAAACAACAGAGATTTTGTTAAAAAAGTAAAATACAACATGACCACAATAGAAATAATGTTGTTGAGCCAAGGCCAAGAACCTACTCCTGCAGCTATCGAACAATACTTGAACAATCTTAGATCTAAAAAATACCCAGAACCCAATCAACAATATGATCTTATCATACCGTATGAACAGTTGGTAAGTGAACCTGATCAAGTGTATGCCAAATTGAATAGCACATTTGGAATAACTGTGGTCGGCAATTGGTTGTCAACTTATGCTTAAAATTATACCAAGACTGGACATCATGATTGCATACTCTTGCAATATCAGTTGTCGTGGTTGCATCAGTCTCAGTGATTTCAAAAGAGATGGCATAGCCGACATCAATGATGTCACTGAGTGGATGCAATATTGGAGCCAGAATGTACAACCCAAGATTGTGACTTTGTTTGGTGGTGAACCATGTTTGCATCCGCAATTGATAGAAATATGTCGCCAGACTAGAAAATATTGGCCCACGGCAACTATACGGCTCATAACCAATGGATACCTGCTGAAGAATTTTGACAGTGCTGCTTGGTTTGAATTTGCTCCGTTTGAAATGCAAGTTAGCATACACAGACAAGATCATCGAGCCATAACTGATCAAGCCATAAAAGACATTTTGTTGCAACGCAAAGGGTGGAAAATTCAAACAACCAATGATCCCAAACACCATTGCCAAACTGTTTGGCAACTACAAGATTTTAAAATTTACAAAAGCATATTCAAAGACTTTGTGGTGCCGTTTCAATACCAGGATGATAAAATCTTGCCTTGGATGAGTGACCCAGCTGAATCACATGCCATATGCGGAGCACCGAATACTCCAATATTGTATAAGGGAAAATTATATAAATGCCCGGCTGTGGCCAATGTAATAGATATAACAGGCGAGAATTGGTTCGATTATCAAGCATGTTCGGATCCGAATGACCTTGAAAATTTTATTGCTGGTATAGGAGTTCCAGAACCAGTATGCGGGCAATGTCCTAATAGATTGCAGGCAGTGGTTGTAGATCACTTAAATAAAATCAATGTTGTTGTCAAACAAAAAAGTCTTAGTTAGTGGATGTGGATTCAGCTTCGGTGGCCAGGAACGAAAGACCTGGGTAAATGTGCTGAGATCTGTGGGCGTTGACATTGTCGATGTTGGTGGGCCAGCAGTAAGCAATCAATGGATTTTGAATCGAGTATTCCTAAAGTTATTAGAAGATTCCAGCATCAATCATGTGGTATTGCAGTTGACTAGCATCGGAAAATTGGATGTGGAAGTTGATACACAGAGACAAATAGAACTAGTAGACACTGATTCGTTGAGAAATTTCACCGTGGATGGCATATGGCCCAGCAGTGTGAGCGTGGACCATGAATCTAAAAAATTATATAATCAATGGTTGTTTAGCCCAAGATTAGAAACACAAGATGTGTTTTGTAAAACTATGTTATTGCACGACTGGTGCAAATCACGTGGTATAGAACTAACAGTATTACAAGCATATGATATACCATGGACAGATCAGCAAAAGGTTTCATTGAGCTCGATTGTTCTAAACCTGTCGGACCCGTTATATGATCAATATCAAAGATCAGAGTTTTATAAATGTCATGATCACGTGGGACAAAACACAGTGCCTTGCAAGCAATATCAAATTGATCTAGCTGCCGGCATATGCAAGCACATAGATAATATGTTCTTGTCAAGAATACAAAGAATATCGCAGGCCATATGATAGATTATTTGCTGGCATTTTTTGCCATCTTCTTTACCGACATTTTTTATACGTACTACTTGAAAGCGGTACACGAAGAACAAACAGTAAAGGCCAGTTTCTGGGCCACAATTGTGTATGTTATTGCAGCAATTGCGGTTATAGAGTATAATACAAATCATTGGTTGTTGATTCCTGCAGGCGTTGGTGCGTTTTGTGGCACATGGGTAGGAATGAAATTGCGAAAGAATAACTCGGTGAGGTGTTGACGGCGACACACTTGGTTTGGGACCATGAATGGCAGATTCGAGCTCTGCCACCGAGACCAAACAATGCGGGTATGGTGGAATTGGCAGACACACCTGGTTTAAGCCCAGACGCTTTGGCATGAGAGTTCGAATCTCTCTACCCGCACCATCTGGCGTTAGTATAATGGATAATACAGGGGATTTCTACTCCCTAGATAGCAGTTCGATTCTGTTACGCCGGACCAGAATATTGCCAGCGAGACTGGGTAGTCAGAGAGGTCGAGCCCAGCCGCTTTTAGCGTAAGATGGCACTTGATTTGCTTTAACCGTTTTAAGGATGCCGTCTCTTGATAAGATAACATCTTTATATGATTTGAATTTTTTAGGTTTGCGTGGAATTTTTCCAGAGGCATAGTTTGCTGCTCTTTTTAAAGCACCTGCTTTGCCTCTAATAGATTGCTCCTCGGAGGATAGTTTGTTAAACGATTGAGCGTCTCTGTATGTTGGATCATTCCACAGTTGTTTCATTGTTTTGGAAATAGAGTTTCTGCGTTGAACTTCCGCTGTAGGATTTTTAGAACATACACGAGGAGATGATACAGCCTGGTTTAATACCATTGGGTTAGTAACTGCTTGTATGCGAGATAACACTTTTGTTTCGTGTAATCTTGCTTCTTCGTAAGATGAGAACTGTTTTCTTACTTTGAATTTGAAATTTTCCGTAGGCTCTGATCGAAGCATCTGCTTTATGAGTTTAGAGGAAGAAAAATATGTTGTTCCAATATCAATCGTTGTTGATTTACGAACACCATAATAGATTTTTTTAGTTGGTAGATGTTGTATTGTATAGGTATATGCTTTCATATATTTATTTATCATCTACTGCTAAAATGTTTATAATATGCAGCCCTGTAGTTTAATGGTAAAACGGCGGATTTATATCCCGTAAGCAACAGATAATTGGTTCATCTGGGTTCGACCCCCGGCGGGGCTACCAAAGTGTAATGTAAAAAAGTGTAAGTAAAATGTATCCATAGTGTAATGGCAGCATCGCGGTCTCCAAAACCGTCAGTCTAGGTTCGAGTCCTAGTGGGTACGCCAATCAGTCAAGGCGGTAATACAGTATCAAAACTTTCATTGGTTATGTGTTGATCACACCATGATCTTAGATCAATTGCGTTGTAGATGTGAGAACTTTTGAAAATTTTGATCAAATGTTCGCAATTAGATTGCATTCTCAATCTACAGTTGGTCCATTGTTGATTTGCAAATTGTTTATCTTGTAAAATTTTCAGATTGGATTCAATGGCTGTGGCCAGTCGATCGTAGGGATTTTCAATTTGATCATATGAGTGATTAATCACATCGTCAAAAACATCAAATCCCAACTGTCGTAGATGTTTGACATATCCTGCGCTGGCCAATGCTATAAAAAAATTATAGCCATAAACTGAGTTGGCAAATTTTTCACTGACCAACCCATTGTGATGAAAAAATATAGTTTCAACAATAATTTCTACTAGACTGTTTTGATAGACAGATCTTAGACAATTAAAATTTTGTCCGTTGTCATTGCCATTCCATGCTAAGTCATCATCCGGATGATTTGATTTGAACCCTTCAAAATTGCGCGGAAGGTTCTGAATAATTTTGTCAAACCCTGCCTGATAGATATCACTGCGTGGTGAGTTGTTCACTTCATTGACTAGATGTTCTTGCCACGCCATGCTCAGATAGTCGCTGATTGAATTGTTTGCCTGAAGTTTTTTAGGAACACTGGCTCTGATTATTCCTGTTGAATGTAAATTTTTTCCTAGCAAATACAACATTGCCAGCACACGATGTTCTCTCATTGATCTGCAAAGTATCATCCAATGATAGTCGAATTTAAAATTTTTGGTAGGCGCCGGACTGTATAATAAATGTGTGTTGCGAGTATCTCTTATGAAGTCAGGACCCCAGTACTCAACTCTCACATTGTGCAAATGCTCAAAGTCTGACGCAAAGTTGATTATGGTAGAGAAAACTAAAAATTTACAATCAGCATGGTCCTGGGCAAATTTTTGAAATATTCTCACTGGAGATTGAGCCAGTGCATTGTCATCCCATGCTGTGATGTTGTCTCGCCAATGATCAATTGAAAAAATAACCACATTTAGATTCTTGACTGACGCTGATTTATCTGCCCACTGTACAAAACTATTTGTGGACTTTAAAATAATAATATTGTTAGACATTTAGCAATACTTACCAGTGCAGAAGTTCTGCACTAATTAAATAAAAGAAAGTCATTTATGAAAAAAATGGATCTAGACCTAGTCAAAACATACATTGACGCACAAAGTCCCGAAACTTCAGTGTACCTGGGTTGCGATAGTGAACGTGTAAAAGTCAATGGCGTGTGGTACGCAGACTACGCTCTGGCTGTGGTTGTACACATTGATAGCTGCCATGGTTGCAAAATCTTTGGAGAAGTACAACGTGAACGTGACTGGGATCAACGCAGTGACAAACCTGCAATGAGACTGATGAATGAAGTTTACAAGGTATCTGAACTGTTCCAGAAGATGGCAGATGTATTGGAAGATCGATTGGTTGAAGTTCACTTGGACATCAACCCTGACCTCATGCACAAGAGTTCTGTAGTGGTGAACCAAGCAATTGGTTACATCAAAGGCACTTGCAATGTGATTCCAATGGTCAAGCCCCGAGCGTTTGCTGCCAGTTATGCTGCTGACAGATTGGACTGGGTGTTGAGCAATCGCCGAGCAGCTTGACCGAAACAGTTGATCTCTATTGCTGTTTCGTATATAATTTTTTTTGTCAGCGAAAGCTGGCAGGCAAGATTTAAGTAGATTAGAACAGACGAATTGTTGGCTTCATGCCAGCACCAGCCTTGAAAGCTGATCCAACTTTGGCCTCCGAGGAAACTCGGATCGTGCTTGTGTGAACCGGACCTATTATAGACATCTGCACTTTGATAACCGGACATACGCAGGCCACTGTGGTTTGTATTTTGCATGTTGCATATTGCACCTTGCTTAGTCTGTGACTTGACTTGGGTCTTGCCACCCTTATTGTTTAATGAAAGAAATTATGAAAATCAATCTACGTAAAGCCAACGCATTGCAACTGAGTATCCAGGACACAATCAAAGGCATCAAATTTGACACCGAAGTCAAGATCAATGAATTCCAAGTTGCAGAAGATGAGCTTGCTCGAGTACGAGCCGATTTTGCAACCAAACAAGATCGCCATCGTAATCTGTTAAATAGCATGTATGATATCCGTAAGGCTGTGAGCCGGGCCAACAGTGCCCAAAGTGTTGATATCAAGTTAGCTGACGTGGCGTTGTTGGACAAGAAGATTCAATATCTTGCTGAATTGGCTGGTAAAAGTGTACGCGATAGTGTAGAGGTTGTGGCAGGCAAGATGGAAAAATTGCGTAATCGCAAGGACGACACTCGTAGTTTGTACTACGGACATGATGCCACGGTAGACACTTCTATCTTCACAGCGGAAGATATCACTGGATTCCGTACTGCTGTGAGCTTGGGCAAGAAAGCCAAACAAAAATTACAAGATGAACTGTTGGAAATCAACGTTCGCACTGAGATTGATCTCAGTGATGATGTGGTCACTGTGTTGACTACAGAAGGATTGTTGTAAACAATCGCGGGGTTCGTAAAATGGTATTACCCGAGCCTTCCAAGCTCGAGTCAGGAGTTCGATTCTCCTACCCCGCTCCAAGTCTATTCAAGATGTTGACAGCACGAGTTCTCAATCGTTGCATGAACTCTTCTTCTGACAGTGTACCCTTGGCAAGATTACATTTTCTACATGTGACCTGTAGATTGTTGTACGTGGTGTCGCCGCCACGTGATTCAGGAATCACATGATCCATGTGGATTTCGGCACTGCTGAGATCTTCATCACAATACACACAATGCAGCCCATCACGTTCGATGATTCGACGTCGTAGATTTAGAGGTATGCGTTGTTTTGTTTGTAGCACAGGGATATTTATTGGTTGACTGGATTCAGATTTGAATATATAATAACAACATTGGAAACGTGGCCGAGTGGACGAAGGCAGCAGGTTGCTAACCTGTCGTACGCAGTAATGCGTACCGAGAGTTCGAATCTCTCCGTTTCCGCCAAGTTTTTGCGGGTATGATGTAATGGTAGCCTGTGTCCTTGCCAAGGATAGCGTGAGAGTTCGATTCTCTCTACCCGCTCCAACAATTCAGGAAGATTGGCAGAGTGGCCGATTGCATCAGTCTTGAAAACTGAAGGCTCGAAAGGGTCCGTGAGTTCGAATCTCACATCTTCCTCCATGTAACACGGCCCTGTCCTCTGTGTGCCGGCCACTCCTTGAAGTTGGCACATAAGGCAGGGTTCTTCTCAATCAACTGTATAACTGCAATATGTTACAAAAGAATGTGTATATTATCTACCCTGCTGGTTATCACGGCAGTTATGTAAAATGGGCAATTGAAGTCAGCGATCTTGATCGTCGTGGTTCCACAGTTCTTGATCCACTCAATAGGTCAACTTCATCTCAATTTGGCGGTGCGGGGACCAGTCATGGGCATGTTCGCATTCCAACACACCAGGGGTTCAATCATCATTGTGCTTGGGTCATACTGAATCGTCCAAATGCACCAATGGTGTACATTATCAATCCTGGTGGCGATTCCGATCAACAGTTGTGTGACGATATTGTGCAGTTATTGATGCAAGATCCAACTGGAATTATTATCACTATAAACGACGGCAATGATAGAGTAACACAATCCTACGGTCGAATAAATTGTGTTATCAAATGGCCAACTTTTATGCCAGCTACGGATGCATGTTCGGATGATAAAAATTTTATGGTACATGAAAATTTTGATCCGTTTGATTGTGCCAACGATAGATTGTTTCGCAATCACATGATCACTAATACCAATGCGCTGACTAACAACGATCAAGACAATAGAATGGCATCTGGGCCATTGGATTTTGCTCTACTAGATTCTTCAGTGGCCAAATACAATGATTGGTACACCGTACGCAATCGTTTTCAACCACATGAAGTAAATGAAAAAAACTATGTTACAAAAATAAATTATCAAAATCGAATCTACGAATTTGACGTAAAAGATATACCTGGTGACAAATTTTTAAGCAAGTTCCAAGACTTGTTGAACAGCGCCAACATAAGTGATAATGTTAATCTTGATGTTTTAAAACAATATCACAGTAAGTACATTTCGGCACAATCCAATCTTCAATGGTTTGAATCATTTGACCACTGGGATCAAACCGGCGAACTAGATACCTATCTCCTGAGTCATAGTATAATTCAAGCAGAACTGCTTAGAGAAATCATGCGTAGATGTAATCTGAAATTTGACAATGTTGATCAGAACACAGCCTGGCAAAAGTTTTATAACACTGTGCGTGGACCCAGCTGGCCTGACGCACCACCCATTGCTGAGTTTGATCAATTGCCCGACAGAGTTAAACAAGAAATTAACACAAAGTTTGAATACAAAATGCCAAATCCTGTGATGTGTCAGTTGGACTGGCAAAACATGTCATTGCAGGAAATCAATCAAGTTTTTCAAACACAAATTCGAACAAAAGAATAAATTGATCCGGGTCCTTAGTTCAATGGATAGAATACGTGGCTTCGAACCATGTGGTGGGAGTTCGATTCTCTCAGGACCTGCCAACTCTGCATAGTTCAATGGATAGAACGAATCTCTCCTAAAGATTAAATATCAGTTCGATTCTGGTTGTAGAGACCATGGCTCCTATAGTATAATGGCATTACACTACATTGGTAATGTAGAAACGCTGGATCGTAACCAGCTTGGAGCACCACTAAATATGTCAAAGGAAACATTTATGAAAAAAGTTCTAGTTGGATTGTGTATGGTATCTGGGCTGGCAGCAG
>Ga0209296_1003812_pt1 | contig 10155 bp, 21 predicted proteins | sample S_130206_EF_Meta_FD_187319 | JGI IMG/M metagenome (GOLD analysis project Ga0209296, IMG submission 187319) | Freshwater microbial communities from Lake Simoncouche, Canada to study carbon cycling - S_130206_EF_MetaG (SPAdes) (version 2) | ecosystem: Environmental > Aquatic > Freshwater > Lake ...
TTTTCAATGTAGGCACAGTCTCTGCACCAAGCGTTCTCAACGCTGCATCTGGTGACTTGCTTACATGTGAAATGTCCGTATCAATCCTTACGAGTTGGAGTTAGTTATGTCCGATTGGGAAAAAGAAACCGCAGCCTTTCTCGAGAAAATCGGGCAAACTGCACCAGCAACACCAGCACCAAAACCTACTAAGAAAGATGAGGAATAAAAGATGGCCGTATTTCTAAATAATGGCGTAGTAGTCACCGTCAATGCGGTCGATCTAAGCGCTTACGTTTCAAGCGTAACTCTCAACCGTCAGTTCGATGAACTGGAAGTCACGGCAATGGGTGACTCAGGTCACAAATTTGTTAAGGGGCTAGAAGCATCATCTGTAACAATTGACTTCTTCAATGACACAGCTGCTTCAAAGGTTCTTGCGACTCTTCAAGCAAATTGGGGATCATCAACAGCAGTAACTTTCAAGCAGACATCAGCTGCAACATCAGCAACCAATCCGCTATATACCATGTCATGCCTCGTCAATGGGACAACAGACATCAACGGTGCAGTAAGCGATCTTGGTACACAATCTGTAACATGGAACGTCAACGGCACAGTAGCAATTACCACTTCATAATCTAAGAGACAAGGGCTAAAGCAATGGCAAAACTAAAGATAACAAGAGTTGGTGGAGACGTATCTGAGCATCAGGTAACTCCATCAGTGGAGATGGCGTTTGAGCGTTATGCAAAAATGGGATTCCATAAAGCGTTTCGCGATCTAGAGCGTCAAGAGCATGTCTTTTGGTTGGCTTGGGAATGTATTAGACGTTCGGGTGAAACGGTAAAACCACTGGATGACTTCGTGGACACACTCGTAAGAGTGGAAGTTCTCGATGATGACCCTTTGGACTAGGGCGTGATTCCTTCACCTATCTCGTTGCTCGTTTGAGTATTGAGACAGGAATCGCGCCACAACATTTGATTGAGTTAGATTCGGCAATGTTCAAGGCAATGCTGGATGGACTTAAAGACAGAGCAAAGGAGATCAGCGATGCCAGTAAGCGTAAAGGGCGTAATTGAACTCCGTAAGGCTCTTGGAAAATATGCACCTGACTTGCAGAAAGAACTGACAAAAGAAATTGGTGCATCTTTGCATGTCATTCAAAAAGATGCTCGTGGCTTCGTTCCTTCGACACCACCCGGCAATCTTTATGGATGGGATGAGGCAAAAAGAAGTCGCAGAATAACCAGTCGCAACTCTTCTTTTCGCACCTTCAATACCGAAGGTAGAGTGCGCCTTTTTCCACTTTACAATGCAAAAACAATCAAAACTGGCATTGTCACTCGTACTGGTTATAGTAAGCCTAATGCTCGTGGATTCCGTTCACTCTTTCGCATAAAGAATAACTCAGCAGTCGGTGCAATTTATGAAACTGCCGGTCGCAAAAATCCTAATGGGCAACCTTGGATTGGCAAGAGTGCTGGAAGCAATAGTTATTCTCACTCAACTAATCCAGATGCAGGTCGTAACTTTACGCAACGTCAAGGCAGACTTTATGGGGTAAAAAAAGCCAATGAGGACATGCGTGGTCGTTTGATTTATCGCGCTTGGGAACAAGATGAAGGTAAGCAGATAGTTGCCATATTCAAGGCTATTGAAACTACTAACGCAAAGTTCAAGGCTCGTGCTGCAATGGTTGATTTGAGAAGGGCAGTATGAGTAACGTAGTCATTGATATTGCAGCAGAGTTCACTGGTAAAAAAGGCTTTCAAGCTGCACAAAGTTCTGTAAATGCATTAACAAGTAATGTCAAAAAACTTGGTTATGCTTTTGGAGTTACGTTTGGCGCTAGAGCGTTACTTCAGTATTCAAGCAAAGCGGTCAAAGCATTTGGTGAGCAACAAGCAGAAACTGCTCGCCTAGCACAAAGCGTCAAGAATCTTGGATTGCAATATGGATCAGGGGCTGCTGAGGCTTATCTAAATACCCTCGAAAAGATTACTGGCATCAATCGCGATCAGTTGCAACCGGCTTATGTAAAAATACTTCAGACAACTGGTTCACTAACCAGAAGTCAAGAAATACTAAATCAAAGTCTTGACACAGCTGCTGCAACTGGCTATGACGTTGTTACGGTGAGCCAAGCATTGAGTCAGGCCTTCGTGGGCAATACTCGCGGATTGAGACAACTCAACCTTGGATTTACAAAAGCAGAGTTAGCCAGTTCTAGTTATGAAGATATTTCAAAGCGACTTACAACACTGTTTGCTGGTCAAGCAAAAATTGCAGCAGCTACTTATGCTGCTCAGATAGGCAAACTTTCCGTAGCCTCAGAGAACGCATCTGAAGCTATTGGTAAATCTCTCATTGGTGCGTTGCAATCTTTATCTGGTGACAAATCGGTAGATGGTCTCACCTTATCTATTGAAAATGCTGGTGATTCACTTGCTAACTTTATTGATTCAATTGTTTATCTCAAAGGTGAACTAAAATCTATTCCTGGCGCTGGCATCCTTGGCGCAATCCTTGGTGTTGGTAGCAACATATTGGGTAGGTTCTCACCACAAAGAGCTGTTGAACTTATCAAGGAAATCAAAGGCTTAGGCAAGCCATCAGGCATGAGTACAACTCTTGCCAATCAAGACCTGACTGCCTCTAATAAAGCAGCAGCAACTAAGGCTGAAGCAGCAGCTAAGAAAAGAGCTGCTGCAATAGCGGCTCAGCAAAAAGCATTATTAAAAACACAAAAAGATTCAGCCCTTGTCAAGAAGGCATCAGCCATCTTTGACCTTGCACAAATCCAAATTGTTGCAGCACTCAAAGGCAAAGTTTCAGAAGAAGATCGTAAACGCTTAGAATTGCAACAAGCAATCCTTAGTGGCAACGCTGATGAAGTTGTACGAGTAGCCAATGAATTGGCTAATGTTCAAGGCAAAACTAAAGAACTAAATATCTGGTTGAGGGATTTGCCTACAGCTAAAAACCCATTCCAAGACTGGATGGCGTATCTTGATGAGATTGCCAAAAAAGTTGCGAGTCTTGGAGTGCCAGTCAAGGGTCAACCAACTCCACCACCAGCACCACCTCAATCAAACAATCCAATGGATGCTGCAATCGGTGGTCAGTTTGACAGCGCTTATCGAGGTCAAGCCGGTGGCATTGCCAGTAACCTACCAACGGTAGTAAATATCTATCCACAAGGTAATGTAATTACAGAAAAAGACCTTGCAGCAATGCTAGGTGCATCTTTAGAAACATCATCTCAATCAGGCGGCTCAGGCGGTAGTTGGTCTGGCGTTAGGGTTCTCTAGTGGCCTTGCCAGCGACCCTCAACGTATCTATAAACTTTAGTAATGGCCCGACATTTGGTAACCCCTTTACTTTAGATGATCCGATTTATGGCAAGCTTGGCGGTACAGGTGTTCTTGCTGATAATTCTGCATATATTTTAGATGTTAGCGATAGCACTATAAAGATAGATACAAGACGTGGCAGAAACATCAACCAAGACCTTTATGAGGCCGGTACAGCAGTTGTAAGGGTTCTCGACCCTACAGGAATCTTTGACCCTCAGAATTTGTCCTCGCCGATTTACGGCTTGATGCAGCCACTTCGTAAGTTGCGCATAAGTGCCACGCAAACATCCAGTTCAAATTCTTACTGGATATTTTCAGGATATACGACAGATTATCGTTATACCTATCCAGTAGGCCAAGATGTTGCATACGTTGATATATCAGCAGTCGATGGCTTTCGCTTGTTCAACATGTCAAACGTTACGACAATTACAGATGGGACAGCCGGTCAAGAAACTGGCACACGCTTAGGCAAAATTTTAGACATGGTCTCATGGCCAGCAAACATGAGAACAATTGCGACTGGCAATTCAACATGCCAAGCGTCATCAGTTGATGTCAGTGTCAGATCAGTGCTGCAAAGTATCAGGAACGTAGAACAGTCAGAATACGGGGCAGCATACATGGACACGCTTGGCAATCTTGTGTTCAAGTCCCGTTCGCAAGTCCTATCGGCAGCTGCTGCTTCTCCAACTATTTTCAATCAAGATGGCACTGGCATAAACTATGCAAACGTAGCCTTTGCCTTTGATGACAAGCAGGTAGTCAATAACGTTTCAGTCCAGCGCACTGGTGGCAGTGTTCAAAGTGCCAGTGATGCTACAAGCATTACGACATATTTTACGCATTCTTTGTCGTATTCCAACCTAATTGTTGAGACAGATGCAGAAGCGCTCAACATTGCCAAGGCCTATGTTGCATCACATAAAGACACAACAATTCGCATTGACTCATTGACTCTCGACCTTATGACTGCTAATTACAATTCAGGGGTAACAGCAGCTCTTGACCTTGATTACTTTGACCAAGTGCAGATAACTAACCTGCAACCAAGCGGATCTACAATAACTAAGACTCTGCAAGTCCAAGGCATCGCTCATGCGATTACGCCTAACACTTGGAGAACGACCCTAACCACGCAAGAACCTATTATCGATGGATTCATTATAGGAAGTTCCCTATACGGTATCCTTGACACTAGCGTTTTATCATACTAAAGGAGTAATAAATGGCAGCAGGATTAGGTTTCAAAACCTTCCTCACCGGCGACGTTTTATCGGCCGGTGATACTAATGGGTACTTGATGCAAGGGGTGTTAGTCTTTGCAACAGCAGCAGCTAGAGATTCTGCAATAACTTCACCACAAGAAGGCCAGACCTGTTACCTCAAAGATAGCGATGTAATTCAGGCTTATAGCGGTTCAGCATGGGTTACAAAGTCAGGTGGCTCACCACTGACAACAAAGGGCGATCTTTACGGCTATTCAACTGTTGATGCGCGTGTTGCAGTAGGCACAAATGGCACAGTATTAACTGCTGATTCAACGGCTGCAACTGGTGTTGCGTGGGCGACACCTAGCGGCGGTTTAACTTTCATCAAATCACAAACAATAGGTACCGCAGTTTCAACGGTCACAGTAACATCTGCTTTCAGCACAACATATGACAATTATTTAATTACAATTATCGGCGGCTCTGCTAGTACTAACAGCACAGACATAAATATCAAATTCGGTTCTGCCACAAGTGGCTACAAATATGTCGGCTATTACATGGCAACTACATCTGCAACAATGAATACTTATGCAAACAACGCAGCGGGAAATATAGGCTGCGGTGGTGGTAGTGCAAACGGTATGGCGAGCAATATCTATGTCATGTCACCGTTTTTGGCTGCTAGAACCGCGGTCATATCACAGACCGCGCCTACGCACTCAGACATGTATCGTCAAGAATATGCGGGATTTTTAGATGATTCTACCTCATACACATCTTTTATTATTGCTGCTAATGGTACAACTTTGACAGGCGGAACAATCCGCGTTTATGGTTACCAGAAAAGTTAAGGAATAAATAAATGACATATAAAATACAAATTGATGATGAAGTTAGAGACGCGACGCCTGATGAGGTTGCACAAATTGAAGCTAATGCATCTCAAAAGCTGGCAGAAGATAAAGCCATAGCAGACAAGGCAAGGGCTAAAGCTGCACTATTAGCTAAACTTGGCATCACTGCCGATGAAGCGGCACTCCTACTTGGATGAAACCAAGACTAAGTAAAGCTGCTTCACAACTTAGATTGCAGATAGATGATTCCTTCGCGGATAGAGATAGAACATCAGACGGCTGGGTTGGGGATACCCGACATTCTGCAACTGTCTCTGATCACAATCCAGATGCTGAGGGCTGGGTACGCGCCATCGACGTTGATGCTGACTTGTCCAAACAAAAAGGGCAATCCATATATCTGGCAGATCAGATACGACTTGCTGCTAAGAATGGCGAGCGGCGAATTACTTACATTATCCACATGGGAAAAATTGCTAGTTCAAAGAAACGCTGGGCTTGGCGCAAATACGATGGCATCAATGCTCACAACCACCACATTCACATCTCGTTTGCGAAAGAAGCTGACAATGATGGTGAGTTTTTTCAGATACCTATGCTAGGGGGAACAAATGAATGAACTAAAGACAGCAGCAGGTTCTTGGGCTAGAGCCTTCCTTGTATCGGTGTTGAGCCTTTACGCAGCAGGGGTTACAGATCCTAAAGCACTCATTGCTGCCGGACTTGGCTCATGCTTACCACCAATTATTCGTTGGTTATCTCCAACAGATAAGGCAATGGGTATTGGTAAGAATGACATCTAATGACATGTTCACTATCTACATTGCCACTCTTGGCATAGTAGGTGGACTTGCAGGTTATGTAATTACACATCTGCTTGGTGAAATAAAGCGACTCAATGCGCGAGTCGATGAGATTTACAACATACTTCTAGAGCGATAATTATTGCCATGGCAAGGACTAAGAAGGTCATAGACCTAGATACTTACTCTAAGTTAGATGCGTACAGCATTGCCATGCATGAGTTCTACAAAAGCCTTCGCAGGGCTGGCTTTGCTATTGATATATGTCTGGCCATCATCTCTGATCGCGCAACTTATCCTGACTGGTTACTTCCTGCCTTGCCTAACAAGATTGACTCTATCCCATATGAAGATGATGAGGATGAATGATTCAACGCACTGTAGTCGTTTCAGATTTACAGGTTCCTTATCATGATGAAGTCGCAGTCAAAAACCTTGGGGCGTTTATCCGCGCTTGGAAGCCTCACAAAGTCGTCACGATTGGCGACGAAATCGACTTACCACAAATCTCACGATGGACAGAAGGAACACCAGGCTGGTACGAGCAGACTCTTGGAGAAGATCGCGACCTTGCTGTTCAGACATTATACGACTTACAAGTAACAGACATGATTCGGTCTAACCACACAGACCGGCTATACAACGTCATCATGAAAAAGATACCGGCATTTCTAGCATTGCCAGAGTTGAAGTTTGAGAAGTTTATGCAGCTAGATGAACTAGGAATTACATTCCACAAGAAGCCAATGGTTATAGCACCTAACTGGATTGCAATCCATGGAGACGAGCAGGGCATGAACCCTAACGCAGGCCTTACAGCCCTTGGCGCAGCGCGTAGGCATGGCAAGAGCGTCATATGTGGACATACTCATAGGGCAGGGCGTAGTGCCTTCACAGAGGCCTCTGGTGGCGTTCTAGGGCGTGTTATCCACGGCGTTGAAGTGGGTAATCTAATGAATTTCAAACAGGCTGGATACACCAAGGGAACGGCTAATTGGCAACAAGCCTTTGCCACAATTGAGACTGATGGTAAGCGTGTGAACGTGCAGCTAATCTATATCGAAAAGGATGGCACTTTCCTTGTCGGTGGTAGGCGTTACGGTAAGGCTCGATAAATCGTTATCATTTCGTTACACAATGTACTTGGAAATGTCTGCCTTATGTGAGACCGTAAAGGTGTGAAGGTCGAACGAACCGACACAGACTAAGGGCTAACAATGATAGTTACAGAGAAAGATTTCGACAGACTACAAAGCACATCAATGCTATGGGCTGGCACTGATTGGGGTTCACAAAGTACTCGCTTTGATGAGGGAATAACCTTTGATTGGAAAATCGCTTATTGGTTTGCTGATAGACCATCAATTATTTTGGGCAAGAATTTCCTCAACAATCTTGGATTTCCTTTCCAAGAGACTTATGATGACGCAATGGATGAATATATCTTGCTCACTAATTACCTGACACCTTCATGGATTTCAGAGAAGGTTGGTGCATAATGGCTACAATTGAAATAGGAACAAATCCAGACGCAAGAGCGCAAGAACGTCAAGCACTAGCTGCACTAGATGATTTGATTCAGTTTGCCTCTGATCTTGGAGAGCATGAGATGTCTGCAAAGTTTCATGCCTTATATCTTGAAATGGAAACAAAGTGTAAGCATCTTGGTGAACGTGTAAATCTTGTTGAATACATGACTCACCTAAGGTTGGTGAAGTAATGGACTGGATACAATTTATAGCGGTCTTTGCTTTATTCGTAATGGCTAACTTCATCTGGTACTGGCAAGGCTTCAAGGATGGAAAGCGCGAAGGTTACACACGCGGTCGCAATATCTCCCGACAAGCGTTCTGGCAAGAATGAAAGCCAATGAGATCCTTGACGACGCAAAAGACCTTATCCTCGACAGAGGTGCAGACTACGGCACACCAGCTATCAATCACCTTCGCATTGCAAAACTCTGGTCAAGTTATCTCGATGTTCAAATCGAGCCAAACCAAGTCGCAATCTGCATGGCACTCGTCAAAGTTGCAAGGATCCAAGAAAGTCCTCACCACGAGGACTCTTACAAGGACTGCGCAGCTTACATTGCAATCGCTGGACAAATTGCATCAACTGATTGGGATGACCTTGACAGTTACTAAAACAAAAGCCGGTATCTGGTGTGATTACTGTAAAGCGCATTGGGGCACTGAGTTTGAAAAGGGAAGAAGGCAAGCAGTTTATACCGTTGTTAGTGTTCATCCTAAGTCAAAAAACATAAAGCGACATTACTGTTTTGACTGCGCAGTCGAAGTTTCCCTATGGCCTGACGGCACACATTGGCCTCTTACACAGCAGGTTGATGCACTACTAAGCCAAGAGGAGTTACCAAGTGGCATTCAATCTTGAAGATTATGAACCAGTAGAAGAACGCTTAGATCGATGGTGGAAGGAAAATCCAGATGGTCGTATATCGACTGAACTCATTTCGTTTCAAGGTGGTCAATATATTGTTCAGGCATACCTTTTTAGGACTTATCTCGATAGCGTCGCGTACTCCACAGGACTCGCTGAGGAGAAGATTTCTGATCGCGGTGTCAATGCAACTAGCGCATTGGAGAACTGCGAAACTTCAGCAATCGGCAGAGCGCTTGCAAACGCAAATCTTGCAGCTAAAGGCAAACGTCCATCTAGAGAAGAAATGAAAAAGGTTGTACAAGATCCTGTACAAGGTTTAGTTGTAGTGCCAGAACTAGATGCAGCATCGTTTGCATCGACATGGGAAATATACGGTGATAAGAAAGTCAAAGAACCAACACAAGCAGCACAAGCAATTGCATTAGTTCAAGCAGAACTAGGCGCAAAGCCAGTGCCAATTGCACCTATGTGTCAGCATGGGGAAATGCAACGCAAGATGGGTGTCAATGCTAAGGGTGAGTATTCGGGTTGGGTATGCGCAGATAATGGCGCACCTAGAGCAGAACAATGTCCAGCCAAATGGGATAAGAAGTAACCAGTAATGGGATATATCGAGGTCTTTCGCGACGGTGAGGACATGCCACCTATTATCTTGGGTGACCATTACTTGAAGGATGTAGTACATGATCCATATGCTAAACCTGAGCAATGGATTACTTGTCAAATGTGTAACGTGCCAGTGTTAGTCACTGACATTCGGATTGACGTGGATTTGACTTTTGAGACAAACGCAGTCTGGCAATGTGTCAAATGTCATGCGGTCAATGGCTAGTCAATCACGCAAACATCGCGGCTATCGCACACAGCGAGTAGTAGCACAATATCTGGCTCAGTGGTGGGAACATGCTGAGTCAGCTGGGGCTGGAAGGCAGGGCAAGGATGTCACTGGGGTTCCGTTCGACCTCGAAATCAAAGCTCGCACTGCCTTTCAACCTAAGGCATGGCTAGACCAAGTCACACAAAGGGCAGTTATTGGGGAATCGTTGTCAATTGTTGTTATGCGATTCAACGGGCAAGGGGAAGATGCCTCGCAATACGGGGCAATGCTCAGATTCGATGACTTGGTCTCGCTATTGCTTCAAGCAGGTTATTCAAAAGCATCACTACAAATAAACCGTTGCACTAAATGCGGCTCATGGATTACTGCAATATGTAGCACATGTAGAATAGAGGATGAAAGAAATGCCCACTTATGAATATAAATGTATGTCATGTAATAAGACAAAGGAAGTTACACGATCCGTCAATGATTTAGGCGACACTGTTTATTGTAAGTGTAAGTCAATCATGATTCGCCTATACCAACCAACAGCTGCAATCTTCAAGGGCAAAGGATGGGGTAAAGATAAATGACAAGAAACTCCCAAGATTCACGCTCTAACTTGACACGCACGCTACGCTATAACTCGCTAGCGAGCGGCTTCAGCCGACTGCTCGCGACCGCTAGTTTAGCTGTTGGGGCAGGTCTATGTTTGCCGGCATC
>Ga0209296_1003813_pt1 | contig 10153 bp, 10 predicted proteins | sample S_130206_EF_Meta_FD_187319 | JGI IMG/M metagenome (GOLD analysis project Ga0209296, IMG submission 187319) | Freshwater microbial communities from Lake Simoncouche, Canada to study carbon cycling - S_130206_EF_MetaG (SPAdes) (version 2) | ecosystem: Environmental > Aquatic > Freshwater > Lake ...
GCAGTTCGACGTAGCGAGACTCACGCATATGTCCAATTCGGCGACGGTGATTTCTTATGTTTCGATTTGGAAGCCGACAGCACGTGGCGCACATTGACTACTGACGCAGGAGTGATTTCAGAAAATGCACGAGCAATGTTGACATGGCGAATGGAACATGCGAATAGAACCCTGACCGGATTTCTTGTAGAGGGCGGCGGAGTTGGCCGGTGGCCAGAGAACGTTGAGTGGCGTACTGAGTCTTAGTCAGACCAGCGGTCGTATTTGACCATCTGACTAAGTGGTGCGCGACGTAGCGGACCATGATTTCCCATGGGGTGCCCAAGTGGAACCATGGCGTACACGCCCCACGGCTCTGGTATCTCAAGCAATTCGCGAACTTTCACTTCGCTTGCGGAAATTAGAGTTGTGAGAACTCCGCCTAAGCCTTCTGCACGTGCTGCAAGCAACAAGTTCTGTACTGCGGGGTACAAGGATGCTCCACCCACAACAGGTGTGCGTCCAAGGTTTCCATCGGTCACGAATACTTCACGCGGATCATGAATGAACATGACGACAACGGGAACATCGGCAAGTGACTCAGCAAGTCGGGTTCCGACTGCAAGGCCGGTACGTGTTGCTTCCACAATGTTCTCTGGCATTCCCTCAACACGCTTCATGTTCATTTCAACGTATTTGGCCCATTCGGCGGCGTAAATCTCACCGAGTTTTTGTTTCAGCGCACGGTCACGCACCGCGATGATTCGCCATGGCTGCCTGTTGCCTCCGCTTGGTGCCCAGATTGCTGCTTGCAAGACTCGCTCGAGGGTTGCATCGTCAACGGGTTTATCGCTGATGCGCCGGATGGATCGGGTGGTGGAAAGAATTGAATACAGATTGTCAGCGTCGCTCATGATTGCAATCTAATCGGTATGACGACAGCCTTTAGCGTTGTGATGCACTGGCTGGCCATGGCGACATTTCTAGCCCAACGCCTTGGTACACCCCGTACAGCAACGCTGCGTATTCGACAGAGATATGTGCACGCGCGAGACGAACGAGTTCATCACGAAAGAGAACTCCATGAGAGTCAGCTCCGACAATAACGTGGGCTACTTCGTGTAGAGCCGTAGCAGCAGTGGTGACTTTTCCCCGGAGACAAATTGTGTGTGACTCAATATCGGCAGATGCCAACGATGTTCGAGTTGCGCGTCCAACGACTATTTCTGGCATATCAATATCTTCGCGACTGCATACGTGTTGCAGCCACTGTTCAATGTGATGCAAACTAAAATTACGTGAGCCAAGTTCATTGTCAACAATGTCTTCGCACGCGTATGTCAGTGCTTGTTCTGGAGAACACTTCGAATACTCGTCGGCACGCGCGAGAGCTACCTGAACAAATGTGTTGAGAGCGTTCAATTCAATTCTCCACGAACACCAGCAGTAAAGGAACGACCTGAACCACCAAACCCACTACCTGCGTTCTTGCCATTGATGTATGCACCAGAGGATGTGTCGCTATATGTGTAGCCACCACGAAGTCGTGGTCCGTTGACCCGCAATTCGTGTTCAGCACGTTTCATGCGATCAGCAAGCACGAGTCCAGAACCAGGAGTTTCGGAAACGAAATCTTTGCGGGCTACCGAGAGTGATTCTTGAATACCTAACTGGAACCCTTTCCACCATGCAACCCGCCACGACCTGTCACCGCGAGGTAAGAGACGTGCGCCCATGGCATCGGCAGCAGCAAACAATGTTCGAGTTGCAAAAATATCAGCTGCGCGACCATAGAGAACGAGAACACATTCATCGTTTTCGTCTTCTGTGCGATAGCCAGCACAGGAATGCAACAGTGCGATGGTGTACAAAATGTTTTGACGGCGAACGCGATACAGCCCGCCGACCCGAACGCGTTCCACAACGACCGTACTGTCTTCTTCTGGACGAGACGATGTGATATCTGACTGCGATAGCCCATGTTTTTGCATGAGCTTTGATGCCATTGCAAGAGCCGATTCAGCTTCAGCTTGGGGAGTGTTCGGGTGCTGAGCCAGGTTCAACATGGCATTGATACGGTCACGCTGGTCGCTCATTGCGGAAACTCTACGTGTGGGGTGGTTAGTGGTTGAGGACGCTTGAAAGGAACGCACGCGTGCGTTCCTCAACTGGTGATGAAATCACTTGGGATGGCGGGCCCTGTTCCACGATGACGCCGCCATCCATAAACACCACTCGGTCTGCGACACCTTTTGCAAAGCCCATTTCGTGAGTAACGACCAACATGGTCATTCCATCTTGTGCCAATGATTGCATCACTTGCAGCACTTCGCCCACCAATTCGGGGTCGAGCGCACTAGTTGCTTCATCAAACAAGATGACGTCTGGATTCATGGCTAGTGCTCGAGCGATTGCAACTCGTTGTTGTTGTCCGCCGGAAAGTTGTGCGGGATACGCATTGTCTTTCTCAACAAGTCCGACACGAGCAAGAAGACCGTGCGCGATTGTTACTGCTTCATCTGCGCTTCGCTTCAATACTTTGCGTTGCGCGACACACACATTTTCAAGTGCGGTCATATGAGGAAACAAATTGAACTGCTGGAAAACCATTCCAATGTGTGCACGAGCTTCATCAAGATCGCAATCAATGTCAGTCAGTTCGCGACCAAGAACTACGACAGTGCCGGCAGTTGGCGTTTCCAACATATTGACGCAACGTAACAATGTGCTTTTCCCCGAACCGGATGGGCCAATGATGCAGACCACTTCACCACGGTTTACTTGCAGATCAATTCCTCGCAAGACATGGTTATCACCAAATGATTTATTGAGATTGGTGATGTTGACAACGACATCAGTGTTCATCGGCTTGCTGCCTTTGCACGTCGTTCCATCCAAGCCACAAGTTGTGTGAGAGGGATGGTCATAGCTAAGTACACAAGACCAGCCACGATAAGAGGAGTTGCATTCGCCGTGTGATTGACGCCATCACGACCAAAACGTGCAAGGTCTCGAGTTCCTTCGGTAACACCAAGAACCGAAATAAGTGACGTGTCTTTAATAAGTAGGACAAATTCATTTGTCAGTGGTGGCACGATGATTCGTAACGCCTGAGGAATAATGATTGTGATCATCGCGCGTGAATAGGACATGCCCAACGAGCGCGCGGCTTCCATTTGGCCTTTCGGTACTGCCTCAATACCTGCGCGAATTGTCTCTGCCATATAGGCGCTTGCGACAAGAGCTAACGGAACTGCACCTTGAACATATGGGTTGGGCCAATGCCAACCAGTTGCAATGGGAATACCAAAGCCAAGAATTAAAAGAGTCACGAGAAGTGGGATGCCCCGGAAGATCTCGATGTATGTTGCTGCAAACCAGCGATACGGGCGAATGGTGCTGAGGCGCATGAGTGCGAACAACAGACCAAATGAGAGACCACCTGCAAAGCCAAAAATGGTGAAGATGATTGTGTTCTTTGCGGCATTAGTGAGGATGCCTGGGAATTGTTCAATCACGATGTCCCACTGGAACATTGCGCTTTGAAGTCGACCCCAATCAACAACAAGAGCCACGGCCAACAGGGCGACTACAGAAAGTACATACACGGCTATTCGCCTGTATTGCGCCTTCTTGCGCTTGCTGATGGCCATGGCTCTCAGAGGTTGTTATAGGTAATGGAATGTGACCGGAAAGGGCCTATCCGAAGTACTTCGTGAAGATGCCGTCGTATACGCCGTTGGTGCGGAATTCAGCAAGGCTCTCGTTGATTGCTTTTACAAGTTCTGTGTTGTCTTGTGATGCTGCAAAACCGTATTTTTCAGATTCTGTATCAAACTTGATGGACACTACAGAAGTTCCCATTTTTGTTGCACGGTATGCATTGATGGGGAAGTCCTGAAGAACTGCATCAACTTGCTTTGACTCAAGAGCCAAGAACATTGCTGCTGCATCGTCGAATGACTGAATCTTGGCATCAGGTGCGTTGGTCTTTGCGTACTCTTCACCGGTTGTGCCGGTTTGTACTGCAACAGTCTTGCCACTAAGTGATGCAAGTGAATTCAATGTGTCTTTGTCTGCTGTGCGGACAAGTAGTGACTGGAATGAATCAAAGTAGCCCTCTGAGAACGCAGCGTTTGCAGCGCGCTCTTCAGTGATGGTCAATGAAGATGCCACAACGTCACATGTGCCAGCTTTTGGAGCCAACCAAATACCGTCGAATGGTTGAACAGTTACTTCAAGAGCAAGTCCGTAGCGCTGCGCGATGGCAGTCATGATGTCCATGTCGAAGCCGGTCCACGACTTGTCTTCGTTCTGGAATTCGAATGGCTCGTATGGAGCATCTGAACAGACAGTCAATTTGCCTTCGGCAACTGGTGTGAATGTCAGTTCTTGTGTTGCAGTTGAAGCAGATGCAGCAGTTGTGTCTGATGACGAGCTACTGCCGCCGCAAGATGCGACAACGAATGAAAGTGCTGCAAGCGATGCAAGCAGGCGGGTGGTACGTGCCATGGTGACTCCTAAGGGTGTCGTTGGAAATGTTTCTACGACCTTAGACCACCCACCGAGGGGGAGCCATTTTGGCCAGATTTGATGGTGCCCGCATCCTTCGTCCCTAAGCGGCAATACTCGTAACGGTGAAACGGCGTACGGATATAGAAGGACTTCGTGCTATTGCTGTGCTTGCGGTCCTACTTTTTCACGCTGGAGTGCCCGGGGTCAGCGGGGGCTATGTCGGAGTTGACGTCTTCTTCGTGGTGTCGGGCTTTCTCATTACCTCTTTATTGGTGGCAGAAAAGACCAATACCGGGAAAGTCTCTTTAGGGGCGTTCTACGCCAGGCGCGCTCGGCGCATTTTGCCTGTCTCGGCATTGGTGGCAGTCGCAACTCTCATTGCATCGTGGATCTGGTTAGAGCCACTGCGATTACGGTCGCTGTCTCACGATGTCCTAGCCGTTGCCTTGTTCTCATCAAACTTTGTCTTTGCGAATCGCGGAGCTGACTACTTGCAGTCTGCATTGCCACCTTCGCCGCTGCAGCACTACTGGAGTTTGGCTGTTGAAGAACAGTTTTACGTAGTGTGGCCAGCGCTTGTGATGTTGGTATGCATTGGCATTGGTACTCGCACCATGCGCATCGTACGTCTTCGAGTCGGCATTACTGCTGGCATCGCAGCAGCCGTTTCGTTCGTAGCTTGCATGACCCTTATGAATACTTCGCAACCGTGGGCATTCTTTTCGCCCCATACGAGGGCATTCGAATTGGCGATAGGAGCACTTGTTGCTGTTGTTCCACTCGGAGTTTCAAAAGTGGCAATTCAAATGAATGCTGCGCTCGCATGGTGTGGGCTTGCAGGAATTATTGCAACGGTGGCTTTGTTCTCTGAGACCACAACTTTTCCAGGCCCGTGGGCTCTTGCACCGGTTATGGCAACTGCATTCTTGTTGCGTGGCGGAAATGCCACTGCGTGGGCACCTGATGTGTTGTTGCGTCTATCACCAATGCAGTGGTTAGGTTCGCGTTCCTACTCTGCGTATCTGTGGCATTGGCCAGTACTGATTATTGCCGCAGCAGCTCTTGATAAAAAACTTTCAGTTTTCGAGGGGCTTGTTTGCCTCATGATTTCGCTGGGGCTGTCAGAGTTCTCATATCGATTTGTGGAAAACCCTGTACGTCGAAACCACAACATTGCCGGAGTTCGTGCTCTGGTGTTAGCCGTTTCGTTGATAGCTGTTGTCAGTGGAAGTGCAGTATTGGCACAGAATAATCAACCTTCACTCGACGATGGCGTTGCGGCAACGGCACCAACATTGGTTGCAGAGTCATCAACAACGATCGACTCGAATGTTTCAACAACAACTGTTCCTACTGAACCTGAGTTACCCAACGAGGGTGCCCCGGTTGATGCCATCGTCCAGGCAATGGCCGCAACTGGTTTGCCATCAAATATCACGCCCAAACTGCAACAAGCGTTGTCTGATATGCCAACGATTTATAACAACAATTGTCATGCGAGTTTCTCCGCAGTGCGCCCTAAGAATTGTGTGTATGGAGATGCAACATCTTCCACGGTTATCGGGTTGTACGGAGACTCACACGCGGCTCAATGGTTTCCTGCCTTTGAAAAATTAGCGATCAAGCGCAATTGGAAATTAATTACTTACACAAAGCGTGGTTGCCCACCAGCGGATATACCTACTTACAGCAAGGTGTTGGGAAAGATCTATAAAGAATGTGCGCCGTGGCGCGAGAATGTCTTGAAGCAAATGGTTGCAGATGGTGTCCAGACTGTCTTCATTGCGCACTTTGATCGCTTACTGTCTGCTTCAACTCGTGTGCCAATGTGGCAGAAGGAATGGCGCGCAGCACTGCAGTCAACAGTTGATGCGTTGACTGCTACAGGCATAACTCCTGTATTGATGGAAGATACGCCGTATCCCGGTCAAGATGTGCCGACATGCCTCAGTCGTCATTACACAAATGTGCAGCTGTGCAACCCAATCATTAGTTCTGCCTATCGCGATGACATACATCAGATGTTGCAAGATTTTGATGCTGCAAAAGTTCATGTCTTGTGGACACGTCAGTGGTTTTGTACGGAGGCCGGTTGCCCAACCGTGGTGGGGAACATCTTGGTGTATCGCGACGATAACCATATGACGGTTACCTTTGCCTCATTTATTGCGCCGCTTCTTGATGCTGCGATTGTGGACGTGGTGAATTGGGTATCAAGTCACCCTCAATAAGTGCAACACTTCTTGTATGGAACAACGCAAATCACAGAGTGAAATTCTTAAGCAATTGGTTTTAGACGGGCACCTATTGTCGGAACAGGCTGACGAAGTCGCACAAGCTCCGATACTCAATTTTTCGGCTCGCGAATTGGTGTCATATCTTGCGGCGATACTCATCACAATTGGTGCTGGCTTCATAGTTGCGGGCCTAGTTGTCAATGTTCCTAAAGCTGGCATTGCAGTTCTTTTGTATCTGGTTGCTGCAGCACTTGCTTATTTTTCACACAAATTCTCTACTGCCACAAGTGAGAGACAGCGAGTGGGCGAAGTGCTGGAGATTGCATCGGTACTTGCTATCGCGGTTGCATCAGGAATATTGCTTGATATGACAAGCATGAGGTCAGAGTGGTCTGCCTGCATACCTTCGATCATTGCTGGAACATGGGGCACAGTGCGAGCATCACGTTCACAGTTCTCTGGTTCGGTTTTAATGACGGCGTCAGTGCCGGTTGCGATCATGTCATCAACGTCAATGATGAGTTTGAACGGCGATAGCAACTCGATTGTGATTGGTCTGTTGTTGATGGTCGGTGGTGCTGGCTTGATCTACATGGGGATGAGGAACATGGGTTTTGGTCTCCTGCCACGCGCGGTTGGTTCGTTGCTCATCGTCATCGGCTCAATCATGCTCGCAGATGTTTTACCGTCTGGAATTGGCGGAGTCATCCCACTTGGTATTGGTGCGGCATTGTTTACATTGGGGTCACGCGAGCGGTCACCAGAAAACCTGCTAGCGGGTGCTTTGGGCATAATTGTGGGCGTGATTATGACAATTGTGTATTGGATTCCTGGGAATCTTCTGCAAGGACTGGCAATTATTGGCTGCGGAGTTGGACTGCTTCTTGTTCTGAGAAAGCAGTTAGCTCGCGTTAATCAACTAGAGCCTGATGCACCAACTGCTTAAGTTGCGGACGCAACGGCCACGTGCTTGACGGCAAGAGCTGCGTCATAATCATGTACACAAGCTCTTCTTTCGGATCAACGGTGAAGTTGGTACTTGCTGCGCCACCCCAACCGTAATCTCCAGCACTTCCTGGCACTTTTGCTTTCACTGGGTCAAGCGTGACACTGACGCCAAGTCCAAACCCGACGCCGTCAAATGCAGTCTCTGCAAATAGTGGGCGACCACATGCGGTGAGATCAGCATTGTTTGGCAAATGGTTCGAAGCCATGAATGCAACAGTGCGATTCGACAAAATACGAGTGCCGTTGTATTCGCCACCACCGCGCAACATTTCTGCAAACTTCAAATAGTCACTTGTTGTGGAGACAAGTCCACCGCCACCCATGTGCGCCTTCGGTTCGTTCAATGCACCAGCAGCACCGGCATCGTTACGCAAGATTTTCTTGTCTGCAGGGTTTGGTACATACAAAGCAGCAAGACGATCAGCTTTGTCTGCTGAACAATGGAACGCGGTGTCGGTCATGCCGAGCGGATCAAAGATGCGCTTCTTCATGAACTCACCAAGTGTCATGCCCGAGAGAATTTCTACAACACGACCAAGAACATCGATTGACATTGAATATGCCCATTCGGTTCCCGGTTGGAACATCAGTGGAAGGCCAGCGAGGATGTCACAAATGTCTGCAAGTGATGCACCAGGTGGTGTGCCCCATTCGAAACCTGCGTTGCGGTACATCTGATCAACTGGGTTTGAATACACGAATCCGTATGTCATGCCTGCTGTGTGAGAGAACAGATGCCACATTTCCATTGGCTCGGTGACTGGTTCGTAACGTGGCGCTGTGAGGGTGCCAGAGCGAAATACTTTTTGGTTAGCGAATGATGGAATGAACCACTTCACTTGGTCATGCATTTCAAACAAGCCTTCTTCCCACAAGATCAGCGCAGCAACTGCACAGATGGGCTTGGTCATTGAATATGCACGATAGATGGTGTCGTTAGCAATTGGCTTTTTGTTTTCTACATCAGCGTGACCATAAAGATCGCTGTACGCCAACTTTCCAGCACGTGAAACTGTGATGTGATAGCCGGGCAACTTGCCGCTGTCGACATACTTGCTGAAGTGAGAACGAATACGCGCAAGACGTGTTGGGTCTAGTCCGACTTCTGATGGATCAACTGTTACTTCGAGATTCGACATAACAGCAATCTAGAACCACCTCGAGAGGTGGATACCACTGGAGAGAGGAACTATTCGGCCTTGGGTGCGAAGTCGCGGAAAGCAGCCAACGCCCGAGGGCCATAGACCGTTCCTGGTCCACCGCTCATTGCAATTGCAACGCCAATTGTTTCGGCAACTTCTGCTTCTGTGGCCTTATTTACAGCGGCCCCGCGGGCGTGGCTGGCAATGCAACCATCACAACGAACTGCGATTGCAATTGCAAGCGCCAAAAGTTCCTTTGTCTTTTTGTCGAGCACGCCTTCAGCGAACGCAGCGGTATGTAATTGGGCGAACCCTTCATAGACACCAGGAATCAGAGCCTTTAGTTCGCGGCCCTCAGGCGCCAACTGCGACAAGACCCCTCGGCCGTGGTCGTGATTGTGGTCGGTCACGAAATCACTTTCAGTGCATCGTTGTCGGCTACGCAATCTAATGAACGAAGCAACATGTCTGTAACAAGTTGTTTCCCGCGTTCATTTTGTTCTGGGTAACTTGCAAAAGATGTGACTCCATAGGTCACACAGAAACAAATAGCCACTAAGTATTGGCGCCACATTTCGTCGCGGTCAAGTGTTATTCCGTGAAATTCGAGACGGTCAAGGTAGAAATCAACAAGCTCTCGGTCATGACCGCGGCGCACCTCAGTTGCAATTGATTGGCTAATGAAATATCCAACGTCGTAGATACCAGAGCCAGTGCCAGCAATCTGGAAGTCGATAACAACTGGCTCATCGCCGTCAAACATCATGTTGTCTGCGCGGTAATCACCATGGGCCAATGTCAATGGCGCCATCATGTTGCCTAGCATCCAAGGGACTTTGCTTCCCCAAATGTTGCCAATGCCACTAACACTGTCTGGAAGTAGATGGCCAGCAAATTGTTCAACCATTGGCCAACCCTGTGCCCACAACATCGGAAGTACCATTTCGTATGTTGGATTTAAAAGTGGGGGGAAAACATCTTGCATTGCTGACAACTTCGGGCTGTTCCACCACATTGCATGGAAGTCCGCAAGTTTTTCCAACATAATTTTTGAATCAGCAAGGCTGACACCATCTAATTGGTTGAGTGGTCGGTAGTGACTGATATCTTCCATCGCAATTGTGAAATTGGTGTTTTCACTTTCAATTGCTTGGCCATAGCACTTTGCAGTTTTAAAAGGCGCGCTTGGTGCACATTCGCGATAAAAAGTGATTTCGCGAATATAGAAAACCAGAGCGTCTGCAGTTCCGCGTTGAACTGGGTCATCAGTTG
>Ga0209296_1003816_pt1 | contig 10149 bp, 9 predicted proteins | sample S_130206_EF_Meta_FD_187319 | JGI IMG/M metagenome (GOLD analysis project Ga0209296, IMG submission 187319) | Freshwater microbial communities from Lake Simoncouche, Canada to study carbon cycling - S_130206_EF_MetaG (SPAdes) (version 2) | ecosystem: Environmental > Aquatic > Freshwater > Lake ...
CGAACTATCTGCCTTTGTCTGGTACGAACCAAACTGGTGCTTCTGAGACCATCAACAGTGTTGCTTCGGGTTTAAATGCCGTTTGTAATCTGTTCTTCTCTGCCGCTCCTGATGTCACTCCTTGGATTGGTGCATGGCGTCAAATGCCTAACGTCGACGGTGAATATAACAAGGACTTCCAGCGTGAAGAATTTGTTACCACTGCTCGTTACGGCCTGAAGCTCTTCCGTCCGGAAAACTTCGTCACCATTCTGTCCGATCCCTCGGCTGTTGCTTAATCTAGGAGAATAATATTATGGCTGTTACACGCTGGACTAACGCTGACGGTTTGCAAGTTGCATTCCCGAACTACTATGCTGCTAACCCAAAGCTCCCTAATCAGGCTCGTTTCCTCGAATCTGATGGTGCAATTAAGACTATTGAAATTGACTATGATCTGTCGCTAATTGCTAACGGGACTGTTAGTTATTCTTCTGACTTGAATAACGATGGTACTGTAGACGGTTTCTCGAATGCAGATACGTATATCCCTGCAAATGCTACAGTTCTTAGGACTATTGTGATTGCGACAACTGCTGCTACCGGTACTGCTGGTGCGATTTTCACTGTGGGTACTTATAAGAAAGACGGTACAGCAATTTCTGCTACCAATCTTGTAACTGCAACTGAAGGTCTTCTAGCTAACGTTAATACTATTGGTAAGCGTACTCTTGGTGCTGGCACTCTTTGTGCTACAACTGCTGGTACTGCTGGTGTTGGTGCTTTTGACGCTTATATCGGTATTACCACAACTACTCAGCCTTTTACTGCTGGTACTGGTAAGATCATCATCGAGTATATTGATGGTCCTGCTGACGTTGCTGCCTAAGTAATGAGGAGAAGGGCGCTCACTGAAAGGTGGGCGTCCAACTCTACGTATCATGGCACAGGAATCCGGGGAAGTTTCGGGATTCTCAAGAGATCAACTCATAATCTACAAATTAGGTCAGATCGAAAGTCAATTGTCTTCTTTGTCGGCTAAATTTATTGAGCACACTATTGACACCAAGCAAGATATTGCAGATTTAAAATTGTCAATCGAAAGTGCTGCAAAACGAGTTGGAGTTCTAGAGAGTCAATATAATGGGATTCGTAGTCGCTTTCTAGGAGCTGCTGCTGCAATCTCATTTGTTTTTATAGTCGCAAAGGTCTTTATTGAAAAATGGCTAAACTTGTAGTAACACATTTGGATAGCCTTGAAAATCAAACAAGTGCCATTCTGAAAATCAATACTAATCTAGACAATATTGCTACAGCAATTGAAAACACATTTAGTCGAGATGGGACTACTCCTAATACGCTAAGTGTTGGAATAGATGCTAATAGCAAAGAAATTTATAATTTGGCTGTTCCCACAAGTGGTTCTTCTGCTGCACGACTTATTGATGTACAGAATGGAGTCACTCTTACTGGTTACGCTATTCCTTCACTTGTAGGCAACGCTGGTAAACGTCTTGCTACACTTGACGGTTTGACAATTAGTTGGGTTGCTGGCGGTAGTGGCGACGTGGTTGCTGCTAACAACGGTTCTGAGTTCCCAAACAAAGCAACAGTCCGAACTAATCTTGGTCTCGGTACTGCTGCAACAGTTAATACGGGCACAACTGGTGCAGTTATTCCCCTATGTAATAGCAATCTAGTTCTCTCAGGTGTTAATAGTTATACTAGTGATGCAAACTTTACTGGAGTTGTTACTTTCGGCGGTGGTACAGATGTCCGACTAACGAAGTCTGGACGAACAACTATTGCTGCAGATAGTGTAGGCTATCTAGGCGCTCCTCAGAACGTTCAAGATGCTGCATACACACTAGTCCTCGAAGATGCTGGTAAGGGTATTAGTCATACCTCTGCTACTGCTCACGCATGGACTGTTCCACCTAACAGTGCTGTAGCATTCCCAATTCATACAACAATAGTTATGGATAATATGGGAGCTGGTGCTGTAACAATTACTCGTGGCGCTGGTGTAACTATTCGAGCTGCTGGCTCAGGAACATCAGCAGATCAGTCGCTTGCTCAATATTTTATTAAGACACTATACAAGGTAGCCACAGATACGTGGGTTTGTGTATGAGTGGGGCTGTTCAATTAATTAAAAAGAATAATGGAGGCGTAGCCCTCTCAGCAGTCCTAAATACTAGTTCTATCTACCAAGAGCAGATAGGTCTAGGCGTAGCTACTATTACTACAGATAGTGTTGTATGTACTGCTAGTGGTGGAACACCTCCATATACGTATCTTTGGGCATATGTTTCTGGAGGAACAAATATAAATATTTCTACTCCAACAAGTTCTGCTACTTCATTTTATACTACCGGTTCTCCTGTTTTTACGAGAACAGCTGTCTTTAAGTGTACAGTTACCGACTCTGTTTCCGGAACTGTAATTGCAACACCAAATGTAACAGTAACCATTTTTTATGATTCGAGTAGAGGCTAATGGCTAAACTTATCTTACTTGATATGGTACAAGATATCCTTGACTCCATGAATGGAGACGCAGTTAACTCGATCTCTGATACTGTAGAGTCAATGCAAGTAGCACGAGCCATTGTGACATGCTATTACGAATTACATGCTGGTAGAGATTTTCCAAGTAGTAAGGCTCTAATTAAATTAGACTCTTCTATTGATCTCGATAAACCTACCTATTTGAAACTTCCTGATAATGTTAAAAATATTGATTGGATTAAGTACAAAGGCGAGTCAGTTAAGTACGTAGAACCTGAAACATTTCTTTATGAAGCTCATGCGATAGCTGGAAACTCTAATGCAATTTTGTTTCCGACTACTTTCTCAAGTAACGCTCATTACATCACGAATGATCAAGATCCTACTACATGGACTACTTTTGATAATCAGTATCTCGTTTTTAATAGTTACGATGCTGCAACTGAAGCTACGCTCCAAAGGGTCAACACTCTCTGCTGGGGTCAACTCGATCCGGTGTATGTTCTTAATGATAACTCTTATGCTCCTTATCTGGACGGTGACGAATATCCGGGTCTTTTGGCTGAAGCTCGAAGCTACTGTTTCATCAATCTTAAGCAGGTTTCAAACAGTAAGGCTGAGCAACAAGCAAAACGACAACAGGTAAGGCAACAGAACGACTTATGGAGAGCAGATCAAAGACGCCCATACAACCGTACCCCGAACTACGGACGTTAAGACAGAAGCAACTAGCGGAACTCTTTCCCAAGGTTAGAAATTTTAACGCTCTTATAAACTGCGATCCAACATCTCCCTATATTTCAAGAGGCTTCCAGTCCTACAGAATTAAACAGACTGAGCAAGGCTTTTGGATTATAGAGAGATATCGCGGTGGCTTAATGGATAAGAGATTACGATCAAGTTTCACAAGATTTATTGACGCTGAAGACGAGTTGATCAGATACTTGAAGCGAACAGATAAATTTAATAAGGCGAGGTATCCCGGTTGTCAAGAGCATTAACAAACAAACTTTATCGAAACTTTACTAAGGGTCTCATTACTGAGGCCTCGCCTCTTACGTATCCTGAGAACTCTTGTATCGGACTCGACAATTGTTTGTTGTATCGCAAGGGCAATATCTCAAGGCGTCTTGGTGCAAATTTTGAACCTAGTTTCCAGTATGGTACTCACACACTTCCAGTTGCTGATTTCAATAAACATGCTCTCAAAGAATTTATGTGGGAAACTGTTGGTAACGACACTACTAAGAACTTCCTTGTGAAGCAAATCGGAAGTGACTTGTACTTCTATGATATGTCGTTTAGTACTCTGTCTCTTGGTGCTAAAAGTTTTGCACTTAGTATGAATTCATATCGAGTTTCTGGTATTACAGAAGCTACGGCAGACTTAAGTGAACTTAGCTTCACGTCTGGTAAAGGTTTTCTTTTTGTTGTCGGTGAAAACTATGAACCAACCTATGTTTCTTATGATCCTGTAACCGACACAGTTACTCAAACTCGTATTTACGTACAGATTCGTGACTTCCTTGGTGTAAATGATTCTCTTGGTAATGACGAGGAACCTGCAACTCTAAGTGCTCTTCACGAGTATAACCTAATGAATCAAGGTTGGGTTGACCCAGAGAAGGTTAATGCAACAGGATATGTCGTCCAGTACTTTAATGCCTTTGGTGGTACAGGTACTATGACTAAGCCAACTGCATCCCCTATCTCTGCATACTTTACATCTACTTCAAGGTATCCCGGTAATAACAAACAGTGGTGGGTAGCAAGAAAAGCTGCAGATAACACATTTGATCCGGCACTTCTCAAGACATTTTACTTTGGATCTGGACGAGCACCTCGTGGGCATTTTATTATTAACGCATTCACAAAGGATAGGGCATCCGTTAGTGGTGTTACATCGGTTCCTTCAGAACCAATTGCACAGCGACCACTCTCAGTAGCGTTTGCCGCTGGACGAGTCTTCTACGGCTGTCAGAGTACTGTTTTCTATAGTCAACTACTAACCACAAAGGATAAGGTTGGTTTTTGTTATCAAGAAGCAGACCCTACTGCTGAAACGATCAGCGATTTGGTTGCTACAGACGGTGGTGAGATTCCAATTCCAGAAATGGGCAAGGCTCTAAAACTAATCTCCATCAATGGTGGAGTTCTAATCTTTGCTAATAACGGAATATGGTTCATTCAGGGTGGGCAAGGCGGCTTTAGTGCGTTAGACTTCTCTATCCAAAAGGTTAGTCCAATTGGTACGACAAGCCCGAACAGCGTTGTAGCAACTAAGGAAGGTATCTTCTGGTTTAGCAAGGTGGGTATCCAAGGTCTGCAGATCACCAATAGTGGTGGTGGTGCAATCTTTAATATTACTACCATCTCTGAAGACACTATTCAAACTTACTGTAATGATATCCCTGAAGCTGTCCGTCCGTATATCAAGGGCGTTTATGATCCAGCTACGAACATTGCTCAGTGGCTTATTAATTCATTAAATGATGGTTATAACTATTTATATAATTCAGTCCTAACTCTAGATTTGACTCTTGGGGCTTTTTATCCTTGGACACTTGGGTCTACTGGTCCTCGACTGTGTGGTATCTTTTTAACACCAAATCTCAATCCTATTAACAATCCATTCAATACATCCATTAAAGACACGTTCATTAAGTACAACGTAGCATCTGTTGTAGGTAGTGTTTATAAGTTTACATTTGCTCTATTCCGCGACTATAACTTTGTAGACTGGCAGTCTTATGACGGTGTTGGTTACAACTACTTAAGTTACCTTGAGAGTGGTTACGAACTTCTAGAGGATGCTATGCGTAACAAGGAAATTACATATCTTTTTTGTTACTTTAGACAGACAGAAGAAAACTACGTTCTTAATGGTGCTGTGTATGAACCTGATAATCCCTCATCCTGCCTCATGCAGGTTAAGTGGGACTGGGCTTCATCTGAAGTAAGCAATAAGTATTCGACAAAAGCAGAGGCCTACAAGATTGATCTTCCAGTTGTTGACCCTACTAATCTAGTAATTGACACGGGATTCCCTATAGTAACTTCTAAGAATAAGGTGCGTGGACATGGACGAGCAATACAGTTTAGATTTGAATCTAATGGAATCGGAAAAGACTTTGACCTCCTTGGCTGGTCCGTTCCCTACAGCGGGAACACTGCACCTTAAAGAACTTAAGGCTACAGAGTACATAGAAGAGGCTTGGAAGCTCCTAGAGGAGCATCGAGAAGAGCTTACGACTAACAAGGACCTAATGATTCTAAAGCCCAACGTAGAACTCTACAGGGCCTTAGAAGACTCTGACTCCCTTATCTCTATTGTCGCATTTGATGGGGATAAGATCATTGGGTACTCTGTTAGTTTTGTAAGTCCTAACCTACATTACTCTGATTTGCTTCTTTGTTCTAATGATGTACTATTTGTAACTAAGGAACATCGAGGAAGTGTTGGACTTAAGTTGATGCGAATGACTGAGCGACTTGCAAAGGAACGAGGTTGTGGAATGATTCTGTGGCATACAAAACCAAATACACCATTAGCTGAAATTCTTCCTAGGCTTAAATATAAAATTCAAGATATCGTATATTCAAAGGAAATTAAATAATGGGAATTAATGCGATTATCGCATCTCTTGTAATAGCAACTGGTTCAACTGCTGCAAGTATTCAAGCTACACAAAATGCCGCAAAGCAGTCGAATAAAGCCGCAGAAGCACAGCGCAAGCAACAAGAACTTGCGGCTGCTCGTGAGCGATCTAATGCTATTCGTCAAGCGCGTATGGCTTATGCAGCAAATGCACAGGGAGCTGAATCAGCTGGTGCAAGTATGTCTTCAAGTTCTTTAGGTGGCCTTGGCTCAATTCAAAGTCAGTTAAACGCAAATATATCTTTCTTAGATAAAAATCAACAACTAGCGGATCAAGGTTCTATTGCTCTTGGTAAGATGCGTAATGCTGAGGCTAATGCTGCTTCTTTTGGAGCTATATCAAGTCTTGCAATACAAACTATTCCTTACAGTTCATCTGTCGGTAAGATCTTTAAATCCAAAACTCCAGTAGTTACATAGGTACATGATGAATGAAACCCCGACTGACCTCTTCGCTAGTGTTACACCAGAAGCTGACCTGTTTTCTGGAGTTGCTACTTCTAATGAAACTCAAGTAGCTCCGGAAACACCTAATAGGTACCTGCAACAGCAGACTGCTAAGTTTGCAGCTATTGCAACTACGGACATTACACAAGCTGATCCTGTAAAAACAATTCTTAGTAACGTTGATCTTCTTAATGAACAGATTGCTAAGAATGGCGATACAGTTATTCGTAATCAAATGGCTCTTGAGCAACAGGCTAACGAACTAAAGACATATACAGGTCTGATGAATGACAAAGCGTTGGCTGTTATGGACCCACAGGCTTCTATGGGCGCTGCTATTGCTGTCCAGAACTCTTTGGCGCAGTCAATGGAGCGCCGCGCTCAGTACGCACTGGAGCAGAAGACTATTCAACGTGTACGTGATCTGGCTATGAGTGGCAATACGATTCAAGCTCGTGCTATCACAAGTGTTATGAATAGTGGTAATGCGGATCAAGTTATTGAGGACATCAATACTAAGCGTCTAATTACTCAACGTGAAATTGATAAGTTTAAGACCAGTACTGAAGATGATTGGATTGGTAGTGCTGCAAGTTTCGTTTTAAGTGTTGTACCACTGTATACTCCGACAGGTCAAGTTGGTAACGTCCCTATCGAAAAAGGTTTAGAATCTTGGTATGATTTTCTACTTACTGGTAAAAGGATTCAAGTTGAAGGCAACACTCTTTATAATATGCCAGTTGAAGATTACTCAGATTACGTTAAAAATACATTGATCCCGACTATTAAATCTAAGTCTACTCTTATGGGTTTTGAAGATAAGGGTAAAGAACTCTCAATACTCTCTCTATTAGCAAAACCACGTTCTGTCCTTAAACAAAATATTTTTAGTGTTCTTGATAACTTTGGTTGGATTGGACTATCTGAATTTAAAGCAGCATCTAGTCTTCCCTCAATGCTTGTTCGCAATGGTGCTCGTAAGGAAGCTGGAGATGTTCTCGCTAAGGCTGTAGTTGAGATTGGCACCAATGGTGCTGAGGCAACTATTAAGGCCACTACAATGGGTGCTGAAGAGATTGCAGACCACATGCTACCACACGCACTCAATCCTGTTGTAGCTCGTGGTGAAACTGTTGCTGCTGATGCACTTGGTGAAGAAGTCACTGGTGTGGCCTCTACTGTGTCTCTGGCAGGTGAAGTTAATACAAAGATTGGAGCATCACAGAAGATGCTTGAGGGCCTACAGGCTCTAAATCAGGGCACCCGTCTCACAGGTCCAGAACTTGAAACAGCTCTTGCGAAACTTCAGGGCAAGATCCAAGAACAATATGGTGAGACTCTTGTCCATGATGTTGCTGTTAAGACCATTAAGCTTGCTGATGGTAGTGCAATTAATCGTGTAGAATTTACTCTTGGCAACTTTGCTACACAAGCTGAAGCACAAAAGTTTGCTATTAGTATCGGTGCTGGCAAGGATACGATTATTGAAGGCTTTACTTCTAATGCAGATCGCGTGATCCGAGTTAAGAAGGGTGTACCGACAAGTAAGCAAAAGGACTTTGCACGTTGGTTTAATGGGGCGCACGAATCTGTTCGTGAAGCTGGTACAAATAATCCGATTCGATTCTTTCATGGTACGACAGAAGATTTTGCAAAGTTTGATCCTAGTAAGTCAAATTACAATGGTGCTATGTTCTTTAGTGCAAATGAAAAAGGTCTCCCCGGAGACTTTGCTAAGGGTGCAGATGGTGTTGTAAATCCTAAAGCTAAGGGGTTTGTTCATGAGGTCCATCTTAAGGTTGAAAATCCTTTTGATCCGGGTCGTGATCTAAATCATAAAGCAAACTACGAAGCGTTTCTCCGCAAGAATCCTGAGCTAGTTACTAGTGCTAAACTCGCTGGTAAAAAGAAGAATGTTAGTTTTGAGCAGCAACTCGAACTTGCACTTAATGGTGCTTGGCCTGTCATGGAAAAGAAAGAAGTTCAATCTTGGATTAAGTCACAGGGCCACGATGGTTTCTGGGCTGACTCAATTGCCGGTGGTCGCAACTTAGGTATCTGGGATGCTGAGAAGATTGTCAATGCAAACGCACCAAGTGATTTAGTTGGTAAGATTATTGCTGACGAATCTGGTCAGTATAGTTTCAAGATGGGCAAGGACCTAACTGAAACTGGTTTCTTTACTGAAACTCTTAAGCCGGGTGCAACTGGTTTCCTCAGCCGCATGGTTCTAAATGCTCGACTAGTTGGTGATAAACTTCTCGGAGATGTTGCTCAACGTGCTGGTAATACAAGGTCTAAGGCTCTTAAGATTCTTAGTGATGAGATCACAAGTACCTTCCGTTCTTTGTCGCAACGTGAGCGCGAAAATGTTGGGCAAGTTCTTGCTGCTGGTGAGAATGCCGGTATGTGGTTTACTCGCAATGAGCGTGATGCTTTGTGGGAACGAGCATTCAAAAGGCAACCAACAGAAAAAGAACATGCAGCATATGAAGCTGCTCGTGAACTAAATGATGTTGATCATACTCTTCGAAATGATGAACTGTACAAGACTAAGGTTGTTAAAGGTCAAGAATCAGTTTCCTTCGAGTCTGGGACTGTTCGTATTGATCGTGAAAATGCTAAGATTTCTGAGTCATTTAATATTAATTCTGGTGATCGAGTTTACGATGCTAGTAATGGTGTTCATTGGAATAAGACAAATAAGATTGATGCAGAAGCAATTGCTCGATATAAAAGTGATAACTACATCTTAGTCAATCTGGAATCTGAAGTAACAGTTGTTGATGGTACTAAAGTTCGTTCGATCCTTGTCAAGAAGCATGATGTAACAATTGAACCACTTCGTCGTGATCAACTCGGCTACCGCGCTGGTGGACACCGTGACTATACTGGTAAGTACTTCCTTAAGCAAGCACGTATTGGTATGCAACCTGATGGCGAAAAGTATATGGCTAATCCCGGTGTGTTTGCTGTGGGTTCGACAAAGGCGCAGATTGACTTTGTGTCGAGCCGTCTAGAGGCTGCACGTCAACTCTACATTCGTCCGGAAAGCGCGACTATTGCAGAACTTGATGCAGTTCTTCCCGCGCATATTCCCGGTAAAGACTTCCTAGATAACATTGCTCAAGGTCACTTTAATGTTGATCATGAATTTAAAACCATGTACGATAGAGAAGTTATGCCGGAGTATACAAACACTTCGGGTTTCTCAGATCTTCGTGACGTAGAGGAGAGTAGCATTGATGGTTTTCTTCGTACTAATGGTCGTATGTATTATGGTCATAAGGGCGAGGCTCTAAAGGACTGGCAGGGGCTTACTGCTCCAACACTTGATCCCTTCAAGATGCTAAACCAATCGCTGATGAATACAGCAAATCTTACATCCTTTAGTGACTATAAGATTGCAGCTGCTGAACGTTGGGCTAATACCTTCAAGGGTTACGTTAAGGAAGCCGATCAAAGTATGTCTCCTATGGAGATGCTTCGTAAGGCAACACTCAAGGATGACGCTCCTGAAGCAATTAAGCAAGGTGCTGAGGCTCAACGTGACGT
>Ga0209296_1003817_pt1 | contig 10148 bp, 9 predicted proteins | sample S_130206_EF_Meta_FD_187319 | JGI IMG/M metagenome (GOLD analysis project Ga0209296, IMG submission 187319) | Freshwater microbial communities from Lake Simoncouche, Canada to study carbon cycling - S_130206_EF_MetaG (SPAdes) (version 2) | ecosystem: Environmental > Aquatic > Freshwater > Lake ...
TATCGTTATCCATAATTAGGGTTGCTAGCATATCACGCAGCAACACAACAAGAGTCTCATTCTCGTCAACTGTCTTATAGTTATAGAGTTCAGTTAGACTAATTGGAGCATACGCATCTAATTTGCGGATATTCTCTGCAGTTGGGTCTGTTGAGGCATAGATGTCTTCATAGAGTTCACCAAAGAAATCATGGTACTGAGAAAATTCAATACCCTCGATATTCCAGTGATAGCTATGAATTTTGTAGTACATAAAGGTTTGGTTAGCCAACAATACCTTTAACGCTGTTACTAATTCTTCCATTTTAACAATTCCATTTTCTTAGTGCCAATGCTTTGCGAGTTGGCTCACCATTAGGTTTTTTCATTGAACCTTCCATACCACCCATACGGGCACAGAAAGACTTTCTACGATTGGCAGCTTTGCTACCAGCTTTTAATTTTGATGGTGGAGTAGTGACTGGTGCTTTAAGATTTCCACCAGACTGTCTATTGTAGTAATCACGACCCTTTTGTGTCAGACCACCAGTAGAACTTTTATGTCCTTTAGCATCAACTGCTGCTTCTAGCAGTTCATCATCAGTGATGCTTTCCAAGGTTTCCCAAATAGTTTCTGAGTCCATATTATGAACCAAAGCAAGTTCTTCGACATACTCTTCAATTAGATCAAACTGGGCTTCAAATTCTTCGTTCTTTGGTACACAATCAGGAACCATGCGGTTACCCTTTTTCTTCATACCAACTTGCTTGTGAGTATCCCAGCATGCTTCGTAGATCTCTTCATCCATATCTTCACCAAACATAGCATGATACTTTAATGTGTGCTTACTTGGTTTAGTCTTAGCTGTGGCATCTCCAGGTGCTGGTTTGTATGCTTCTGGATCTCTGTCGGATAACTTATCAGCTTTAGCAAAATGTGCAGCACGTGCCTTGGCTGTTGATGCAGAAAGACCAGCAACGTATTTCTTTGGCAAACCAGACTCTTTATCTTTTGGAACTGCTTCTTCTAGGTGTTCTTCTTTGACCTGTTTCTTCATATCATTATCAAACTGTTTATTAGTTGCTTTAATGATACCACTGAATCGTTTATTACCTTTAGCATAGTTACCAGCTTTGTCAGCTGCACTTGCATCTGCACTGGCAGCTTTTTTATACTGTGCTAATTTGTCAGTGCTAAGTTCTTGTAGATCTTCTTCACGTAGATCTTTATCAGCACCATGGTAAGTTCCCTTACCTTTACCAATGTAAGAATTTACACGAGCCATACCCCATTGTTGTGGAGTAGTTCCTGGACGATGTCCAGAGTTCCATGCAGCAACACCACGACGATATACTTTACGTAGTGTGCCAATTGAAATACCAGACTTGCTTGCTTTAGCAGCAAGACCAGCCTCAGCTGTTTCGCAGATACAGTTGTTATATTCTTTAAACTTTATCATAGAATTATTTATTTTTTAAAGATGACATGGCACGGACATGAACTCTATCTTTTTCTTTTTCATCTTCAGGTAAATCTTTATAAGGTTTATGCTGAGATGCGTTATGTTCTGCTTTAGGATTACGCTTCATCCACTCATTGTGTACATGCTCAGCTGCCTTTTCCATATCATGGGGATGTTTCTTAACAGCTGCCAATGCTGCATGACCTGCCGCAATGTTTTCTTTTTTCCAATCAGGATGTAGTTTATGGAAAGGAACATTAATGTCACCTTCAGTTCCATCACTGTTCTTTTTAACTCTAGGAACATCACCCTTGTCTTTGATATGCTGGTTACGCCAAAGTTCATGTGCTTTAGCTGCAAATTGCATAACCTTGCCAACTCGAACTTGTTCTTCTAGGTGTTCTTTAAATGCTAACATTTGGAGTAGAACCTTTTGTGAATTTAGTATGAGTCATGCGTGCTTTCTCGATCTTACGAACACGTGGAGCCAAACGCATTGCCAAACGACCAATGACTGCTTTACGCTTTTCAATTGTTCGTTCGATTCTTTCTTTCTCTCCAACTGAAACTTTCGTTGGATCACGACCACGCAGTAGACGTGTCTTCATTAGCTTGATGGCTAAACGACGTGCACGTTTGTTAATCTTTTCTGAACCAGAGTATGTTCTAAGAGCAATCTTAGTGGCACGTTCACGTTTTGCCGATGAACGCTTGATGCGCATCTTGGCACGCATGCGTTCCATGCGAGACAAAACTTCCGTGAGGGCTTGTTCGCTGAATTGTTTTTCTTCTTCAGTGTCTGGGATTTCTTCACCAGTGTCGTCATCAACAATGGCTAATTCGTCTTCGTCATACATATCAATAACATCATCGATGTCATCGATCTCTTGTGCCATCTTATCTAACTCTTCATCAGAGATTTCTTCACCTTCCATGTTGTGATCATAGTCACCTTCATAGGCAGACAAGTCAACAACTGGAGTCTTTACAGGTTGCTCAACATCAGATTCTTCTACAAAGAATGGATCAAACGCAGGTTCCATTGCTTTACTGTAACCATGGGTAGCTTCTTTACAAGAAGCAGAGTTGCAGATTGGACATGCTGGCATCATTGAATCAGCATCTTCTTCATCAGTTGATTCTTTAGTTAAACGATCCAAAGCACGATCAACACCAGCCTTTCGTTGCTTTCCCATATCTTTCTCGATACGATCATACATGTTTGGCTTCATACCAACTTTAGCGAGATGTTTCTTTGTAGCTGCAGCATAGTAATCACCAGCAAGTTTCTGAGAGATCTCATCGATCTGTTCAATGTCTTCTTTAAAGTGATGCGCTATATTTGAACCAGTTTCTTTGGAGTTGTGAACTTTTACATTATTCTCACGACCACTCATTACAGAGAGTGCTTTCTTTCTAGCTTCTTCATGATCATCTGCAGTTACACGAACCTTACCTGTTGCACGTTGTCCCATCTTATCATAGCTAACAGAGACTTCATGCGTATACGCCTCATTAACATCGTTCATCTTCTTCAACTTAATAAAGTCGGTATAACGTAAACGATCTTTGGCAATATTGAATTTGCTATTTTTATTTACAACTGGTGAGTCAGTAGTCACTGGAATTTGATCAGTGCCATTTGGCTGAAGCACACCTTCTTTTAATTTAGATGGTTTCAATGTAGCATCATACTGAATACCAACTTCAGTAGCCAATGCTAGCATCTTGTCAAGAATCTTAAGTGCTTCTGGGTTCAATGCTTTACTACGAATTTTACGTAGTGCAATGTTGACTAACATTTCAGGATTAGCTGATGCTTCAGCATTATCAGTACCAAGCATTGTTGCGATAATTCTAGCAACTTTAATTTTATCTGTTGGTTTAAGTGTCTTGTCTGTTAGTTCTTCTGGAAGCATACTTTCCTCTAAGTGTAATTCTTCAGCCATTGAAACATCTTGGATCCACTTTGAAACAAGTTTACCAGATTCTTCTTTTAGCAGTAAGTGATTTGATCCACGCTTAACGATTTCGCATAAGTTACCATTAGCTTCAACGATATCGCCAATGTTGAAAATCTCGCCACGGAAATACTGCTCACGCAGATCATTCTTGACGAGATTGATTTGTTCTTTAATTGAGTCAAGTCCCATACCCATACGAACATCATTCATCAAACGACGTCCATCAATGTCACGCATTGTGGATGGTAAACCTTGTTTGAAGTGGGAGTAATCTCCCTTTGATGCCGCAGCACGCATCTTACTTGCAGACATACCAGTTGCATCATCCGCATCTGGATCTCGTTCACCAGCAGAGATAACTTGCATAGTGTCGTAGTGGAATTCTTTACCATTATATTTGGCAAGAATCTTCTCATATTCTGGAACACGATCGCTACCAGCAACCATGATCAGACTTTTATATTTCTTGTTTAGATTTATTATAGCTTCGACAAAGGTACGTTCTTGTGCATTCGCTGCCACAAAGTGAGTACCTGGAAACATAAGATTCAGATAGTGAACCTTTTTATCCACTGCAAGTGGATTCTTTTTAGAATCTTGAGTCTTTGATGCGTAGATAGCATGGTCAGCTTTATGTGTAGCTGCTAGCTTTTTGACTGCTTTAATTAGCAGTTCATGTCCCGTAGTCGGGGGATTGAACCTGCCAAAAGCAAATACGACTGTTTTGTTTGGTAGTTCCTTTAGGAACTGCGAATACTTTTTCATGTGACCCATCTATAAAATTGTAACTGTATATTATTTAGCGAATTTATTATCGCTGCCATCCTTTGATAATCTCTGGAGAGAAGTTAGACTGGCTAAACTCCATGCGATTAATGATCTTAACCGCACCACCTGTCATATGATCAATAGCCACGAAACCCTCAACCCCAGTGACTTTAAAGCCATTGGTAGTCTTGAGGAAGGTAGAGATATGACCAGCCTGATTCATCTTATCAACAATCATATGTTTGGCATCAACCAGCGTATTTGCCAGATCGAAAATCTTAACGATCTCTTTCTTATCATGGTTGGCAAAGAATGCCATTATCTTTTTACGCTTTTCTTCACCAGCAGTTTTACCCTTTTCGGTTTTCTGCTTTGGTTCTAGCTTCTCATGGACGTAGTTAAACAGTTCTGTAACATACTTGCTGGTATCTGTAATCTTTTCACCAGCACGAATCTTGCTGTTACCAAAGGTTTTAACCAACAACAGCAGGTCGGGATTCTGACTAATACCATTTAATGTAGCAGTTTGAATAGAATTAACAAGAGTATCTGCTTTGTTAATAATACCATCTAGAGTCGTAGTTTCTTTTTTAGTGAAAGTGGCAGTACCTGAATAGTCTTTGTAGTTCGCATCATCCATCCAGATGCTAGGTACATCTTTGAATTTCTCAACGATGCCTTTACCGAATGATGCAGTCATCGATTCAAAGGTAGCACCAGTATAAGTGGTATGCCAAACTACACCGATCTTTGCTTTTTTAATTTGCTTGGCTAAATCACTTTCAGCTGGCACTGCATAAACAATAGTGTTGGGATGGAAGGTAACATACTTGGATCCTTCTATGTTTTCTATCTTTAGATCTGATTGAGTAAACATCAAGTCACCCTGATAGACGCCATTTTTAATTCCTAACTTACTAAACTCTTGCAGTGCAACTTTAAACTTTGCCGCCAGATCACCATCAGTATCAGCGTCAATCTCAGCAATTGTTTTGTATATCTTTGGTTCTTTATTGAACACACCCTTTTTGGCGATGAAGAATTTGCCATCACGTGGATCAATGCCAGCAAAGATTGCTGGAGCACCATCCCACTTTACAGTAGAAGTAACTTTAGCCTTTGCACTACTGGCAAGCATGTCACGAAGATCACGCAGAAACTTGATCGCTTGTTTTGTTCCCGCAACACCCTCATTGAAGATCAGATCTTCCAGGTGCTCCATATGGGTATTTTTTTCTTCTTTTATGTAGGACTTAAGATTCAGCATATACTCTTATTATACCGTAGTTTTCAATTTCCGTCAAGCAATAACCCTACGGAATTGAGGGGATTATTCTTTAATTTTATTAATAGATTGAGGTGATTTATTCATTGTAAATCCCATTCTATTATTAGTAGGATATGGTGCGCTACTTGGAGAACCAAATTTAAACTCAGCGTCTGAGAATGCTTTTACACTATAAACAATTGAAGTTCCCTTTAAATCCATATAAACCTGCTGAATATTTAAAGTATTAGCAGTCATATTTAATAGGGTTTGCGCATGATTAGTTGAGGTATTTAACCATTTAACCATCTCAGCTGTAATTGGATAATGTATTAAACCATAACGAACACGAGAATAACCTTTACCCATAATACTCTTAGCAGATTCGGTATTAATTGTGTTGGAATAACCAGTGGCATCGTAAAAATCTTTTGTATACTTGCGAAGATTTTCATATGTACCCATATTCACTACGGCAGTTTCCATCTGTGCTTGTGTAGGAATACCACTAGTATAACCAGTCTTAAGATCTTTGTGCTTTAGCAACTTAGTTAAAGCTACCCATCCATCACTATTTAAATACTGTGCTGCTTTAAGTGGTCCAAAATACAAACCATTCTTTTCTTCAGTTGAAAGATAATAGATGACCCATGATGGTTTTGCTAGTTTAATATCAAGGGTTGCTTGTGACGTGGTAATCAATTCCTCGATGACTGGCATTAAAGAAGTGATAGAAGGTTTGCCACCCTGTCCAGCCTTTGCTGAAAACTTTTCAACCAGACCCTGCTTTGTTACTAGCATGTAGTCAATAAGTTTTTCGTTACCCACAGGAAACTTAACTGCTCTATACTTCTTGCTATATGATTGCAAGAGCCATGCTGCTCCAGTTATTTCCCCAAAGTCTTTTAAAACGATATTGTAATCTTCTTTGCTTAGGGTTCCAGGATTCGTTGGAAAGCTACTATCACCTTTAAGCGCATGGTCATAAAGATACTCGCATGCAGAAACTACAGCTGGAGATAACCCCATGCTCTTTAACTTACTCTTTACTATGGTGTTTAAAGAAGTGAGTTTGACTTCATTCCCGTCTGCTATTCCGAAAGCAGTCGGTATTAGTTGTTTGTTTTTAACTTGTCCAGACATTAGTGACCAATCAATATGTAATTATTATACTATTTATTTGCGCTTGGAGGCACGAATAACTCTATCATATTTACGATCCCACTTAATTATTTGTTGTATAATCTTGTGCGTAGCTACGTTATTTTTATAGTCGTAGTTGAATGTCTTTAGGAAGTAGTGCAGAGTTTTGGAATCACGATGCTTAGTTGCACGTTTGATCAGTTGTTCTGTGGTATAATTTGGTCTGTAGAATTTGTAGTCTAGCAGGACACAATGCGCATATGCTTGAATCTCATCGAACTCGGATAGATACTTGCGCTCTTTATCTACCTTGGCATGCCCAACTTTTTTATAAGGAACAACGTAGTTGCTCCACTCATCGTATCTTCTATCAAACTGCATGAAGTGTATCATCTCATGCATATGCACTTGAATCACTTTATACTTAAACTGATTCCAAGAAACATCAGTAAAGTTAAAGTTATCGTAATAGTGAGTGTGGATTTGTATGACGCATTGGCGATCTTCGGGAGAGTATTCTCCACCAACACAGACGTAGTTGTCAAACATCTTTGCGTTTGACTTTTCTTTAAACCATTCTATTCTAGTGCGCCACTTCTTAAAGTAGTTAGCAAGACCGACCGAATCATTGCGATATCGATCTAGGTCTTTCCACACTTTCGCTGGAATGTACTTAGCCCTAAATGGACGCTCATTAAAATTGAGTAGATCCATCCAGTCGAAGGTTGCTCTTTCCAGGAAATACATTCATATCCCAGAAAATCCTAACATTTAGGCTAAGTGCTCATTCATAAATGCAAGAACTTTCCCTTGCTCCTCTAAGTTGGTGTTTACAAACTCAGTAATATAGGGCATCAACTCGAAATTAGAGAGGATGTTACTATATTTAGTCGCCCTACCTTTTAGGAATGTCTCAGACTGGTCGGAACCACGATCTGCATAACGCTGTTTAAGCATAGCATCGGGAACCTTTAGATAGATGACTTGGAGATCTGTATTCTCAAGACCCATTGAGAACTCTAGGAACGACTGATTAAAGATTCGGTCGCCTTCGAAAAGGATATTCGAAGTGGTTTCTTTAGCAAACTCTTGAGCCACTGGTTGAACTGCCATAGACAAACGATCTGTTCCAGCAAAGGTTTCACCATCCTCATACTTACCTAAGATGTATAGGTCAAGTGCCTTACAATAGAGTGCAGGTAGCATCTTCTTGGGCTCTACCCTTTCCCACTCATGCGCTTCCATAAACTTACGGAACAGAGTAGTCTTACCAGTTCCTGGCTGACCACCCACTGCGAGTAGTTTACGTTTCTTTACATCACCTTTAATCAGTTGGATAGAAATAACATCCCCAACTCCAAACTTATCATGCATAACGTGCTTCCTCAATCAATTGAATCAATTCTTCTTTAGTGAAAACATAAACTCGACCATAGAAGTGATGTGTGTCGTCATCAAGAAGTTTCTTCTTAGTAAATGTCATTTTATTAATGACTTCTCTAGTAGCTTTCTTAGCAATATTTTCTTTGATGTGATCTGCATAGTCTGGTTGAACTTCTTTTAGTTTCATCATTTCCATTTCTGAAACTTTATGATCAACTACAATAAGATTCATATCTCGTCTATCAAGAAGTTCTTGTGCTGAAGTTGTAATACTAATTGTTGGTCCACTAGTAATATAACTACTTCCCATTGTAATTCCAGTAGTGATACCAGTAGAAGTTATAGTAATACAATCCTGTGCTGGTGTGGTAACAGTATTACCCATATTCATATCGCTCATACAAATGCCTCCAATCCTAAAAGTTGCGGTTGTTCATCATCAAACATCCAGTCTAAGTTTTCTATTCTACCTGATCTAATAAAATTAGGAAACTTTTCTTTATCAATACCACGTTCATGATCTAAACGTAAATCAATAGTTTCATTTCTTGCTTGCCATAAAACATTCCAATCAATACCATACCATCCATCTGATTCGCATTGTTGGATTTCTTCACATTGACGATCTAGGTAGTAACCCAAATAGCGTCCATGTTTCTCTCGGAAGATCTTCTTGAATGAACACAAACAAGTTTCCATTGTGAAGAAGTCTACTTGACTTGCCACTTCTGGGAATCTATGTCGTACTTCTTCAAGAATACTCCTGCCATTTGCCTCAAGTCGTTGATACTCCAATGTAGTGAGTTTTCGATCCACATCGTCTTCTTGTCCAAGGGCATAAAGTAATCCATTACGATGAGAACGAGAGCCATCATAATCGTCCAACATAAGACTAGTGGGCTCAACAACAATACCAGCAGTGTGCTTAAGATGTTGCATATAGAACCAAGTAGAATAACGACCAAATTTATGCAGGCTTCCTTTAAGAGTTGCCCACAGATTTGTAAAGTTTTCATGTTCGTTGTCTCCATAATAACTCTCTAATTTCTCACGTTGTGATTTATTACCAATGAACTCTTGATAAGAAGCAAACATCGAAGGTAAGTGCCCCTTGTTCCACTTTGTATCAGTTTGATAACGAAGACGTTTATAATTGGCAGTGTTCCATTGGGTGATGCGATCTACTGTTGCCAACTCAAAGTCTGGGAATTCATTCATGAGAACCCAAGAAGTTGGAAGGTAGTAGGTGTTACCGTAGAGCCAAGCTAACCATAAACGCTGTTCATCATTGTGTTCATATCGTTTGTTTAGATAGTTCGTAGCCCATACCGCTGGATCACAGTCATCATATTTCATTGACCATGCATACCAGCGAATGAACGCTTCACGTCTGTTTTCTTGTAATCTATAATCCATTATTCTTCTGCAAAGGGAGGAAGAACCTCCACAGTAATATCTAAACCCGCAAAGTTAATTGCATCAATCATATCAGCAACATTACCTTCTGCTTCTTCATTCACGATTTCTGGTTTACTTTGATAATGTAAAACGATAGCACCTTGTTTAACATTTAAATTTCTCATCCTACGAATGATCTTACCCAATGAAGCAGCAAAACGTGCAGATGAAACAGAGTCAGTAATAGTTGCTCTATTGTTTATTCCATAATTATCCCAGCAATGAGATTTTAAGAATGCTTCATTATAAACAATTAAGTTATCTTGATATTTTAAACTTGCTTGTTTTTTCTTAACATCACTCAATAATGAAACTAAAATACCATTTAACTGTTGTTTAGTATTTGTGGCATCAGCCCAACGTGCATAAATTATGTCTCTAGCACGATCTAAATGAATTGGATTCATCAAGTCTAATTTACGACGATACAAGTAATTGTTGATTGAACGCTTAATATCATCATTAGTGTTTTCTTCTTTAGCTTCGAAAGAACCTTTATTGGCAACGATACCAAATAGTTCGTAGTTGTCTAATCTGACTTCTTCACTATCACCAAACTCATTTTCGTTAATGAAAACAACAGGAACTTCTTTCCATCCCTTAACTTCAGCTGCAGCATGTAAACGATGATTACCATCAATCAATAAACGAGAGCCATCTGCTTTAACTACAATTGTAATTGGAGTAAATGTTTCACGTGCACTTTTAGGATCACTAAGCATA
>Ga0209296_1003824_pt1 | contig 10130 bp, 3 predicted proteins | sample S_130206_EF_Meta_FD_187319 | JGI IMG/M metagenome (GOLD analysis project Ga0209296, IMG submission 187319) | Freshwater microbial communities from Lake Simoncouche, Canada to study carbon cycling - S_130206_EF_MetaG (SPAdes) (version 2) | ecosystem: Environmental > Aquatic > Freshwater > Lake ...
CGGTAACTACGACAACGTGGCCAACCCTGCTGCATGGACTGGCACAAGTGGTCAGCCGTTAATTGCTATGGCTAATGACATTATTGAATGGAACGGCACACGGTGGCGTGTGGTGTTTGTGAGTGCCGATGAAACTGCCACTCAGTATGTTACAAACATAACTACTGGTACACAATATGAATGGACTGGCACACAATGGATAAAAAGCTATCAAGGAGTCTACCCACCCGGAGCCTGGAGTTTAGTACTGTAAAGGCTGTAGGCGTTTGGTTTTTATCTCGGAATACAGGCCGTTACCTGTATCTCTTACGCAACGATACAAAACATCCAGAAACGTGGGGATTGCCTGGAGGCAAAGTTGAATCCGGCGAAACATTGTTGGGCGGTATGGAAAGAGAATGTATCGAAGAGCTAGGACATTTTCCAGAATATCACAGACTTGTGCCGTTAGAAAAATTCACATCAGCAGATGGTGTGTTTGAATATCACACTTGGGTTTGTGTGTTAGATTGTGAGTTTGTGCCAGTGCTCAATGACGAACATATTGGGCATGCATGGATTCAAGCTGGTGTATGGCCCAAGCCCATGCATCCTGGATTGTGGAACACTGTGAATATTGATGCTGTTCAGCAAAAACTAGTTTCTGTAGAACGCACAGAGTTAGCCAGTTTATAGTCTACCAACCACAATCTCAATCACACCAGACTCGCCGTCAAAGTTTTCAAGGGCTTTGCCAATCACAGTACCCATACTAGGTGTGGCACATGCCCAAGCAGCGCCATTACCAGCTGATACCATCATGTCTCCTTTGCGCACTGTACCTATTACACTTGTTGGTACTCGACCAGTTAACGCCAATACAGCCACGTGCTTGGCATTTAATCCTGCATTCATCACGTGTGCTGGATTGGTAGACACAACACCAGCCACCCGAACATCGTTAGACTCAGTTGCAAGTGTGACTTCTTGGTTGCCACCAAATGTCATCACAGTACCCGGAGTATAGTCAGCATCGGCTGCATAGCTTTCTGCCAAGTCAGCGTATTGTGCTGATGTGGCTTTGGCAAATACTGTGTTGAAATACACAGTTGAGCTACCAATATTACCAATACCGTTACCGTTACCGTTTACAATGTTGCCGCCAGTAATACTACCAGTGGCTACTGTCAGGCCAGTAAATGTTGGAGTGCTGCCAGTTGTTAGACCTGAAATATCTGCTTGTGCCAGTGTAACTGCACCAGTTCTGCCGGCAACTGACGTTACTTTGGCATCAGTGTATGTGGTGCTGATACTGGTTGCGTTCCAAGTACCTCCAGTTAGTGTGCCAACTGAAGTGATATTAGTTTGTGCAGCAGTTTGCAGTGTGCCTGTTAGGGTGGCACCTGAGTTACCAATTGCGGCTGCGTTAACTGTGGCAGCAGTCACAGTACCAGTAATTGAAACTGTGGCACCGTTGTGTACTGCACTGGCATTACCAATTGTGGCGGCACTAATACTTGCACCAGTAAATGCTGCACCTGAGTTACCAATTGCGGCTGCGTTAACTGTGGCAGCAGTCACAGTACCAGTAATTGAAACTGTGGCACCGTTGTGTACTGCACTGGCGTTTCCAATTGTGGCGGCACTAATACTTGCACCAGTAAATGCTGCACCTGAGTTACCAATTGCGGCTGCGTTAACTGTGGCAGCAGTCACAGTACCAGTAATAGAAACAGTAGCACCGTTGACTACAGCACTGGCATTACCAATTGTGGCGGCACTAATACTTGCACCAGTAAATGCTGCACCTGAGTTACCAATTGCGGCTGCGTTAACTGTGGCTGCTGTCACTGTGCCAGCTGTAGTATACCCAGAAGCAGTTAGAACACCAGTAGCAGCATTAAACGACATGTTGCTGTTAGCATAGGCTTGAACGTTGCCTGTTACTGCGTTTACCAGTTGTGGATAGTAAGTACCAGTGGTTGCTGTTGTGACAACATCATAATCGCTTACATTGGCTCGAGCAACATACAAGTTTGGTACCAGTGTTGTGCTGGTAATAACCAAAGGTGCTGTGCCCGGGGCAATTGAACTTACCAGCTGACCAGCAGTTGTGATATTGCCACCAATCACATTACCAACAACACTAGTAAGACCTGCATTAATCAAATTACCCACATTCACGTTACCGGTAGCAGAAATCAATCCACCTGTAAGCAAGTTGCCAGCTACTGTGTTGGCTGTTACTGACAATGAGCCTAATGTACCAACTGAAGTAATTTGTGTTTGACTTGCATTTACACTAAATGTAGTGCCAGTTAATGTTAGTCCAGTTCCAGCACTATAAACTTGTGAGCTGCTGAATTGGCTGAATTGAATATTTGAAGTGCCAAATGTAATTGTGCCAGCTGGCGCACTAACAATATACGCTGACCCAGCATTTACATTACCACTTTGCACAAAGAAGTAGTCATTAATACTCAATGCCGATGTGCTGTCTGATCCGTATTCGTCAGCATCTGTTGATCGAACAATGGCTGTGGCATTGGCCCATGTATACACACCATTGTATACTCCATTGCCTTCATTTTTAATCAGCACCCGAGTGCCAATAGTTTGAATATTGGCCGTGTCAATTAAGTTAAACGAACCAGTGGTAGACAGCACAGCACCAACGCCATTGGCTGCACCATTGGGTTGTGTATATGTAATTATACCACCTGTGGCTGTGGCCAAATTAGACACAGTAGCAGCAGTAACTGGTGAATGGAAAGCAAACCCAGTTGTTACTAAATTGTCAACATACAGTTTGGTGGCTGCGTCAGCGTCTTGTGCCGGATAGCCCACATTGTTGATCTGCACATTAGATGCAAGTACGATGTTACCAGTTGACGACAAGTTCAATGCACCAGTTGATCGCAAAGTAAGTGCTGTGCCAATCACAGTGTTAGAAATAACATTGCCGCCGGTTACATTTCCTGTTGCACTTACTGCTCCACCGGTCAACAGGTTTGAACCAGTTACATTGCCGCTTGCACTTAACAATCCAGTTACCAATACATTTGCACCCGAGTAAACATTACCAGTTCCATTGGTTGTAAGAGTAATATTGCCATTTGTGGCAGTTGTTTGCAGGTCCAAATTACCAGTGTTATCAACAACAATGCCAGTGACAATAAAGTTGCCGGCTGAGATGTTTGCAGTTGTGGTAATAGCACTAGTTGAATTTAATGCACTCAACACATTTGAACTTAGGCTTAGCCCAGCAGCAAGTATATTACCACCTGAAATATTACCAGTGGTTGAGATGTTACCAGTACCCACAATACCCACAGTGTTTACATTACCAGTTGAACTTAATGTTGACCCAGTGATTGTTCCACCAGTAATTGCACCAGATACGCTTACAGCAGTACCTAACAAATTGCCACCTGAAATATTGCCAGTAGTTGAGATGTTACCAGTGCCCACAATACCCACTGTGTTCACATTGCCCGTAGAACTTAGGGTTGATCCTGTTATTGTGCCACCAGTAATTGCACCAGATACGCTTACTGCGGTACCAATATAAGTGGCTGCTGAAACGTTAGCTGTGGTTGTAATGTTGCTAGTTGAATTCAATGCACTTAACACATTTGAACTTAAACTCAGGCCAGCTGCTAACAAATTACCACCAGTGATATTACCAGTTGTTGATATGTTACCAGTGCCCACAATACCCACTGTGTTCACATTACCAGTTGAACTTAAGGTTGATCCTGTGATTGTTCCACCAGTAATTGCACCTGCGGCAGAGATCAATCCACCAGTCAAGTAGTTGGCTGCTGTACTGTTGCCAGTTGAAGAAATTAATCCATTGTTTAATAAATTACCGCCGGTGATGTTTCCACTTACGCTCAATAAGCCTGTTACATACTCGCCTGTGGTTGCGAACACAGCCACATTTGATATACCGCCCACACCAACTGTGATATTACCACCTGAGCTTACAACCGTGACATTTGAATTACCACTGTTGATGTTTGCCACTGATGTAATAACACCTGTAAGTAGAGCACCATTACCTAAAATATAGTTGCCGGTTACATTGCCTGTTGCAGATATTAATCCGCCAGTTAGCAAATTACCAGTAGTTGTATTGGCGGTAACTGCTAGTGCCCCAAGTGTGCCAACTGCGGTAATATTTGTTTGACTTGCTGTGGTTAATGTACCTGCAATGTTAGTAACTGATAAATTACCACCAGTGATATTACCTGTGGTTGATATGTTACCAGTGCCCACAATACCCACTGTGTTCACATTACCAGTTGAACTTAGGGTTGAACCTGTGATTGTTCCACCAGTGATTGCACCAGTTACGCTTACTGCGGTACCAATATGAGTTCCTGCTGAGACATTGGCAGTTGTTGTGATATTGGCAGTTGAATTTAATGCACTCAACACATTTGAACTTAGGCTCAACCCGGCGGCAAGTATATTGCCGCCTGTTATATTACCTGTGGTTGATATGTTACCAGTGCCCACAATACCCACTGTGTTCACATTACCAGTTGAGCTTAGTGTCGATCCTGTGATTGTTCCACCAGTGATTGCGCCAGTTACACTTACAGCAGTACCAATATGAGTTCCTGCTGAGACATTGGCTGTAGTTGTGATATTGCTTGTTGAGTTTAATGCACTCAACACATTTGAACTCAAACTTAATCCAGCTGCCAACAAATTACCACCTGTAATATTGCCAGTAGTTGATATGTTACCGGTGCCCACAATACCCACAGTGTTTACATTACCAGTTGAGCTTAGGGTTGAACCTGTGATTGTTCCGCCGGTAATTGCACCTGTTACACTTACAGCAGTACCAATATGAGTTCCTGCTGAAACGTTAGCAGCAGTTGTGATATTGCTTGTTGAGTTTAGGACTGATAAGACATTTGAACTTAGGCTCAATCCAGCTGCCAACAAATTGCCACCAGTGATGTTACCAGTTGTTGATATGTTACCAGTGCCCACAATGCCCACAGTATTCACGTTACCAGTTGAACTTAAGGTTGAACCGGTAATTATTCCACCAGTAATTGCACCAGATACGCTTACTGCGGTACCAATATAAGTGGCTGCTGAAACGTTAGCTGTGGTTGTAATGTTGCTTGTTGAGTTAAGAGCTGATATAACATTTGAGCTCAGACTCAATCCAGATGCATTTAAGTTTCCACCAGTGATGTTGCCTGTTACTGAAACTGTGGTACCCACAATATTACCAACTAATGTACCAATTAAATTGCCACCTGAGACGTTAGCAGTAGTTGTAATGTTGCTTGTTGAGTTCAGTGCGGATATGATATTTGAGCTTAGGCTCAATCCAGCTGCCAACAAATTGCCACCTGAAATATTGCCAGTTGTACTAATATTACCGGTACCCACAATGCCCACTGTGTTCACATTACCAGTTGAACTTAGGGTTGATCCTGTGATTGTTCCACCAGTGATTGCACCGGTTACACTTACAGCAGTACCAATATGAGTGGCTGCAGAGACGTTAGCAGTAGTTGTGATATTGCTTGTTGAGTTTAGTGCTGACACCACATTTGAACTTAGGCTCAGTCCAGCAGCATTTAAGTTACCGCCAGTAATATTGCCTGTAACATTTAAACTACCCAATGTACCAACACTTGTGATATTTGTTTGGCTGGCTGTGGTCAGTGTACCCACAATATTAGTGCCTGACAAGTTACCGCCTGTGATATTACCAGTCGTACTCAAACTGGTACCAGTTGCAGCACCAATGTTTGGTGTTGTGAGTTGGGCACCAGTCTTGATCACAATGTTGCCAGAGCTGAATGCTGTGGTAACATTATCAACCAGTGCATTAATTACTGTGCCAGCTAAACTGATACCTGCCGACGTGTTGGCAGTGTAAACTTGTGAGCTGCTGAATTGACTGAACTGAATATTTGAAGTACCAAATGTAATGGTGCCCGATGGTGAACTGACAATATATGCTGATCCGGCATTCACATTACCACTTTGCACAAAGAAGTAGTCATTGATACTCAATGCTGTTGTGCTGTCTGATCCATATTCGTCAGTGTCAGTTGAGCGTACAATGTTAGTGGTGTTAGCCCAGGTGTACACACCATTGAATACACCATTGCCTTCGTTCTTGACCAACACCCTAGTACCAATGGTCTGAATGTTAGCAGTGTCAATCAAGTTAAACGAACCAGTAGTTGTAAGTGTTGCACCCACGCCATTGGCTGCTCCATTAGGTTGTGTGTATGTAATTGAGCCACCTGTGGCAGTGGCCAATGTTGTATTTGTAGCAGCAAGAACTGGTTGGTGGAAAGCAAACCCAGTTGTTACTAAATTGTCAACATACAGTTTGGTGGCTGCGTCACCATCTTGTTGTGGTGATGGAATATTGTTGATGTATTCGTTATTGGCATTGATATTGCCAGTAGTGCTAAGTGTTAAGTCTCCAGTGGATACCAGTGTGAGTCCAGTGCCAACAACTTTGTTAGTATTAACATTGCCACCGGTGATGTTGCTGGTTGTTGCAATAACTCCGTTAGTAAATAATCCAAACTCTCCTGGCGTGGATACGCTTTCACCAATTCTAATAACAATACTGCCGTTTGCACCTGCTTGAGACAACACAATGTTGGCAGAATATGTGTTGTTGTTTTGAAAATATATGTTGCTGTTTCCAGCCGAGTTGTAAACTCCCAAAGTAATAACATTACCACTGGTAGTGTTACCACTCACACTTAAACTACCTAAGGTACCAACTGCGGTAATATTTGTTTGACTAGCTGTGGTTAGTGTGCCAACTATATTGGTTCCTGATAAATTGCCGCCGTTGATATTACCAGTAGCAGAGATCAATCCGCCAGTCAGCAAGTTACCAGCAGTAGTATTAGCTGTGGTAGTGATATTGGAAGTAGAATTTAATGCAGAAACAACATTTGAACTTAGGCTCAGTCCAGCAGCATTTAGATTGCCACCTGTGATATTGCCCGATACACTTACTGTTGTGCCAGTGACTGATGTGGTGTTAATATTACCACCAGTAATATTGCCATTGGCACTGATCACTCCAGTGACGTATGCGCCTGTAGTAGAAAACACAGCCACATTTGATGTGCCGCCAATTGTAATATTGGCATTGCCGTTGGGAGTTTGAATTTCTACACTAGTAGTTCCATTGGTGATTTTGTCACCAATAATGTTACCGCTCAATGAAGCATTGCCTACAACTGTTAAATCCCCAGCAACAATAGTATTTCCGCCAACACTTAAATTGCCGTTGGTGTTTAAGTTTAATCCAGCTACGTTGCCGGAAGCATTAATGGCACTTGGATTAAAACTGCCAACTACAAGAGAGCCATCAGCAATGATATTGCCAGTTGTCGAAATTCCAGTTGTGCCGTCTAGTTGAATTGCCATGATTTATCCTCGTATTTGATATTTAGCATCATGTTGGAGTAAAGATTGTGAGAGTAGAATCTGTAGGCACAAAAATGTTGCCCGCAGCCGATATAGTTAACGGGCTAATCATCACAGCATTTACCACATTTGGCACTAGAGCTAGGGTGTTTATTACTTTGGGCGTTGAAATTGGGCCTTGTACAAACAAGCTGCCTGCACCCATCACAACAGAATTTGCCACAGCCGCCACAGCAACTTGCACATTTCCATTGGCTACAACAATTGCTACATTGCTGGTTCCATTGATAATTTGACTCGAAGTTGACGTAATTCCAGTAAGTTGACTGCCGTTTCCAAAAAAGTAGTTGCCAGTTATATTGCCAGAGACTGATACAAACTGGTTGCTGGCAATGACTGTGACTACATTGCTGGAATTTTTGTAAAATAAATTGCCATCAGAATAGTTGATGGCCAGCTCGCCGGCAACCAAATTCCCGGCGCTTGGAACTGCATTAGCTACATTTGACCGCTTGAGCTGTACTGTATTTGTCATTGAGCATATTTAATATTAATAGAGTCCGCCGTCTACAGTAGATGCTGTGTCTAGCACTTGGTTGATACCTTGGAAGATGTTACCACCTGTGATGTTTCCTGTACCTGACACAACGCCCGATCCAAACAGTATGTTGCCACCAATTATGTTGCCTGTACCTGTAACAACTCCGCTACCAAAAGTTACATTGCCAGCAATCACATTGCCGGTGGCGCTGACAAATGTAGCAAATACATTACCGTTAAAGTTGTTACCATTGACATTACCGGTACCTGACACAATGCCAGAACCAAACAATATATTACCACCAATCACATTGCCAGAGCCAGTTACAACGCCTGACCCAAAGTCTACATTGCCGGCAATCACATTACCTGTTGCAGAAACATTGCCAATGGTATTGATATTACCAGCAGCAAAATCACCTGAACCAACACTGACTCCAGTTGCATTTGCAGTGACAGTTTGTGCGCCCAAGTAAATGCTGTTGCCAGACAAATACAAGTCTTTCCACAACTGACTAGAACTACCCAAGTTATATGTAACATTGGCAGATGGAATCAAATTACCAATGACATTGCCACTAATACTGAAATTATTGGTTGTTAGCAATCCAACAGTTGAAATATTACCACCAGCAATATTAGAAGTAACATTCAAGTCACTGACAACATTTGAACTTAGGCTCAGTCCAGCAGCGTTTAAATTACCACCTATAATGTTGCCTGATCCAGTCACAACACCTGATCCAAAGATCAAGTTGCCACCGGTGATATTAGCTGTTGTGGTAATGTTAGAGGTTGAGTTTAATACCGATACAACATTTGAACTTAGACTTAGTCCGGCAGCATTCAAGTTGCCAGCAATCACATTACCTGTGGCTGACAAAGTAGTGCCACTGATTACATTGGCGCCGCTGATGTTGCCATTAGACCCTGCGGTACTGATATTACCGGCAGTAAGGTTACCTGTGGCTGAAATTAATCCACCAGTTAAGATATTGCCACCAACAACATTGCCACCAGTGCTGATGAATCCAGATCCGGCGTCAACATTGCCAGCTGTGATAGTACCAGTTAGACTTAAGGTCGTACCAGTTGCATTGCCAATATTTGGTGTTGTGAGTTGAGCACTGGCTTTAACAACAATGTTACCACCACCATCAAATGCTGTGGTAACATTATCAGTTTTGGCACTGAATACTGTGCCAATCAAACTCAAACCAGCTTGAGTGTTGGCTGAATAAACTTGAGTGCTACTGAATTGGCTAAACTGAATATTTGAGGTGCCAAATGTAATAACACCTGGTGGTGCGCTAACAACAAAAGCAGCACCAGCATTCACATTACCATTTTGTGTGAAGAAATAATCATTAATACTGAATGATTCAGCACTGTCTGAACCGTATTGGTCAGTATCAGTTGAACGCACAATAACTGTGGCATTGGACCAGGTATAAACACCGTTGTATACGCCATTGCCTTCGTTCTTGACCAACACTCTAGTGCCAACTGTTTGAATGTTAGCGGTGTCAATTAAGTTAAATGACCCAGTAGTGGTCAGTGTTGCACCAATGCCGTTTGCCGCGCCATTTGGTTGTGCATATGTGATTGAGCCACCTGTGGCTGTGGCCAAGTCTGTGTTAGTAGTAGCAAATACTGGTGCGTGGAATGTCAATCCAGTTGATGCCAGATTGTCAACATAGTACTTGGTCGCCGCATCTTGATTTTGTAGCGGTTCTGCTAGGTTATTGATAATGGTGTTAGCAAGAACAATATTACCAGTTCCATTTGGGTATATGTTAACATTACCATTGCCGACAGTTGTAAATGTTAGAGAATCAACTCTACCAATAATATTTGAAGTGTATAGTATTGTGCCAACATTTACATTTGAACCATCAACATTACCGCTGGCTGACAAATAAGTTGCCAGCACATTGCCGCCTGAAATATTGGCGCTTGTGGTAATGTTAGAGGTCGAGTTTAATGCAGATACCACATTTGAACTTAGGCTCAATCCAGCTGCATTTAAGTTGCCACCAGTAATGTTAGCACTGGTTGTGATGTCGTTGGTTGAATTTAATGCGGATAAAACATTTGAGCTTAGACTCAATCCAGCTGCATTCAAGTTGCCACCAGTGACATTAGCACTGGTTGTGATGTCGTTGGTT
>Ga0209296_1003828_pt1 | contig 10124 bp, 9 predicted proteins | sample S_130206_EF_Meta_FD_187319 | JGI IMG/M metagenome (GOLD analysis project Ga0209296, IMG submission 187319) | Freshwater microbial communities from Lake Simoncouche, Canada to study carbon cycling - S_130206_EF_MetaG (SPAdes) (version 2) | ecosystem: Environmental > Aquatic > Freshwater > Lake ...
GTTTTGCAATGCTCTTAATCCCGATAATAACATTGCCTCCCATTATTGTCGTTTGTTTGCTCTTGGTTCGTGTTGTTCGCTTCTTCTTATAGTTTTGTCCTTAATCTATTATTAAATAGAATGTATCAATTATTATTTTTTTAATTATAATATTGGACATATTTATTAATTCTCTTTCTTTTTTGCATAGATTTCCTTAAAATAATTTTGTCTTGCAATTATAACCTCCATCAATACATCCTTGCTTATTTTACCATTTATATATAAACATACCTTTATTAAGTCTGCTTTATTAAGATTACTAATATATTTAATTCCGCTTCCTGCTTCCGGATTAAGAGCGACCCATTCTAAAATAAACAATTTCATATCATAGCACCTTTTTTTGCAACGATCAGTCATTGCCACCCAGCACAAAGAGTTATGTAATTTATGTATTTAACTTAAAAATAAAATATAGCAATTTTTATAAAAAATAATAAATAATAAATATTTAATAAGATATATGTCTAATCTCCTCTTTATTTTTTGCATTTATTTGAGATGATATTGGATATTCGCAGCTACCACTACTACCGCCACCGCTCAATACAGGAACATAGTTAATTATATATTTCAACCCATCGTATTTATCAGCATCCTGCTGAGCTTTTTTATTATTCTCAAATTTATCAGGATTTTCTTTTATAATTTTACGCCTCAGCTCATTATATAGATTAATAGATATCTCTTCAATTTTTGCGATAACATTGCTTTCCTTTGAGTTCCAGCCCTTAGATATATCGCATTTATGCGTGTATATGCTAATAATAGGCAGAGACCATAATATACCTATGCGTTTTGAGCGATATTTTTTTTTATATTCATAATTATATAACCAGAATGCATCATTAAATATCTCGTTTTTATACAATACACTGAATACACCCCATAAAAACCACGCATTATCATTGTCGCTGCTATAAAACTTTGTTTCAAATTTATATTTCGTTCGCAATATATAATCTATGATATGCCTCAGCTTATTTGAGATGTCAACAAGCGTATCCCCTTCATCTACTGATATATCATCAGTTGACTTAATGGTTTTTATAATTATAGCAATTATCTTCGTGGCGAGCACATAATTCTCGTGGTCGTGCGGTGGTATTATCCCGTCAAAACGCATAATACCGTTATGAGATAACTTCAAATCATTATTATTAAATTGCACAGCTATTTTGTCTTTCAAAACTTTTATAGACATATTTCCGCATTTAGCATTAGGGTGCTTATTATAGATATCACATAGAATACACATTTTTGAAATAATAACATAGATATCTTTGATAACCAGCTTTTCATTCTCAATAATATTTTTAAGAGAACTATAGATATCTGTCAATTTACTTATATCATACAAGGATATAAATGAACCAATATACGCACATACATTTATATAAACATTTTCTAATACATCAATAGTTTCATATAAAAAAATTATTTTCGTGCTTAACATTATACTGTTCTGTATATCTCCATTACAAATTAATGTAAATAATTCATTATCCATATTATTATTTATATTAAGGGATTATATATATATATATATAAACGAATTGTTCATAAATCAAATATGTTATTTTTATGCGATATTATAAAATTATGGTGATTATTAATAATTTTATAACATTTTATAATGGTTACCTCTGATACATTGCAGGCTTTCGCAAAAGTTTTCTTTGAATATCCAAGATTTTTAACACTTGCATAATAATACAAGATACCCGCTGCTGAAGATGTAGGCGAATTATCATTCATTATGTCATTATCCTCAATTAATTTAACCAATTCCTTGCATTTATCAATATCTTTAATAGGCATATTCAAGTTATTTCCATATTGTGCGATGAAATCCATAGGCTCGGGAGATGACACATTAATTTGCAGTAGTGTTTGAAAACGCGAATTGCCTTTATTAAGGGTTACGTGGGATATGTTAAACATCGCCGCAATATCTTTTGAACTTTTTGGGATTTTGTTTAAAAGGCACGCGTGATATATGCAAGATGCTATTAGCCCTTCCTTGTTGTCCCCGCGCGATATTTTCTTTTCAGACGCATTCTTATAAAGAACCTTGGCATCATCTATAACCTTTTGAGGTATCCCGTTGTTAATAGTATTTCCTGTCATTTTATCAAATACATTCCATAATGTTCTCTCGTCATAAGGCATACTATTCCACATTTGAAACATACGAATACGACGAATATCAATATTATCTTTGTATCCACAGCCAATCATAGAACCTATTGATGATTTGGGTAATAAATTATTAGTAGGTAATCCGCAGCGCGAAGGGTCGCCATCGCGATTATCGTCGTTCCCGTAAAAACGCCATTCAGCAGTATTCTCAATCAGTTTTGAGACGATTGCTGAGCAATTTTTACATATCTGCATATTATCCTCGCTAATAACCTCGCTACATCCACAGCCGCAAGAATTACTATTAATATCAATGTTGCCAATATCTAATGAATTAACAGAATCAGTTGATTTACTATTTGAAATAATTTTTTCGCTACCGCTGCTACCGCTGCCACCGCTGCCCGCGTCATTCTTTATTTTTGTTAATATATTCCAAATATCATCATCGTAATCCATAATTAATTATGATATATCGCAATTAGATATTGATATAATGTATTAATCATTTTTTATATAATTTTATTCTTATATAAAAAATGATACAATCTTATTATTTTATATAAGTAATAGAAACTTATGAAGTTCTTTAATATCCTGCGCTATACTGTTCTAATATTAACATTTCTGGATATTACTGGAATTTCCGGATATATCATACCAACCGCATATAAAAATGGAGGCGCTCAAGGAGCTGCTAAAAAACAAGCTTTGAAATTAAGGAATAATTATAATAATATTATTTGCAATGAAAAATTCATCTATATGAAATATTTAATAGGTGTTAGAAACTTTAAAAAACTTTATCGCATTATCAAAGATAACAGCAATATTGATATAGAGAATATTATCAATATAATTAACTATATCAATACCACGCAAATCGCAAATATTAATGAAAATAATTATAATAACTCTATATTCGTTAATAGCTCGCTGTTTCTTAATACAACGTTGTTCATTAACAATACGGATATTAACAATAATAATGAGAAAATTGCAAAAAATCTTATACTATCTAATGTGTATATAGATGTTAGCAATGTAAAATACATTCAAATATCAACAAAAAACGATACATTAATTGTTGAATTAGATAAAAATAATGCTGATACAGCGTCGTCTAATAATATACATAATCTTATGTATGATATAAGCAATATTGAGACATTGATAAGCTCAATCTCGTTATTATTGAAAGTCCTTAATATAAACTAATTAGCATTTGGCCAATACCAGCTTACGCAGTTCATAAACTTCCTGGCGAAGAGTATTAAGTTCATTCCTTACATTATAATTTTTATTTTCATAAGGAGTAAAATATTGTGTTTGCGATTGCGAAACATCATCGCGTTCGCCGCGTTCGCCGCGTTCGCTTCTTACATTTGTGTCATATCGCTTTGGTTTCCTGAATGGCTTAGACCCGCTCTCCTTCCTGCTTTCAAAATTATTGATTTTCTCTTGTCTCTGCGTTTTAAACAAGGTAAAATCATCGTATGTGATATCGTATTTTTGAACAAGCACAGCTTCATCCTCGTTTTCATCTTCAACCAATTTACAAATATGCTGATAAAGCCTTGTTTGAATACTACGCGATGTCCTCTTAAGTTCAAGAGCAATATCATCATATGATGATTTCTCCAAACGCATAGCAAGAAGTTTCTCTTCTTCTCCTGCCTCCCATCCTAATCCCGCTCTTGATGTCGTCTCGTTTTTCCGGAGTTCGTCAAAGTTAGATCTTCTATTATTGTATCTGTATTGTTGTTGTTGCATATTATATAAATATGTGGATTTGTTTGATGCCCTTGTAAGCTATATATATATGTCATCTTATTTTTATATCCTTTTTTTGTTCTCGTGATTATATGAGCTAAAATAAAATTTGCTAAATAATACTAACATTGTCGTTTGATATATGAGCTCTATGAAAGCATATCTTTTAGGGACAATATCCTCAAACCCAATAACAACAAGCGAATGAACTAAGCAAACTGCAAACTGTAATAATTGCGCACGCGTAATATATTTTTTAAATGGATTGTTATATCCAAGTGATGTGCATAGATAATGACTATACATAATTAAGTGAATTACGCTATTTATAAAGCACCCAAAGGATGCCGTGCCATTTCCGTGCCCGCAATATAGCAGAAAGCCCCAAATAACACCTATAGTGCTATGGTGATATACATGAAGAAATGACAATTGCTGCTTTTCTTTCCCTCGTAAAATTATAAATACAGTATCAAAATAATCAAAATACTTAGATAAATAATGAATATACACAAAATATCTTAAATTGCTTGTATATGCTATATTTATTCCATAAATATTTGGATAAGAAATCACTGGCATCAATCCATATATCATATATATATTTAGTAATATTTGAGTATTATTATAGATTAGCATTGGATATTTTAACTGATATGGACTCTTATTTTTCATATATTTTGTAAGTATATATATCATACTATAATATCCCATCATAGCCAAAGACATAAATCCGGGGTTTGTTGTATATGTTATTAAATCATAAGTCCCGAAAGTCCCAAAAATATCCATAATATCAATTAATCACAATATATATAATATTATATTATTATTTATATAGAGAAAGATAATGACGACTAAAAATTTGGAAAAAAAAGAAAAAGAAATTTATTCTAAGTTAAATAGAATAAAAGATGATAGCATTTCTGTTTGGTTGGATAATCTTAAAAAAGGGGAACCATATGTAGTTTACGATAAGTGTACAAATCCTTTAACCGGAAGGCAAATAAATATTTATAGGGGTGACGTATACTCTATTATAATTCGGTGGTGTTTTGAAAATATTAGAGGATATGATTTCACTGGTATACCAAACGCCGATACTATTCTTACTGACACAGGTAGTCCCGTCGCTAAAGCAAAATCACCAGACATAGATATCATTGCAATTGCAAAAGAATGGAAAGATAACCCTACAGTAAATCCACTAACAGGAAAGGCAATTTTGGTTTCTATAAATCCCACAAGTGAGTATGCCGCCTTATATGCAAAAATTATTAATAAATTAGTGAAACATTTTTTACAAAATGGCAGTGAAATTTTAACAATTGAAGACTGTGCAATTATCAAAGATAGTATGCCTAATATGCATGCTATTTTTCATATTACAAATGCAAATAATGATATTATAGATAGCATCTTTTACGATCATTTATTTATAGCAAAATTTATTTCTTTGCAAAATTCACGAACTTTAAAATATATATATAGTTATGATGTAGAATATCTCAAGGAGATAGATGTCCATTTATATTTAAGTATTTATGATGCTATTATGAACAGTTCGCACAATACAAGTTATGAGAATGTTGCTGACATATTATTACATCATATTGATCCCAGTAATACTGCATTTTCTATTGGTATTTTAGTTGAGACATTATGCACTGATATTAAAAATATATTGTATATGCACGAATCAAAGATTACGGCAGATAAAATTAATACAGCAATATATAACAAAGAGGTATTAAAATACTATATTAAAATCTTTAAACTTACTTTGACAAATGAAGATTTAAAAGGACAAATACTAAGTTATTATAAATATACTGCAACATATAATATATCTTTTAATACTGATAGGACACATCACCTAAATAATACTCATTATATATATTACAAGATAGCTGATCATAGTCATAAAGATAAAGATATTTGTAAAACATTACTCGCCGTCTATGATGATATACTGAAACTATATAGTGATAATAATATTAAAAATATAAAATATAAATATATAAAAGACCCATTTAATAGAAATAAGGGAGTTGAACCACAGCCTCCAAGAAAACCACAGCTACCCCAAGTTTTGCAAAAATACAAAATCTTGTCATCATCACTTCAGATACCAAAAGATGAAGAAAAAGAGCAAGCTCTTCAAGAATATCAAGAGAAAGATAACGAATGGAAAAAAAAATTTAAAGAATATGAAAAGAAGAAGGAAATATATGATCGCATATATGAAGGCAAATTTTCACCAAAACAAAGAAAGGGGGTTTGGGAAGGTTCGCCATTGAATATTGGAAGGAATGCTTACAAAAATGATGATATTATTAAAGCAACAAAGGCGTTATCTGCAACAAATTCTAATAAAGTTTTTAAGGCTTATACCACATCAAGTCATCTTAATAAAAGCGGAAGCAGCGGAAGCAGCGGAAGCAGCGGAAGCAGCGGAAGCAGCAGCCAAGTGCCGAAAGTATCATTTGTAAAATTTGATAAAGTAACTAAAACATTTATTACAAATCTTGATAAACACGCCAAAAATGATAAGAAAAAATATTATATTAATGACACTGACCCTAATACATTAGAAGATTTTGAGGATATGCCCTCAAAAAAACAAAAATATACATGTGATATAGTTCATTATGATGCAAATAACAGGGAGTTTCATTTCCGTTTTGATACAGTAAATATATATAATTATATATTAAAATGCATACAATATTGCGATAAACCAATAAACCCTATTACAAAAGCCGAATTAACTAATGAAAACTTAAACGAGATATGCACCAAAATCAAATTTTTCACAAATAAACCGACACTTAATTCATACTTAGATATTAGAGCTTTCATAGATAATTGTAAATATGATAATCTTCTTGCTTTTGATTATACAAAAACCTATTTACAACAATGGACATCAAATCCTATTATAGGACATTTAAATATACACCTAAATATTAGTTTAGGAAGAATACTATTCCGTGTAATTAATAGATTGCCTACTGATATTAGTTCGCCGGACAATTTTCCTAACCAAACCAATCCTGCAAATTCTACTGTTTTAACATTACCTTTATTTACAGACAATATTCTTAATGATTATAACGATGCTGACTATACCCACCCAGTATATATATTATCAGAACTACAGCAGAGATTACCCAAAGGTACTATGATAGGTAATAGATATTTTCCTTATAGAAAGAATAATGATGATGGGCAACAATGGAAACCTGTTGTATTTTTACCTAAATATGAATTAAATGTATCTGAAGATGCTGATACTGCTTTTGTAAGATTAAAAGAATACATGGATAAGGTTCTCCTTCTTTAATTACCATATGCGGCAAAATATAATAATATAATAATATAGAAAGTCAATATTTGCAAGAAAATAAATGATTAATGCTTTGAATAAGAATAAAAATAAAAATAAAAAACCTCAAAAAATTTATATAAATAATGAAAAGATTGTTGTAAATCTAAAAAATTTATCAAAAAAACCTAAATATAATTCCAATACTCGCGTATTTACTAAGGATATATATAAGTATTACAAAGGTAAAAAGGGAGGTGGCAAATATGATATGTATAATTTAATAAAACGCATAAATAACTATAAGGAACTTAGTAAAAAACTGGTATTATTAAGAGATGATGATTGTTTAGAAAAAAAAACTTTCAATGGACTTGAAGGATTTACAATAAGAAACATTATAAATCTTGAGAAAAAGATAGGAACTAAGAGTAAATATGCATCAATATATTTAACAAGTGTTCCTGGTTTTCATAATCCATTCCCTATTGCTACTAAGATTATGAAATTTAACTATAGTAATGTAAATGAAGTCAATATTATGTTAATTATTACCAGGAAACTAATCTTAACAGAACTTTCAAGACATTTCCTTATGATATATGGTCATTGCATATGTTCTAATATAATTGACGAACGCTTAAAATTAATTAGCATAAACGAACTTGCTGACGGCGACCTTAAAATGCTTTTTAGTATGCGCAAAGTATTACAAGACAACGAATTAATGCTCAATATATTATTTCAAACATTTATATCTATTGCTACATTTCATAACATTGTAGGATATATGCATAGGGATACACATTATGGGAACTTTCTATATCAACAGAATAGCGAAATAGGATATTATCATTATAGCTTTAATGGCAAAGATTATTACTTGAAATCTTGTAAATATAATATGATTATATATGATTATGGCTTTGCAAAGGAAATCAATAATTATGAAACTGATAAAGATATTATTGCAAAACAAAATAAATATATATATGGCGATTATTACAAAATAATACACGCGTTTATTAATAAGAAAGATAAGGGATGGATTACTAATCGTAATTTACCTGATGCTAATATCACCAAAATAATTCAGGATATTACAGCAATTATCTACAAAAATATATATGCTGAATTATATTATGATAAGACAAATAGCTTGCCATATTCTTTTACAATATTTGCAGATATAATTGATAATGTGTTTTTAAAATATTCGCCACCTGGTATGTTTATTACTCGGCGTCCTCCAAATGTCATTAACAAAACCCCCTTTATTATTAGCTAATTATTAGCTAATTATATAAACCGCAAAAATCCTTATTTTTATAAATTTTTATAACTTTATAATATAGAGATACCTAAAGATAGACAATGAAATATATTGATGCTTTAAAAAAATATAATGAAGGCAGTGATAAATGGTGTATGCCCAGGAAAGGATCAGAAGATTATTTAAAGATTATTTCAATAATGAAAAGGATATCAAATATACAAAAATCAAAAGATGCAAGCAATACACCAAATACAATTGCAAAAGATAAAAATATCAAAATTTTACAAGCGGCTATTAAAAGAAAATTAATAATATTACCTAAAAAAAATAGCACACTAAAAAGTGCAAGCAATGCAAGCAATGCAAGCATAATAAATAATAATAGCGAAAGTTTTAAAAGAGCATCTAAAAAACCTTCTTATAAATCCAGCTCGCGCGTTTTTTCAAAGGAAGTATATGATAATATGAAAGCAAAGAAAATTCAAAACTTTCTCAAAGATAAACTTTTAACAAAAAAATATATATTACAAAATCGCATTAATCGTTATTATTTGCTTAAAAAAAAATTGTCATTATTGAGAAGGGATGATTGTTTAGAAAAGAAAACTTTTAATGGAGAAAATGGGTTTACAATAAGAAACATTATAAATCTTGAAAAAAAAATAGGAAGTAAAAGTAAATATGGTGCTATTTATTTAACAAGTATCCCAACCCTTTTAGGTTTTCACCCAATCGCTTCAAAAATTATGAAGTATGATGAAGATAATAAATTAGAGGTGCAACTAATGACAATTATTACAAGAGATATATTATTAAAAAAACTTTCAAAACACTTTCTTATGATATATGGACATTGTGTGTGTTCTAAGAGAATAGCTGCTAAACTAAAACTAATAAGCATAAACGAGCTTGCAGACGGAGACCTTAAAATGCTTGTTGGTATGCGGGAAGTATTACAAGATTCCGAATTAATATTCAACCTAATATTTCAAATATTTATATCAATTGCAACATTTCAAATTAAGTTAAATTGCGTTCATAAAGATGCACACTATGGAAACTTTTTATATCAAATAAATAACGAGAAAGGTTATTATCATTATATATTTAAAGGCAACGATTATTACTTGAAATCGTGCAAATATAATATAATGATATTTGATTATGGGTTTGCTATGGATATTTCCAAGGTGAAAACCGAAGAGGTAGCCGAAGATTATTTACGAATAATACACTCTTTTATTAATAAAAAATCAGGAGGCTGGGTTAGTCTTCCAAAATTACCTGAACAAAATACGAATAGAAGAATTGTTGAAATTATAAATAAACTAAGTATTATGGCTCTTGACTATTATTCTTTTCCAGCACAAAATACATTATTTGCGGATATTATAGAAGAGATCTTTTTAAAATATACGCCACCCGGAATGTTTATTACTCAGCGACCACCAAATGTCATCAATACAACCCCTTTTTATATTGATTAAAGCATTATTATATATAAGTTATATTATTATATACAAATATGAATATCACAGATAACGAAGTAATATTAGAAGGGAT
>Ga0209296_1003831_pt1 | contig 10121 bp, 14 predicted proteins | sample S_130206_EF_Meta_FD_187319 | JGI IMG/M metagenome (GOLD analysis project Ga0209296, IMG submission 187319) | Freshwater microbial communities from Lake Simoncouche, Canada to study carbon cycling - S_130206_EF_MetaG (SPAdes) (version 2) | ecosystem: Environmental > Aquatic > Freshwater > Lake ...
GTACTCGTTGCTAACGTTACTAGGTTGTCCTCGGTAATCTGTGAGTCAGCTACTAGAACAGCGTAATCAATACCTTCAAGTGCCGCGATTGTTGTCATACTAGAGAGCATACCAGTCATCGGCGTGTCGTCGCGTAGCGACACCTACTAGGCATTACAATATGAGCGATAGCGAATAAAGCGGCCCCTTACAGGGCCGAGGCCGTAAGGCCGAGAGGCGACTGACCACAGGAAGGAGCCGTGCCGAGCATATGGTACTCCGTCTACCAATCCTGTCAAAAATATGGGAGCGTATAAGCTCCTACAATACACTGCCAGAGGTCACTGGAGCCGATTTGCGGGGTTTAGGACCGCTTCACGTATGTATATGTGGCTCACAAGTCTTTAACGTTATGGCCTCCTTTGAAGACTACGAGCTGGTCTGGTACTTCCTTGATGCAACCTGTGTTAACTGCGGAAACCTAGTAACAATCCCCTGCCCTGCCGACAAAATGGCATAAAAAAAGAAGGCCGGTCCCCGTAGGGACCGACCTCCTGTTTGCCTCGCGCTATGGGTTACTTAGACCCACGACCAAACTCTTTACAATTTGGATCAATTGCCTTAAGCAATGGACCTGCAACTGCAGCTACTGCTGCTGATGCTAAAGCCTTTGGATCTGTTACGCCTGCAAGGTATAGAGCAATTACTGATGCAATGCCAGCACGTAGGTACGTAGATGCCATAGCAATTAACTTATCTTTGTTCATTGGTTCTCCTTCTTTTTAGGTAAAGGCTTAACTGCTGCCTTGACTTTGTTGACAACCTTTGGTTTGCCCAGCCAAGGGAACCAAGGGGAAGTGTCATCTCCACATCCGTCTTTGATTGAGATGTGAAGATGCTTGTTGTGTTGGTTGATACCGTCGTACTTGGATTCACCGTTCTTTTCAGACCAGATCTTTCCGTGGAAAATTAAATACTTTACACGTGGATCTGCTTGTAACTTCTGGAATAATAGGAAGCAATCAATGCCACCTAGTTTGTCGTGTGTTAAATCTACTGCGTGACCTGTGTTGTGGTCACTGTTGGGATTCTGATTGATGTGTGCTGCTGATGGAAGTAAACCATCCGAGGCTTTCTTGCGGGAAGGACATATCGCTGTGGCTTGTCGAAGTACAGCAATAGCGGCAGGCGTGGCTTTCTTTACAACAGGTTTCATTGGTCATCTCTTTCCTTCTTGGATAAATAACTGATACAAAATCTCAACCTTTTGTTCTAATCTAGTAACAGAATCTTTGAGGCTTGATCCAGAATTGGGTTTAAGCTCATTGAGATAGTGTTTGACTAGCCACTTAATCGCTGCAATAAAGCCACCGATGATTGTCATTACTGCAACAGCAAGTGTTGCGTAGTCTTGTGCCTGCATTAGACCGTCCTAATGGTTACTAAGAGCATTCCGCCGTAGCCAGAGAAACGCTTATCTGATGGTGTCTTGTTAATGAAGTCTAACTCTTCGATGAGTCCAATAAAAGACTCACCAGTTCTAAAGTCTTCAACGCGGATGGTGTCACCTACGTTTTCAATAGATTCAAGTTGGTTCATACGGAAATAAGCTGATCCTTCATAACCAACTTCTACTCCAAAGTGATCTGATTCGTGGTCAAAGCAAGACAGTGGATACTGGATCAGGCGCTGACGTGGGATAGCAGGCAATGCCTTAACCTGGTAGCCAGTAAACAATGGCCCCTTAGATACATCAGTTGTTGATCTAGTTAGAGTAAACTGAAATCCAAGGTATTCTTGTGATGCCTGTGGATAGTTAATGTTAATCTCTGGAACTACTCCCTCTTGTGGGAAAGTACCGATACGATAGAAATTGTTTTCATAGTCAACAGAATCAATGTTAAGACCACCATTGGTAGTATCAATACGGGCCTGCATCAACTTAAAGATCTTAAGTTCAAGTGTGTTGTATCGGATATAACCAGTGCGTAGATACCCACTTGCTACTAGGCTGGTTGTGGATTCAGCCCAAGTGTTATTACCATTAGTAAATGCTGCTCTGTCTGAGTTACCAAAGAAGGCAACCTGATCTGCGGTAGTTGTAGTACCAGTTGCAATCAAGTCCCAAGCCCAAGGAAAGAACAAAGAGTTACCAAGGACAGTAGTAGATAGATCCACACGGACTAGTCCTGCTTCTCCATCTACCTTTGATGATAGGTAAGCAAAGTTGTCTCGGAAGGCTATGTTGTTGCACGGTGCATCTTTGAATAGAAGCGGTCCATACTGGACATCACCAGTTGTATCTGCGATACCTACTCTAAATCCTAGGTTAGTTGCAAGGACTGCATACAACCCAAGGTATACATCAAAGTCATTGATGCGTTCACCCTCTGGCATATCAATGATAACTGTAGGCACACTTAGTGTTGGAAAACCTAAAGAGTTAGGAACTGCTGCATCTAAGGAAATCTTGTAAACAGCAGATGATGTACCGTTAGGTGCATAGCCTGATACATAGATAGCCTGTGGTCCTTCAGAGATGCTAGACCAGACCCAGTTAGCGTTAGGGTGTGTGTATAAGGCTGTTGGTAGCGCAGCAGAACCAGTAGCGTTAGCATTAAGTTCATACAACACATTGCCAATGGCTAAAATCAAGCGCTGCTTGACAAAGCGAATGGTAGCTCTGGTAACTCCAGGAGTATTGTAAATCTCAGAGTCTGCTGGGCTTGCACCAACTGAACCCTTATGAACCTTAGTGCCATTGATAAAGTAATAGTTAGAACCATCAGTTGTAAGGCTATAGATCGTTGAAACTGTACCTGCTTGTGTAATAGTTGTATTGGTGCCACCAGATGTAATCTTCTTTAACGCTGTTCCATCTGTTACAAAGATGCAGTCATTGGTTCCATCGTTGACACCAATCAACTGAGCAGGTGCTGATCCTGTATAGAAGCTGGCTGTGTCGTTAAGCAAGGTTGCCTGACCTCTGGTCCAGACATCTACACCCTTTGACTCTGTGTACTGGAAACGTAGCGATTCCTCTTGGATAGGTTCAAAGAACTTGATACCTGCTCCAAGGTGAAATGATGATTGGCTGCGTAGCCACCAACCAGTCAGTGTCTGCTCACCAGGCTCACGGCTCTGGTCAATTTGTTGCTTACGATATTGCGCTGTTACACGACGATATGGTGAGTCGTCACTATTCATCAAAAAGAAAGGCAAGCCACCGATTGCTACATCGTATGCCTCGCCCGTCGCTGAATAGGTTGTCGACCCCGCAGGGTTGGAAAGGGTATATGGAATGCCCTCGGTAATGTCATCGCCATAAGGCATAGAAGTATCCTTACGCTAGAAGTAGTTTTGCTTCGTCTGCTGTAATGCCTAGCTTTGTAAGCAACGCTGCCTTAGCCTCAGCGTCAGCTGCTGCTTTTGCTTCTGCTTCGTGTGCTGCCGCTGCAGCCTCTGCTGCTGCTGTTTCCATTGCTGCAATTTCGGCATCGGTCAATTCAATGATTGACTCTTCGCCTGTAGTGCAGTTGATTTCTAGTCGTGTTGGTCGTGTCATTTATTGCTCCTTATGAGTTTTTGATACCGTATAGATAGAAAGATGAACCTGAGACAAGATTTCCGCCGTAAGCGTTATACATTTTTAATGAACTAATTGCCACAGTTGCATTTTTCAAAATTGCAGTTGCGTGTATGTAAGAAGTTGTTGCATTATTCTCTCTTACGTGAAATGCACTTTGAGGTTTATATCCCGAGGAAGTATATGAAGGTATGTAAAGTTCTCCATTAGTAAAAGTGTTAGATGTAGTTGATGGGCTATTTATGTCATATAAAGTTACATAAGAGCCAGTGTCTCTACTACTTGTGGCAGTTGCACCATTACCGTACATATAAGTTTGAGATATATCTGCGTTTGTATTTGTTTCTTCTATGTTTAATGCAGCACCACTTCCGCTATCAGTTCTCACGGAAAATCGAATTACTAAATCCGTATAAGTGCTAGGAATAGCAGAAAAGGTAACAGATGCAGCAGATGCGGAAAGAGTATTGCTGGAGATTAAAGTGTAGGTACTAGGCATTTTTTATCCCATACAGAGTGGCAGTTGTGCCGATGGCAAAGTTGTTACTAGCATCGGTATAGAAAAGAATAGAAGTAATGGCAGAAGTAGAACGCCACAAAAGAACCATCCTAGACACTTCACCACTACCATTCATATCTACGGAACTTGAACTAAGTTGTGTTTTATATGTAGAACCTGCGTATGAAAATATATCCAAACTAAATAAAGAAGGAATGGGATTAAATCCTTTAGAATAAGTGATTAAACCATAGGTTAAACTGGTTCCTGTACCAGATACGGCAGTTGTACCATTACCACTTAGGCGAGTTCTAGAATAATTTGTGCTGGTATCGTTATTGAATTGATAAAATAAATTGTAATCACTAACGCCTGTTGAAATTGGAGTTAAAATAACTTTCAAATCAGTATAAGTTGCTGGGATACTTGAAAATGTAATAGATGCTGCCGCACTACCTAAAGTAGTAGTAGCGATTGGCTCGTATGTTGCTGGCATTTACGCTCCCTTGATTCCGTATAGTGAAAACTCTGTGGTGTTAAAAGTGTCACCAAGTAGATCAAAAGTAATACTTGTAACGGCAGCAGTGTTCATCCATAAACCAGATGTAAGCCACATAGTGCCAGCCCCATTTGTATCTACTCCAGCAAAGTTTCGGACAGTTTTGTTTTTAGTAGTTGATGCGTAGTCGTGTAGATCGATTACACCTCTTGCTTTGTAATCAAAAGAACTGCCGCGCACAAAGCCTAAGTATTGAATCCGCGTATCAGATGCTCCGCCAAGTGCAGTTACAGTAGCACCATCGCCATACACAGCGTGATAAGCATAATTGGCACCCGTATCACCGTTGATGCGCATATTTAACTGACCATTGCTTGAGCCATTTCTAGCCGCTTGCCATCTAATTTGTAAATGTTGGTAAGTTGAAGGTATCGATGACAAAGTGACAGATGTGCCAGATGTCGCAGTAACAGTAGCAATAGACTCAAATGAGCTTGGATTGTAAGCTGCATTAGGCCCAAGGAAGTTGTCATACTTTTGCAGGTTAGTAAAACTAGAGCCTGTCTTGACGCTAGTTATTGCCATCTGTCACCGCTTCCCATTGACAAGTATCTTCATTAAGTACCCATTCACCTTGCTCTGGCTTTGGTGCAATAAACGCATCGCGTACTGGGTCATAGATGTAGCCAATGCCAGCAAAGTTTTTACGGATGTTACCGTTGTAGGAAGTTTGTACCCAAGTACCACCAAGCAGTGATTGGCAAAAGGCTACGCCTTTATCTTCTGACTCAATGCCGTTATCTAGTAACTCATTATTGTTTACTACAATTACTTGAGTGACGATATTAGTTTCGTCTAACTGAGCAAAGTGTGCCATTAGAAAGTGATGCTCCCGCTTCCTGTCCATTGGTAAATTCTAAAACCACCTGATGTGGTTACTGTTGGAGATCCTGTTGTTGATGTTGCTGCAGGGTATGTATCTGAGTAACGAATAATAACAATGCCAGAACCACCAGAGCCGCCTTCTCCACCGCCACCGCCTCCACGATTTGCAGTTCCTGATGTTCCAGCTACAGATATATTATATCCACCAGCACCACCACCGCCTGAGCCGCCAGAAGCAGGTGAAGCGCCACGAGTTGCTCCACCACCACCACCAGCGTAAGTTACTGATGAACCAGAATAAGATGATGCTGTTCCGTTTCCACCATTACCGCCTGTTGCAGTTGAACCGTTACCACCTGTTGCAGATGCACCACCGCCACCGCCTGCACCACGGTTTGCAGTAACTCCGTCAGAGTATCCAGTGCCACCGTTATTGCCTTGACCTGTTGTTCCTGTACCGCCAGAAAAACCAGAACTTATGCCTGAGCCACCACCACCGCCAGAACCACCAGTAACACCAGCGGTATCACGAGATCCACCAACACCTCCACCTGTAGAGGTTATTGTTGAAAATACAGAATCACTGCCGTTAGCGGCAACACCACCACCAGCACCTACAGTAACCGTGTAGGAAGTTCCACCAGTTATTGAAAATCCAGTTGAAGTTCTGAAACCACCAGCACCACCACCGCCAGTGCTGTAATTTCCATCTTGTCTTCCGCCACCACCGCCTGCTACTACTAGGTAGTCAACAGTTGGAGTAACTGGGATATATGAGGCATTACCAGCAAGTAGACTTCTACTTTTAGGAAAACCTTGTTTAATAGATGAAAGTTTTACTCTCGATACAGCCATTATTACGCAACTTCTGAACCGTAGGCGTTGAATGAAACTGTTGCAGTTGAAGCATAAACAGTTACTACATCTGTAGCAGCAAGTGTTAGACCAAGAGTTAAAGCAGTTGAGTCAGATGCTCCCACTGTTACATCGTATGCAACATAGTGGATTGCAGCCAGTGTTGCACCAGCTGGACGTACTGCAATACGAAACGTAGCAGCAGATGCTGCTTGGTTACAGATAACAATAGTTGATACCACTGTGTTAGTTGCTGACGGTACTGTGTATAGAGTTGTTGCTGTTGTTGCTGCTGGGTTTACTTGTCCCAACACTTTGTAAGTTGTTGCCATTTATTTCTCCTTATTAGTTGTTGGTTAGTTATCCGCCCATAAGCATTAACACATCAGAGACTGAACCGCCTCCGCCTGCATTTGCCGCCCATTTGACGCCTAGTGTTTGTGTTGAATCTGCTGTTAATATCTGTCCATCAGTTCCCACGGCAAGGTTATCTACCACACCAGATGATGCACCTACCAACAAGTCAGCCTTAGCAGTTACTACTGACTGAGGTACTGCAGCATTTGCTGTAGCCACACCTGTTGTATAAAATGTTAAGTCAGAAGATGTCAGTACGTGCTTGACTGTTGCACCTGCTGTATGTGAGATAGCAGATGTTCCTGCTTGTCCTCGAACAATTGTTAGTGTGTCTGTAGATACTGCAGTAACAAAGACAATTTCTTCGTTCTGTGTGTCCACATCAAGGGCTACTGTAAACTGATCTACGTTACCTGGCGCAAGAGTTACACCACCCATAAGGGCAGAGCCTGTACCAGATGCAACTGTGATAGTTGTTGCGCTGCTAGAGATTGTCGATAGGAGCGTTGTCTCAACGCTGATCGACGAATACTTACGAGTCATTGGCTTTCCTTATTTTGTGTAGTGAATACGGATTGGATACTTGTCTGCCAACTTCAACGCTTCTTCATTAAGTCGCTGTTGATAGAGGGCAAAGATATAACGAGATGCGGCAACGCCTGCAGATGATGGTAACTTAGAATCGTTTAGATCTGCCTCAGCTGAAGAGAGATTGATTCGTCCAGCGTCAAGATAAGACAGTAGTTTGTATGCTGCTCCCAGTACGACAACATCTTTACAAGAATCAGGTAGACCAGTAACATCAGCAAAATCATCTGTGTTGGCGTCAAGAGTGTTCGGCGTGGCTGTATACCAAACCTGAATAGTACGACCAGGTTGTACGTTCTCATAGATGTTAATTGTATTCTGTGTATTAAAGGTAGCAGCGTTTGCCATACCATCTAAGCGCCAGCGATTTACTGGTAGCCATTCCTGGCTAGAACCTGTAGTCTGCCAAGAGATAAACAAGATGTCTTCGCAGTCATCAGGCAATGGATATGTAGTCTGAGATGCGTTAAAGGTAAATGTATAAGCAGAGGCAATCCATAGTTTAGGATAGAAACTGTTGATTGTGTCGTTGATAGCCTTCTTGATGTTATTACGTGGGAAGGTTGGAGATAGAGTTACTGGTGCATACTGTGCGTGAGGCGATGCTGTAGTTCCTTGGTATCCACGACCAAAGCCTGGGATAACGTTCATTACGTTATTGGCCTTATCAAAGGAGTCAATCCAAATTAGTTCATCATCAATTTCGATAATACCTTTGGCTAAGTTATTTCCAGAGCCGACAGTAATTGCAGTGCTAGTAGTTGTTAAACCAGCAGCGTTAGCGACATAGGTAATACGGTCTTGACGTAAAGCGTAACCTTGTAGGTTAGCCTTTACCTCGTCCACCAGTTCGTTCAGTGTTGGCATTATTTCCTCTCATACCAGCCATCTCCCCATAGAGTTAGCAGTCGTGCAAAATACTGTTCATATTGTGGTGCTATAGCATCCAAGGAATACAAGGACACTGCTCGCTTATGTATTGCTACTGGGTCTAAACTCTTTACCCACTCTGTTGCTACTGCAAACTCCATTGCATTTCTGCAACGATATCCAGTAACACCTTGTGGATTAGTTTCTGTAAATGCTCCCCAGTCTGTGGTAATCGTTGGAGTTCCACAGGCCTGTGCTTCGATAACAACGTTACCGAAAGGTTCTATGTATAGCGTTGGTGCAAATAAGGCGATAGCACCGCCCATTAACTTTGCTCGCTCTTCAGGACCAACAGGTCCTACCCATTCGCCGTATTCAACTTTAGGATCTTTACCAGGACCAGCCAAGATAAGTTTCAAACCCATCTCTTTGCATACGTGCTGGGCAATCCCAATACCTTTGCGATCTACCATACGTCCTACGTAGAGGTAGTAATCTTCTTTCTTCTCTTGCAGCGGAAACATATCTGGTTCTAAGTAACCTGGAATAACCGCATCATAGAAGTTGCCATCTACTAACGTTGGGTTCTTAAACATTGCATAGATGCTGTGCATCCAAGCGTATGATTCAAAGACCTTGTACTTACTAAATACTCCACCGTAACCCACACCAAACTCTACGCTGATGTGGTTGGGATAAGCCTTAGCAATCGGTTCTTGTGATGCACCACCGATGAGACAGATAAAGTCTTTCTTCTCTAGGCGCTTGCCTAGTTCTTCAATAGCCTTGCCATTAAAGATCTGCCAGTGTGGCAGCTCGTTATTAAACTCAGCCTCTGTAAAGTGTTTACCAGCTAGAGCCTCTTGCTGTTGCTCTTTAGTGATGCAAGTAATCAACTCATCTACTGGTGCTTCGTTATCCTCGCTTGCATACAGATAGACCGTATGACCAAGGCTTTTCATCATTATACAAAAGCGTCTAACCTTTTCGGTATAAGCGCAGTTAACGTACTCTTTAGTTGTCTGTGTATGGGGCAGGCTAATAACGTGGAATCTCATAGGAGAATCCTACATCCCGCCTAGCATTAAGATATCAGGCAACGCTGTAGCGTTTGAACCAGATGCACCAGTTGGACCTGTAGATCCTGTTACACCAGTAGTACCAGTAGAGCCTGTAACTCCTGCGGGTCCTGTTGGACCTGTTGGTCCAGTGGCTCCGATAGGCCCTGTAGGGCCTGTAGCGCCCGTAGCGCCTGCGTTACCTGTAACTCCTTGTGGTCCTGTGGCACCTGTGGCACCAACAGGCCCTGTGGCACCTGTAGGTCCTACGATACCAGCACTAAAGATTACAAAGATTACATTTTGATTGTTAGAAAAGTTAGTTGTGCCAGTTCCGCCTGATGTTACAAATGTTACTGGAATCTGAACATATCCTGTTTGCAGTGTTGGTGCAGCAGATACTGTCCACTTTTGGTAGTTGTCAGAAGTATTATTATCTTGAATAATTAAAGTATCGTTTTGCTTAATCAAAGCCAAGAAGATATCAATATCAAAGCCATCAGCATCAATATGGCTTACATTGATTTGAGTAGCAGATACCTGTGTTGCGTTGTTGTAAATAAGATGTGTGTTGCCAGGATCACCTGATGTAGATGTAGTCTTGACTTTATAGTCATAGAAGTTGGCACCGCCACCATCGGCACCTGTAGCACCCGTTGGTCCAGTAGCACCAGTTGCACCGACTGGTCCTGTAGGACCTGTCGCGCCTACTGGCCCTGTTGCACCTATTACACCTGTTGGTCCAACGTTACCTGTTACACCCTGTGGGCCTGTTGCTCCAACGGGTCCTGTAGCCCCTGCAGGGCCTGTAGCGCCTGTTATACCAGTTGGCCCAGTATTACCTGTGGCTCCTGTTACGCCAGTGGCGCCTTGTGGGCCAGTCGCTCCTGCAGGTCCTGTCGCACCTGTGACTCCTGTTGTTCCAGTTGCGCCAACTGGTCCCGT
>Ga0209296_1003836_pt1 | contig 10115 bp, 7 predicted proteins | sample S_130206_EF_Meta_FD_187319 | JGI IMG/M metagenome (GOLD analysis project Ga0209296, IMG submission 187319) | Freshwater microbial communities from Lake Simoncouche, Canada to study carbon cycling - S_130206_EF_MetaG (SPAdes) (version 2) | ecosystem: Environmental > Aquatic > Freshwater > Lake ...
CTTGGGCGCTACCGTAGTTGGTGGTTTTGCAATCGCGAATCCTTTCACTACTTCATTAGTTAAAGCCTGTGTGGATAACAAGACAAAAGCTTTGTATATTTCAAGTAATGGCAGTTGTCCTAAAGGCCGCAGTGCTATTGATATTGGCGCTACTGGGGCCAATGTTAAAAGTATTGCTCAACTAGTTTCACCCTCAGTAGTTTCAATTGAGGTAACTGCAGCCAGCGGCAGCGGAACTGGCTCTGGCTCAATATATAAATCAAATGCAAATAATTCATTTATTATCACCAATAACCATGTTATTGAAACAGCAGCTGTTTCAGGACAGATCGAAGTTGAGCTAAATAATGGAGATGTCCTACCAGCAACAATTATTGGGCGAAACTCTGATTATGATCTTGCAATCATTTCAATTAAAAAAGGAAATCTACCTGAGATCGCAATTGGAAACTCATCATCTCTTTCAATTGGTGATCCAGTAATTGCTTTTGGTTCACCGTTAGGTCTTTCTGGCACAGTAACTAGCGGAATTGTCTCAGCTCTTAATCGACCAGTAACTACTGGATCGCTAAGTGCTGAAAGTTTTATGGATGCGATTCAAACGGACGCAGCGATTAATCCAGGTAACTCAGGTGGACCATTAGTTGATTCACAAGGGCGAATTGTTGGTGTTAATTCAGCAATTGCAACTGTTGGTTCAGCTGCAGCAACTGCTGGAAATATTGGCCTTGGTTTTTCAATTCCGTTTAATCAAGCTAAGCGAATTGCTGATGAGTTAATTGCTACTGGTAAATCAACTAAGCCACTCGTTGGTATTTCATTTGATAATACCTATACCGGCTTAGGAGCTAGAGTTGCCGGCATTACCGCTGGCAAAGCCGCTGAGCGGGCTGGAATGAGTGTTGGCTTAATTGTTAAAACAATTGATGGATTTAAAATTAATGATCTAGTAACTGCAATTGTTAGAATTAGATCTCATGCACCGGGTGATCAGGTAGTTATTGTTGCGGAATTACCAACTGGGGGCACAAAGACTTTTACATTCACGCTTGATTCAGCCCCAGCACTTCCTTAGCCTTAAATCTGCCCTTACCTAAAACAGTGTGGGATATAAATTTAATTAGAATTTGCACTATCCACCCATTCAACATCAGGGTAAAATCAGTTAAACCATTATTAATTAGTTAAGAGGATTAAATGCAGCGTCTAGTCGCAACAAGTGTTAACACCGTTACCTTGCAAGAGGTAGAAAAACCATCACTTAAAGCTGGTGAGATTCTGGCGCAGACACTTGTAACTGGCGTTTGTGGCTCTGACATACATGCAGTCCAAGGACATCATCCATTTGTTCCAGTTCCTTATAACCCAGGACATGAAGTAGTTGGCGTAATACGTGAGATAGCACCTGATGTTAAAGGTTTTTCAGTAGGGGATCGAGTTACGGTAGAACCAGATTTACCATGTTGGGATTGTAAGAATTGTAATAGCGGGCAAGAAAATCTTTGTGAGAATTTAAAATTTTTTGGTTGTGGTTACACCCAAGGCGGTATGGCAGATTTTTGGACACTACCTGCGACTAGATTTCATAAAGTTCCTGAATCATTTTCAGATGAAGCAGCCGCCATGATTGAGCCTTTATCAACACCAGTTCACGCAGTTAAGCTTTCTTTTATTGGCAGCAAAGATTTAACCGGTAAAACTGTTGCCATCTTAGGTTGTGGCACAATCGGATTACTAACACTTTATGCAGCTAAGTATTTTAATGCCAAGACAATAGTGATGACAGATCTAGTTGAGAAAAAGCGTAATTTAGCAAAACAAATAGGTGCCGATTTGGTATTTGATGCAGCAAGTAAAACCTTGCCAAGTGATATTAGGCAAGCGGTTGGGCAAAGTATTGATGTTGTCTATGATTGTGTGGCAATTCAACAAACAGTTTCACAAGCAATTTCACTCGCCGATAAGGCTGGAACAGTAATGATTGTAGGAGTTCCGTCAAAGGAGGTAACTGTGCCACTTCCAATAATTCAAGATCATCAAATTAGAATTCAAGGCTCGGCAACATACTTACCTGCTGATTACCATGACTCAATTAAAATCATTAGCCAGTCCTCATTTAAAGCAAAGGAGATTGTGACTGCAATTTTTCCAAAAGATCAGGCTCAGCAAGCTTTTAATACTGCAATCGCTGGCGAGCAGATAAAGGTGTTAATTCGCTTTAGTTAAGCAAAAAACACTCTATTGCTATTTCCGTGCAATAAGTGAAATACTTTTATCTATTCAAACACTTAAAAGCTTGGGGAGTTCATGAAGGCAGTTGTCTATGATTCAGCAAAAAACTTTACTATAAAAGATATTCCAACACCTGAGCCAAAATCTGGTGAGGTGTTAGTAAAGATTGAACTAGCTGGAGTTTGCGGAACTGATCTACATATTCATGAGGGTGATTTTTTAGCAGAGTTTCCACTTATCCCAGGACATGAGATGGTTGGAATAGTTTCAGCTCTCGGCGCAGGTGTTAACCAATTTAAAGTTGGTGAGCGGGTAACGGTTAATCCAGTAGTTAGTTGTGGTGATTGTGAATTTTGCCGCGAGGGCAAACCAATTCTTTGCCATAATCGTAAAGGCCTTGGCACAAATTGGCCTGGCTCTTTTGCTGAGTACATGATTGCAACTGAAGACTTAGTATTCAAAGTTGGAAATCTTTCACCTGACGTAGCAGTCTTTGCTGAACCGGCGGCATGTGCGATGCATGGAGCACAGATGCTTGGAATTAAACCAGGAAGCAGTGCATTAATTTTTGGTGCAGGCCCAACTGGTCAATTACTTGCGCAATTGATGGCAACCTCAGGAGCAGCATCAGTAACAGTTGCTGGATCAACACAATTTAAATTAGACCTAGCTAAAAAATTAGGAGCAGATAAAACCTACCTAATGGATCGAAATAATGTTGCAAAGACCAAAGATGATCTACTTAAAGCATCACCAAGTGGTTATGACATAGTTGTTGAGGCAACTGGTTCTATGCAGGTTGCAGAGATATGCGTGCCACTTACTCGAAGTGGTGGAACCTTTATGGTTTATGGAGTTGCTGAGCCGGATGAGACTTTTAAGATAAACGCATTTGATGTATTTCATCGTGAGATAAGAATTCAAGGCTCTTTTGCAGAAATTGATACCTTCCCTGCCACCTTGGCAGCTCTTGAATCTGGACGCTTAAAGACCGATGGCCTAATAACTCACCGCTTTTCAATAGATGAATACGGTAAAGCGCTTGAGGCACTTAGAAGTGATAAGAGTGCTCATAAAATCGTTCTAAAATTTTAGGCTCAAACGGGCGAATTCGGGCAAAAAGCGTTACCAAAAGTTTATAAATCAGCCTTGTTCAAACCAATACAGATACATACGCTTCTGCCTGCAAGTAAAAAAGCCGGGCAGGAGTTTATAAATGTTCCAAGAAGAGCGTCGCACTTGGCTTACCTCACATGCCCGTTCGAATGGTCGAGTAGATGTTAATGAAAGCGCCGAGGCACTTGGTGTGACAGTTGAAACTATTCGTCGCGACCTCAATGATCTAGAGAATAAGAATTTACTTCGACGGGTACATGGTGGGGCTATCCCAATTGAGGGATATGTTTATGAATCAAGTCTTGCTACACGCAAGAATCAGTTTATTGAAGAAAAGCGCCGTATCACTAAGAAAGCACTTGATTTTATAGGTGAAGCAGAAACTATATTTTTAGATGAAGGTTACACACACCAAATTTTTGCAGAGATCTGGAACCCACAACACCAGGTAACGGTTGTAACAAACGCAATTCACACCGCGGCTATTTTATGCGCAAAGAAAAATGTTGAAGTAATTTTTTTGGGTGGAAAAGTTCGCTCGGTAACTGCGGCAACCGCTGATCAATGGGCGTTACGCCAGCTTTCAGAGCTTGTACTAGATCTCGCACTAATTGGTGCGAATGGGCTTTCCCTTGAGCACGGGTGTACTTCTCCAAATGCAAATTGTTCAGCAACTAAAACGGCTGCAATTAAAGCAGCTCATAAATCAATATTACTAGCAACTAGTAATCGTTTTGGTTTTGATTCATTTATAAAGTTTTGTGATCTCACAGTCTTTTCAGATGTTATTACAGACAGCGAAATGACTGATGAAACATTTAATAAATTTAGTACAGCTGGAATGAGGATAACCCGTGCATGAGCGCACACAAATAGGTTTGTTCAGGCCTAAAACTTGGACAAAGGGTAATTTACAAACTTTGTAACTTACTTAAGAAAAATGTATCAAGGGGGATAGTATGAAGAATCGCAAACGTCTAGTTGCGGTTTCCACTGTTGTAATTGCCTCACTAGCATTTACTGCTCTAACAGTGCCAGCAAAGGCAGCATCTGAAATCAATGTCTTGATGGTAGGAAACCCACAAATGAAGGATCTACAGACTCTAACTGCAGAAAACTTCACAAAAGACTCAGGAATCAAAGTTAACTTTACAATTCTTCCAGAAAATGAATTACGTGACAAAGTTACGTTAGACGTTTCTACTGGAGCTGGTCAGTACGATGTAGTAACAATCGGAATGTATGAAGTTGCCAACTGGGCTGGCACTGGAAAAATCAAGTCACTTGATTCTCTAGTTGCTGCTGATCCAGCTTGGAACAAGGCTGACATATTCCCATCAATGATCAACGGATTGTCAGGAACTGACAAGAAGCTATATGCAGCACCATTTTATGGTGAATCATCAATGCTTATGTACCGTAAAGATCTTGCCAAAAAGGCTGGAGTTACAATTCCATTACGTCCTACATGGGCACAGGTTGCAGCAGCTGCCGCAAAAATGAACGATAAGAAAAACGGCATTGCAGGCATCTGTCTTCGCGGACTTCCAGGTTGGGGCGAGCAATTCGCACCATTGACTACCGTTGTTAATACTTACGGTGGTACTTGGTTTACTAAAGACTGGCAAGCACAAGTAAACAGCAAGCCATTCGTAGATGCAGTTTCATTCTATGTTGATCTAGTTAAGAAGTATGGTCAACCAGCACCTACACAAGCAGGATTTACAGAGTGTGTTAACGGAATGGCACAGGGCAAAATTGCTATGTGGTATGACGCTACTTCTGCAACAGCCTCAATTGAAAAGGTTGGCTTCTCCAAGCATGTAGGACAGTTTGGTTACGCATATGCACCAGTTGTAAAAACTAAGCAATCAGGCTGGCTATGGGCTTGGGCATTTGCAATTGCAGGCGCATCTAAAAAGGAAAGCGATGCATGGAAATTCATGTCATGGGCAACAAGCTCAAAGTATGAAAACCTTGTAGGTGAAAAATTAGGTTGGGCCGCAGCTCCAGATGGTAAGCGTGCATCTATTTATGCAAACGCTGAATATAAGAAAACTGCAGCAGCATATTCCGATATCGTTTTGGGATCACTAAAGGCAGCAGATCCTTTAAACCCAGGCGTACAACCTCGTCCAACTTCAGGAATCCAGTTTGTTGCGGTTCCTGAGTTCGCCGATCTTGGAACTGCTGTTTCACAGGAAGTTGCTAAGGCAATGACTGGTAAGCAGACCGTAAAACAAGCTCTAGACAAAGGTCAAAAGCTTGCTGAAAAGGTTGCAGCAAAATATAAGAAGTAATAGTTAGAAATAACTAGTACATAGCGTGAAGCTCGGGTGAGTGTAAAAAAACTTTTACACTCACCACGGGCGCAAAAGAGTTTGATTTTAGCTTTTAGTTTAGTATTTTGAAGGAGGTAACTATGACGACTGCAATAGATAAAAAAATTGCAAATAAGCGCAGGCGTCTACCTCTTTATCCTGCATTAATTTTTACAATTATTTTGACTCAAATACCATTTTTAGTAACTCTTGGAATTTCATTGTTTCATTGGAACATTATGTATCCAGATGATACAAGATTCGCTTGGTTTGAAAACTTTCAAACAGTAGCTGCTGATGAAGCAATGCGAGCAGCAATTAAAAACTCGGTCGTTTTAACAACGGGAGTCGTTTTCTTCTCAACGCTCCTTGGACTTTTACTTGCACTTTTACTGGATAGAAAGTTTCGGGGACGGGCACTTCTTAGAATTCTTGTTATTACGCCTTTTTTAATCACACCCGTTGCTGCGGCTCTAATTTGGAAGCATATTATTTTTAATCCAATGTATGGAATCATCAATGGATTTGCAACGCAGATTTACCAGAAGTTTGGTGGCGATAGTGTTGTTGTAATTGACTTTATCTCCCAAAGACCCCTTGTTGCAATTGCAGTGCCAATGATTTGGCAGTGGACGCCATTTATGATGTTAATCATCCTTGCCGGTCTACAAAGTCAGCCTCCCGATATTTTAGAAGCAGCGGCTGTAGATGGTGCAAGCTCACGACAAATTTTTCGCAGCATGACACTGCCGCATCTTCGCCAGTACATTCAGTTATCAATAGTTTTAGGTACCATCTACATAATACAAAGTATGGATTTTGTTTTTACGATCACACAAGGTGGACCCGGATCAGATTCAACAATAATTCCTTATCAGATTTACTTAACTCTATTTAGAAAATATGAATTTGGAGAAGCGGCCGCAGCAGGTGTGATTGTAATTATTCTTACAATTATTCTTTCCTCTTTTGCGTTCCGCTTAATTCGTAATCTCTTGGAGACAGAGAAATGAGTACTTTAAAAGTAAATAAGCCACGTCAAAAAGCAAGTTTAGCTAGTCGATTTTCTCTCTCAACTCTAGCTTGGTTCTTGGGCTTACTCTTCTTTTTTCCAGTTTTTTGGACACTATTAATTTCATTTCGCCAGGAAGTAGATGCGGGAACATTCCCACCTAAATGGCTAGCACCATTTACTCTTGAAAATTATGAAAAAGTCTTCAAAGTTGGCGCAAAAAGTTTTCTACTAAATTCTGCGATCGCTTCAATCGGTTCAACTATAGTTATTTTAGCTTTGGCTTTTCCTGCAGCGTACGCACTTTCGATTAAGCCAATTAAAAAAAGTAAGGATGTTTTAACTTTCTTTCTTTCGACTAAGTTTCTACCACCAATCGCGGCGTTACTACCTATCTATTTGATTCTCCAGAAATTACAGTTGTTAGACAATATCTTAGCTCTGACTATTTTTTATGTGGCAATGAACTTACCCCTCGCTGTTTGGCTGTTACGATCATTTTTAAAGGAAATTCCGCGAGAGTTAGTCGAAGCAGCTGAGTTAGATGGCGCTTCAACCATTAAAATTCTTTATAGAGTGCTTGTGCCTATATCTTTGCCTGGAATTGCAGCTACTTCACTTATTTGCTTTATTTTTACATGGAACGAATTTTTATTAGCAATCAACGTAACAGGATTTAGTGCAGCAACAGCGCCAGTTTATCTAGTTGGTTTTGTTACTGCCGAAGGCTTATTCTTTGCTCAATTATCAGCAGTATCAATAGTAGTTTCTCTTCCAGTAATCATTGCTGGTTGGGCGGCACAAGATAAACTTGTGAGCGGACTATCACTAGGGGCGGTGAAATAAAATGAAGGCAGCAATCATCACTGGCATTGGCCAGATATCGATAGAAACAGTTGCAGATCCAATATGTGAGGATCGCGAGGTAATTATTGAGGTTGCAGCAGCTGGAATCTGCGGCACCGATCTTCATATTCTTGAAGGTGAATTCGCGCCAAGTTTGCCGATTATTCCTGGCCATGAATTTAGTGGAAAAATTATTGAAGTTGGTAAGAAAGTTACTGAGTATAAAATTGGCCAATTAGTTGCAGCTGATCCTTCTTTATTTTGTGGCGAGTGTTTTTACTGCAAGCGAGCTAGAGGAAATCTCTGTCTTAACTGGAATGCAATTGGTGTTACTAAGCCAGGAGGAGCTGCGCAATATGTAGCAGCGCCAGTTAAAAACTTATACCTACTACCACCTGAGATTGATGTTAAAGATGCAGGTCTTATTGAGCCACTTTCATGTGCTGTGCGCGGTTATGACGTACTGCCAAGAATTCCTGGCTCTAACTACCTTATCTATGGTTCAGGAACTATGGGATTAATGATGATGGAGTTAGCACGCCGCAATGGCGCTGCAACAGTTTCGATGGTTGATATAAATAAAGAGAGATTAGAAACTGCAAAGACTTTAGGCATTACACGGGTTGCAACATCAGCTAATGACTTTGAAACCGAGCACGGCTGGGATGTAGTAATTGATTGCACTGGTAATAAAGCTGCGATTCAAGATGCAATTGGTAGAACTATGCCAGGTGGAACATTTTTACAGTTTGGTGTTGCAAATCTAGGTACAAAAATAGAGATTGATCCATTTTGGATATACAACAAAGAAATCACTATTGCTGGATCAATGGCTGTATTACAAAGTTTTGATAGAGCAGGTGATCTACTAGCATCCGGTGTTTTAAAGCCTGATGTAATGATTAGCCATCGGTTTGGATTAGATGATTACGTTAAAGCGGTTGATATGTTTAAGAATGGCATTGGTCGTAAAATGACAATCGAGCCAAATAAACTCTAACTAGTAATTATCTTACCGGTCCCTTACCAATGCTAAGTGGCCGGCGAGTTTCGGCATAAAAATCATTTCCTTTATCATCAATAATTATGAAGGCTGGAAAGTTTTCTACTTCAATCTTAAAAATCGCTTCCATGCCCAACTCTTCATAATCTAAAACTTCAACTTTTTTAATACAGTCCTGGGCTAGCCGAGCAGCAGGTCCACCAATTGAACCTAGGTAAAAACCACCATACTTTTTACATGATTGCGCAACGGCAGCTGATCTATTCCCTTTAGCCAACATAATCATTGATCCACCTAATGCTTGAAACTGCTCAACATAGGAATCCATTCGACCAGCTGTAGTTGGCCCAAAAGAACCAGAGGCATAACCAGTTGGTGTCTTTGCTGGACCTGCATAATAAACTGCATGATCTTTTAAGTATTGCGGCATTGGTTTTCCGCTATCAATTAACTCTTTTATTTTTGAATGAGCCAAGTCGCGCGCAACAACTAATGTGCCAGTAAGGCTCACTCTAGTTTTTGCTGGGTACTTAGATAGTTGGGCCAAAATGTCAGCCATCGGCTTACTTAAATCAATCTTGACCTCATCTTTATCTAAATCTTCATCAGTTGTTGCTGGTAAAAAGTGGGCGGGTTCAGTTTCTAATTTCTCTATAAACACACCATCTTTAGTTATCTTTGCCTTTACTTGTCGATCAGCAGAGCATGAAACCGCAATTGCAATCGGAAGAGAAGCGCCATGGCGAGGTAATCTAACAACTCGCACATCATGGCAAAAATATTTACCACCAAATTGAGCGCCAATACCAATCTCTTGCGTTAACTTTAATATTTCTTTCTCTAGTTCTAAATCTCTAAAACCGTGACCAGTCTTAGCATCACCTTTTGTTGGTAGTGAATCTAGATATTTAGTACTAGCAAGTTTCGCTGTCTTAACTGTGAACTCAGCACTAGTACCACCAATTACAACAACTAGGTGATAGGGCGGACAAGCTGAGGTGCCAAGTGAGCGCAGCTTTTCATCTAACCAAGTTAGAAATGATTTAGGATTTAGTACCGCTTTAGTTTCTTGATATAAAAATGACTTATTAGCACTACCGCCACCTTTAGCAATAAATAAAAAGTTGTACTCATTAGCATGATCTGTATCTGAGTAAATCTCAATCTGTGCTGGCAAATTATTACCAGTATTTTTTTCTTCCCAGGTGCTAATTGGTGCTAATTGGGAATAGCGAAGATTTAATTTAGTAAATGCCCCATAGACACCTTTTGAGATTGAAAGTTCATCTTTTTCGGTAGTTAGTACTTGTTGACCTTTTTTACCCATCACAATTACAGTTCCAGTGTCCTGACACATTGGCAGCACACCCCCTGCTGAGATGTTGGCATTCTTAAGAAGATCAAGAGCAACAAAGCGATCATTTGGTGAGCTTTCTGGATCTTTTAAAATATTTGCTAGTTGAGCAAGATGCTCACTTCTTAGGTAGTGGGAAATATCATGTATTGCTACCTCGGTCAGGTTTTCAATCACAGCAGGTGATACCTTTAAAAATTCTTTTCCATCAGCGCTAAATTTGCTGATCCC